>OGGB01000681.1_pt1 | contig 27437 bp, 23 predicted proteins | sample 1571111 | NCBI WGS metagenome assembly OGGB01 (sample SAMEA2582067, study PRJEB24529) | metagenome | biome: Human gut stool | place: China | collected 2011
AGCCTATGCTTAAGCGTAAGGATGATTTCGGACAGCTAGCCAATGCACTTGAAACTATGCGCGAATCTGTACGAAGCCTGTTAGCTCAGGTAAAAAACGAGGCTGCCAATATTGATAAGGTTGTAGAAACTATCGACACTAATGTATACAATCTTAATGCAGAAATTGAAGACGTATCTGCAACAACAGAAGAGCTTGCTGCAAGTTCAGAGGAAACTGCCGCCTCTGCTGAACAGATTAACGGAATGACACAGCAGATTGAAGAAGCTGCAAGGGAAATTGCCATAAGAGCACAGGATGGTGCAACTGAATCCCAGGACATCCATAAACGTGCTGTAAAGACTAAGGATGATACTGTAGAAAACCGTCAGAAAGTTAAACAGATGATGGCTGACATCAGAGTAAATCTTGAGCAGGCTCTTGAAGATGCCAAAGTAGTTGACCAGATTGGTGTGCTTGCCGACTCTATCCTGAATATTACTGCACAGACCAATCTGCTTGCCCTTAACGCTTCTATTGAAGCTGCAAGAGCTGGTGAGGCTGGTAAAGGCTTTGCGGTTGTTGCAGAGGAAATACGTGTATTAGCTGAACAGTCTAAAGATGCTGTAGCCAACATTCAGGCTGTTACAGAAAATGTAAACAAAGCTGTAGGCAACCTGACAAGCGATTCTAACCGCCTGCTTGATTTCGTTGATACTGATATTGTTGAATGTCTTAACGGATTTGAAAAGATGGCTGATGACTATAATATGGATGCTTCCAACATTAACGATCTTGTATCTGATTTCAGTGCAACATCAGAAGAGCTTGTTGCATCTATAAGCAATATCACTCAGGCGATAGATGGAATCACTTCCGCTTCTAATGACAGTGCAACTGGAACAACCAACATAGCCCAGAAGACAATTATAATTGTAAAAGGCTCAGAAGCCGTTATGAATGGAGCTAAAACCGCAGAAGCCTCTGCTGCTGAACTTCGTAAGAATGTTAATAACTTTGTTATCGATTAATTTTATATATAGCAGGAATTATGGGTGTGGAAATGTTTGTTTCCACACCTATTTCATTCCTCTGCTTTATTCTTTTATATTTATCTCTAATATACAGATATACCCGGCTTCACATTGTTATGAAGCCGGGTATGATTAATTATATTTAATTTTCACTTATTACTAATCTTATTATTTTCATCAGTAACTTTAGATATCATCTGCCATTTGTCTAATTATAACAATAGGATAAATAATATATTTACTTTATACATTCTTCTTTCTTGTTACAGCAGCAATACCTGCTAATGCAATTGCCATCACACACAGAACAGCATACAATACTATAGGTGAGCTGTCTCCTGTTGCTATGCTGCCTGTTGCTGTATTATCAGCATTCTCTGTTGTAACAGCATAATCTGCTATTACAACTGCATATTCAGATGCGTGACTAAAGTTAAGAGATATATTACCATCTGCATCTATTGCACCTGCATTCTGGAATATCATTCTGCCTGTGCTGTCATAATAATAGAGATTGCCATATTTGCCAGCATATTCACTTCCTATATTGTATGTAAGACTTGCCTTGAATCCAAAATCTCCACTATACGCAAGTGAAATCTGCTTAACTGGGTTATTGCCAGCAAGCTCCGATATAACATCATCTGGTATTGCATCAGAGTCTGTATCTACCGCAAGGTTAATATCCTTTAGATTATCAGCCTGAATATTATTTCCGTTGATAGTCCATTTATAACCATTCATATCAAGAACAATATCAACATCCTTACCCTTGGCTGCTTCTAACACATCCTTTGGTGCAACTGTTGCATCTGACATATCAACTGTATAAGTATCTCCAGCCTTGGCAGTATTAATTGCAGCTACAGCTTCCTGTATCTTATCAGATGATAACTTAGTTCCTTCATTGTTGCCTTTGTTTCCATCAGTTGTTGTCTGATTATTATCACCTGTACTGCCATTGTTGTCATCAGTAGGTGGAACAGAATCGTCTACTTCAGCAAGTGCCTCGAAATAATAACTTCCAGTATCTGTATTAATGATATATCCATTATTTATATGACAACAACATCTACCATAAGCTGATTTCAATACATCTAATGTTACTATTCAACTTTCAGTATTGCTTTCATTAGTAGTCGTAGTCTTATTTCAATACATCTAATGTTACTATTCAACCTCTGCTTGCAAGAATAGCCGCATCATTTTTCCCCATTTCAATACATCTAATGTTACTATTCAACGAAAGTGTATTGCCATCTGCGCTTAATTCTGCGAAATTTCAATACATCTAATGTTACTATTCAACACACCCACTTCCATCATATTTGTTTGTATATAATTATTTCAATACATCTAATGTTACTATTCAACTATAAGGCAATTTATAACAATATCATTCCAGAACATTTCAATACATCTAATGTTACTATTCAACTACCAGATACATTTTGCCGTCTTTCTCATACAGCAATTTCAATACATCTAATGTTACTATTCAACCAAGGATATAGGCAAATGTTCATTGTTGTATGTAGCATTTCAATACATCTAATGTTACTATTCAACAGCATTAAGTCCAGCCATTAGCGATGCACCACAATCATTTCAATACATCTAATGTTACTATTCAACGAGCTGCACGTTATACACGTCGCTGGACTTATAAAAATTTCAATACATCTAATGTTACTATTCAACTAATACTAAAGCTGGGTGCTACTAATAGCACCTAAATTTCAATACATCTAATGTTACTATTCAACTATATGAACTCTATGTGTACGTCCGTATACATACCTATTTCAATACATCTAATGTTACTATTCAACAATATGTGGGTGCTATTAGTAGCACCTGTATTAAATTTCAATACATCTAATGTTACTATTCAACTTTGGGAAGGTCAAAAGAATGTTTCAAAAACTACATAATTTCAATACATCTAATGTTACTATTCAACCAGAATTAATTAGTATTATAGGAATATAAAGAGATATTTCAATACATCTAATGTTACTATTCAACGATAATGGCACAACAGAGCGGCAGTACACAAGTGAATATCAATACATCTAATGTTACTATTCAACGTATTAGAGGAAGCAAAACAGAAGTGGGAAACCAAATTTCAATACATCTAATGTTACTATTCAACGTGTATTCGCCAGGGAAATAGATGTGCTAGAAGATGTATTTCAATACATCTAATGTTACTATTCAACATACTTTGTCCCTGTATAGGCAAATCTAATTCAGCATTTCAATACATCTAATGTTACTATTCAACATGTTATTAGATAAAGATTACACACCATTTACTAGATTTCAATACATCTAATGTTACTATTCAACGATTGTGGAATGCCAATTAAGGAGATTAAAAAAGGCTATTTCAATACATCTAATGTTACTATTCAACTGGCAACAGACGAGGTTATTATACCGATTAAGATATTTCAATACATCTAATGTTACTATTCAACGCAAGGCTTTAAGGAATGGTACTTATGGTGCTGTATTTCAATACATCTAATGTTACTATTCAACCAACTCTGCTTTTATTTCCTTTTTTGTTCCGTATATTTCAATACATCTAATGTTACTATTCAACCATATCAATGCTGTGGTTGTCTTTGTCTGGATATGCATTTCAATACATCTAATGTTACTATTCAACATTATTGGTCAGAATATAAACACAGAGAACTATATATTTCAATACATCTAATGTTACTATTCAACAGAAAGGAATAGGTTGTCGCGACATAAAACCGAGGATTTCAATACATCTAATGTTACTATTCAACTTAAGATAACGATCTGCAATATTCAAAATATTATTCTATTTCAATACATCTAATGTTACTATTCAACTACTAGCAGCTTATTAAAACAACTCCCTAAAGACATTTCAATACATCTAATGTTACTATTCAACCAAACCCGAAATTATAAGCAAATGGCTAATTGGCATTTCAATACATCTAATGTTACTATTCAACTTGTCTGTTGGTACTATCTCTATTATATCGTTTGGTATTTCAATACATCTAATGTTACTATTCAACATGCTTATTGATTTACCATTCATCTCGTTATGTAATTTCAATACATCTAATGTTACTATTCAACCAGATTGAAATCGTATCATCTTCCAGCCATTCCTATTTCAATACATCTAATGTTACTATTCAACGGGAGTTTGGGAGAAACTATTTTTTTGATTTTAAGTAATTTCAATACATCTAATGTTACTATTCAACTTACTTTCTAACATAATCTTAAATAACTCCGCCGTCATTTCAATACATCTAATGTTACTATTCAACTTATCTTGATGTATATTTCAGAATATCCTCTTCATTATTTCAATACATCTAATGTTACTATTCAACTGCGTGGGTTCCACTTGAATACGCTTGCTTCCACATATTTCAATACATCTAATGTTACTATTCAACCGATTGCAACGGCTTTCATTTTGTCCGGTGATACTCATTTCAATACATCTAATGTTACTATTCAACTCAGCCCACATCTGTTACACACAAACCTATGTTGATTTCAATACATCTAATGTTACTATTCAACGTTTTCAAACTGCTTATCTGGGTCAAAATCACGTCATTTCAATACATCTAATGTTACTATTCAACTTTACAGTTGGAAATAATCTTTTGCAGACTTCTATATTTCAATACATCTAATGTTACTATTCAACTTATGCTCATTATCAATGGGAAGGAAAACTATATGTATTTCAATACATCTAATGTTACTATTCAACGAACCCTTAGATTATACAGAATAGGAGTATGAATAATTTCAATACATCTAATGTTACTATTCAACCTCCAGCACTAAAGTTTTTAAATCAATTTCTATCTAATTTCAATACATCTAATGTTACTATTCAACCGAATAGGCTTTGTTATGCTGATTGGTTCTCTTGATTTCAATACATCTAATGTTACTATTCAACCATCCCCTGCGACTAACAATAAATGGTCATCTCCTAATTTCAATACATCTAATGTTACTATTCAACAAAAACGCTTCTAAGCTAATAATATGGTGTAATTAATTTCAATACATCTAATGTTACTATTCAACTTTATGCCAACCACCTAAATCTTCATCTATCTCCATTTCAATACATCTAATGTTACTATTCAACTCTACTATCACATCTGCAACAAGGTTCATTATCTCTATTTCAATACATCTAATGTTACTATTCAACTTGGAATCTATGCAGTAGTACCAACAATCTAAATTATTTCAATACATCTAATGTTACTATTCAACAATCTCCTAGTTGGTACATCATAGGAAAAGATATATTTCAATACATCTAATGTTACTATTCAACCTAAGATTGCACATAGATTATTGATACTTTTTGCATATTTCAATACATCTAATGTTACTATTCAACCTTCTTTATCTTCTGCAATATTAAAGGTTTTAGGATATTTCAATACATCTAATGTTACTATTCAACTTGATTATGACCATTCTCTCAAGTGGGCTATTAAATTTCAATACATCTAATGTTACTATTCAACTTATCCAACAACTGTATTTATAGTCGGAGGATACAAATTTCAATACATCTAATGTTACTATTCAACGTAACTGCCGTCTTTAATATCTGTAATTAAATTCATTTCAATACATCTAATGTTACTATTCAACAACTTTTCACACTCGTTAGCTAAATAATTTGTTCTATTTCAATACATCTAATGTTACTATTCAACTACTAGCAGCTTATTAAAACAACTCCCTAAAGACATTTCAATACATCTAATGTTACTATTCAACCAAACCCGAAATTATAAGCAAATGGCTAATTGGCATTTCAATACATCTAATGTTACTATTCAACTTGTCTGTTGGTACTATCTCTATTATATCGTTTGGTATTTCAATACATCTAATGTTACTATTCAACATGCTTATTGATTTACCATTCATCTCGTTATGTAATTTCAATACATCTAATGTTACTATTCAACCAGATTGAAATCGTATCATCTTCCAGCCATTCCTATTTCAATACATCTAATGTTACTATTCAACGGGAGTTTGGGAGAAACTATTTTTTTGATTTTAAGTAATTTCAATACATCTAATGTTACTATTCAACTTACTTTCTAACATAATCTTAAATAACTCCGCCGTCATTTCAATACATCTAATGTTACTATTCAACTTATCTTGATGTATATTTCAGAATATCCTCTTCATTATTTCAATACATCTAATGTTACTATTCAACTGCGTGGGTTCCACTTGAATACGCTTGCTTCCACATATTTCAATACATCTAATGTTACTATTCAACCGATTGCAACGGCTTTCATTTTGTCCGGTGATACTCATTTCAATACATCTAATGTTACTATTCAACTCAGCCCACATCTGTTACACACAAACCTATGTTGATTTCAATACATCTAATGTTACTATTCAACGTTTTCAAACTGCTTATCTGGGTCAAAATCACGTCATTTCAATACATCTAATGTTACTATTCAACTTTACAGTTGGAAATAATCTTTTGCAGACTTCTATATTTCAATACATCTAATGTTACTATTCAACTTATGCTCATTATCAATGGGAAGGAAAACTATATGTATTTCAATACATCTAATGTTACTATTCAACGAACCCTTAGATTATACAGAATAGGAGTATGAATAATTTCAATACATCTAATGTTACTATTCAACCTCCAGCACTAAAGTTTTTAAATCAATTTCTATCTAATTTCAATACATCTAATGTTACTATTCAACCGAATAGGCTTTGTTATGCTGATTGGTTCTCTTGATTTCAATACATCTAATGTTACTATTCAACCATCCCCTGCGACTAACAATAAATGGTCATCTCCTAATTTCAATACATCTAATGTTACTATTCAACAAAAACGCTTCTAAGCTAATAATATGGTGTAATTAATTTCAATACATCTAATGTTACTATTCAACTTTATGCCAACCACCTAAATCTTCATCTATCTCCATTTCAATACATCTAATGTTACTATTCAACTCTACTATCACATCTGCAACAAGGTTCATTATCTCTATTTCAATACATCTAATGTTACTATTCAACTTGGAATCTATGCAGTAGTACCAACAATCTAAATTATTTCAATACATCTAATGTTACTATTCAACAATCTCCTAGTTGGTACATCATAGGAAAAGATATATTTCAATACATCTAATGTTACTATTCAACCTAAGATTGCACATAGATTATTGATACTTTTTGCATATTTCAATACATCTAATGTTACTATTCAACCTTCTTTATCTTCTGCAATATTAAAGGTTTTAGGATATTTCAATACATCTAATGTTACTATTCAACTTGATTATGACCATTCTCTCAAGTGGGCTATTAAATTTCAATACATCTAATGTTACTATTCAACTTATCCAACAACTGTATTTATAGTCGGAGGATACAAATTTCAATACATCTAATGTTACTATTCAACGTAACTGCCGTCTTTAATATCTGTAATTAAATTCATTTCAATACATCTAATGTTACTATTCAACAACTTTTCACACTCGTTAGCTAAATAATTTGTTCTATTTCAATACATCTAATGTTACTATTCAACTATATTCAGAATGTTTATTGATGGGCTACAGTCTAATTTCAATACATCTAATGTTACTATTCAACGATAAAGTAGAACTACAATTGCCACCATTAACAGGATTTCAATACATCTAATGTTACTATTCAACGCAGGACTTCGTGTGTAAGGATGTTAATTTGCTTGATTTCAATACATCTAATGTTACTATTCAACAATAGAACTTGCAAATAAGTTAAAGAGATAGAAAGATTTCAATACATCTAATGTTACTATTCAACATTTTTATTATGGCGGTAGAGGAATAGTGATGTGATTTCAATACATCTAATGTTACTATTCAACTATCAATCTCCCTAGCAAATATACTAAGTATCAGAATTTCAATACATCTAATGTTACTATTCAACAGAAACAAGAATAGAGAACCTAATAAAACAGATAATTTCAATACATCTAATGTTACTATTCAACTTCATTTTTGCGTATCTTCTGTACTGCCGATTGGCATTTCAATACATCTAATGTTACTATTCAACATATAAATAATAGTAATTGTAATAGTTATAATTAATTTCAATACATCTAATGTTACTATTCAACTATAGTATGGATATGGTGTTAATTGTGTTAATTGTATTTCAATACATCTAATGTTACTATTCAACGGAGCATTACACAAAGAACGCTTTTGGTAAAAAAATATTTCAATACATCTAATGTTACTATTCAACAAGAGCTGGCACAGCGTGGCTACACCGCTAACAGAAATTTCAATACATCTAATGTTACTATTCAACTACAGTAAGCGCACCTTTTTGGCTAAGAGAATTGCTATTTCAATACATCTAATGTTACTATTCAACGCTTAACTTTGTTCTAAGTAAGTTTTTCTCTTCTGCATTTCAATACATCTAATGTTACTATTCAACTTCAAAATCGCGGCTTATTATTTCATTATTACATATATTTCAATACATCTAATGTTACTATTCAACGCTTTCCATTCGGTTCTGCTATCATCAAGTGTTTTCATTTCAATACATCTAATGTTACTATTCAACCAGTCACCGACAAACTTAACTGTAAGCGGTCTAAACATTTCAATACATCTAATGTTACTATTCAACCGAACAGGACGCTATCCCTGTCAAAAAGAACTAAATTTCAATACATCTAATGTTACTATTCAACTTGTCAACATTTTCAGTCCACCATAATTTATTAGATTTCAATACATCTAATGTTACTATTCAACAGTTCCTATTATAACCTTACAATTATTATCATTCATTTCAATACATCTAATGTTACTATTCAACGCTTCAATCTTGCATAAATCGCCATACTCACCTAAATTTCAATACATCTAATGTTACTATTCAACCAAAAGCACTTCCGTACACAGATAGTTCGCAGTTCTATTTCAATACATCTAATGTTACTATTCAACATAGCCAGAGAACGGGTGTTAAGAGTGGCAGTAAGATTTCAATACATCTAATGTTACTATTCAACTACGTTATTGCCAAAAACATATCTGAGAAAGAAACATTTCAATACATCTAATGTTACTATTCAACTTCTTATATCGGCTTTTAATCGTTCTTCACATTCATTTCAATACATCTAATGTTACTATTCAACCAACGATTTTAAGCCATCTATTTTACAGCCAATTCCACTATACCCACTATATTAGTACATTCTCATGAATTTTACCAGCCAATTCAATAATTATTTAAAATTTTTCTTTATTATTGTCTTAAGCCCCATATTTACGAGCTTTGTTAATATCTGCACAATAAACCGGCTGGTAATTTATTTAATTATTATATCATCAAATCTTCTCCTGTTGGCTCACCACCATTTCCTAACACTTCTTCCCCAAACACACTGTCATTCTTAAGCTTGACAATACAGATAAAATCCTCACCCTCATTTATAACCTTTTTTAATTCTGCCCTCAGTGATATAAACCTCGATGGTGTCATATCACCTCTGAATACTGACTTTTGATAATGTGCTAAATATTTTTTACATATCTTAAATACTTTCTGCACTCTTTTTTCGCCAACATCATAAAATAAAAATGCATAATTATAATTCAATTCTTTCTTCATTACATACCTTCTTTCAGTGAAAATGGGACAAAATCTTTTCCTTCCAAAATACTTTTAATTAGTTTATAACAATCCAGCTTTAATGCTGTTCTGTACGATACTTTTCTTTTTAGTACCGGATGTGTAAATACACTTTCCATTCTGTCTTCAAAAGCCTGCACAAATATTTTTCTTCCATCTTCATTTAAAATGCAGTAATTAACATTTTTATCAAAATGCTTTTCCACCTGTAATTTTCTATTATTAACCAAATCAAATATGGTTCTATAGACAATAACAGGCTTGAATACCTCACTTATATCAAGACTTAGTGAAAATCTTCCTTCAGACGGCTCATGCAGAAAACTTATTCTCTGGTCTAAATGTGTCTGATATATTGCTGAAATAGTTTTCGTATACAACAATGTATTTCCAAAAGAAATCAGGGCATTAATTGGATTATCCGGTGGTCTTTTTACCCTCTTATTCATTACAAAATCATCTGGCAGAAAATATCTGAAATTATCATAAAAACGCATCCACACTTCACCCTCATATGCCATCAACTCCTTCACATCTTCTGCCTGTTCAACTGATTTTAAAAAATCACTTTTTATCCAGTCTATTGTTTCCTTAACATCTTTTTTATCGTGCTTATAATAATGATAAAGAAGTTCATAAATATTAAGTCCAATACCCCTTACTATTGGTCTGGCAATACTCATTCTGTCATCGTTATATTTACCTACCTGCTTTACCAAAAGCTTTCCACTAAGATAATGGTCTCTCGGATAATATGTACCGCTATATCCTCCATAGTAATTAAAGAAATGAACTATAATATTATTTTGTGACAAAAAGTCCAACAGCTTTGTATTAATACTAACCTCATTAAAACAAAATATTTCCTTCGTATTTTCTACTGGAATATACACATTCTTGCCATTCTTGCGAAAACATAATGAATTATCTTTTCTTGTTAATTCTCCCATTGACATTATATATCTTGTACTTCCCATAACACGCCTTTCCTATTGCATCAGATATAACAATATTCATAATATGCACATTTTTTACACTTGCTGCTGTTAAGTATTTCTGGTGGCTTATCACTTGCAATTAACTCCTGTATTTCATTAACATACCCATCAAGTTCATTTTCCAGTTCTTCTGTTAATTCAAGAATCATAACTTTCTTATCGCTTTTATTCTTTTCTACAAACTCAAGTTTTCCTTTTCTTACTATTCCCTTATTTTTTAATACTTTTAAATAATACAATAGCTGCCATTTTGCTGCTTCTACATCTGCATCCGACTTTTTTACTTCTGTAAGATATTCTTTGGTAAGCTTATCAAGCCTTATATTGTCTATTGCAATCTCTGAATTACTTTTATCTGCCGCTTTTTCTTCGTGAATTGCCTTGCCTATCTTAACCTGCTCACTATTATCCTCCAGATTTAACCTGTTACCGTGCAGATAGCATTGTCTTTTGCAATGAAAATAATAATTAATCAATGTACCATTAACCTGCATACTAAACCTCCTTTCTACGCACGTTTTTTTCTCCTATTAAATTTGTGTCAAGTGTGCGCAGCCACAAATCATACGTATAAAAAATCAGATATTAATCTAATTTTTTACTACCTCCTTATATGAATAAATCTTCATTATCCTTGAATAGCTCTTTATTTAACACTCCATTTTCATCATAATAATCTTCGCCATTTTCAATATAAAAAATATCTCCTATCTGCTCATCCCACTCCAGATTTTCAATAACCGGTTTATGATTTTCATTGTATAATTCTATTTTAAACTGATACATAAACATATTCATTTTACTTCTTATATTATGTAGTTTAACGGTCTTTTCCTGATAAGACATATGATTATCCTGCAAAAGTTCTTTATACTCTTTCCATATCTTTTTACCATCTATAACATTATCAGGATTATTTTTATCAATAATATTTCTTGAAAAATATATCGAATACATCTGTCTGTTATCATCTATGAGTTTCATTTTATCTGCAACTTTATTAAAATCCAGCTTTCCTACTTCTTTTCTGATAAATTCATCTATATTATTATCGTTACATTGTCCCTGGGCATTTTTTAAAACTGGTATTACATATTTTTCATAATAATCATAAAAATCTTTAGAATTAAGTATTTCTCTTATTTCCTCATTCATTAAAGTATTATCAGTATCCACGCGGACATCTTGCCTGTATATTCCTTTAGCATCGTCCATATTAAAGAAATATACAACTCCATCTTTCCTGCACGACCTATTAATTCGCCCTATAAACTGTTCCTCGCTGTCAAGTCTTGATATATCTTTATATCCTATGTCCATATCTATATCTACACCTGCTTCAATAACCTGTGTTGCAACAAGAATGACTTCCTGCATATTTTCAATGTCAGCAATTATATCTTTACGTTCCTGTATGCTGCTATCGCCTGTTATTAACCTGACCGGACATTCTGCACTTTCACTTATATATGCATAAAATTCTTCTGCACTTGATTTTCTTATAAATTCTATAAGTATTCTCTTATTTTTATGTTGCAAAATGTGTTCTTCCAGCTCAGCAATTCCTATTTTTCTGTTAAGAAGTTCATAATTAACTTTCACCCTATTGGCAAACATTCTGTGATTAAAATATTTTTCTCTGTTATTTATCAATCTGACAGCTTTGGCATTATTATTGGTAAGCAATTCAAGATTAGGCAAAGTTGCTGACATTATAATTATTTTTATATCTAATAACTGTGCATATGCCTTTAGAAAATTTATCATTGCTCCCCATTTGTTATTGTTGTAACTTTGAATTTCATCTAAAACAATAACTGAATGACATAACTGATGAAATCCAAATGTACTACCTTTAGACCTGCCAAACATTGTATCAAATAAAGTAATATGAGTTGATAACACTATAGGGTAATTTAAAAACTGTCTGTCCAATAATATTTTTTGATAATCTTCTATGGCATATTTCTCATCCTTATATAGATTTATATTTGAACTGTTCTTTACTTTATATGGAGTAATTGAGTTTACTACAGCTATATTTGACATAATATTCTCTTTTTGTCCAAATATTTTTTCCATAGAATTCATATTCTGTTCAACTAAAGTATTAAATGGATATACGTAAAAAATCTTTCTGCAATAGTCCGATTTTTTCAATAATTGAAAACTTAAATTAAATGCGGTATTACTCTTTCCACTTCCGGTTGGAGCTTCAAGATAGAATATCTTACTGTCTATATTGTTTTTCAGATTATATTCTGTTTCAAGAAACATTTCTGTCCGCAGTACATTTATCCCCTTAATATTTCCAATAACCGTGTCTTTATTAACTTTAGCAAGCTGTTCTTCATCTAATCTTTTAATATTCTTCTCATAATTACGTATACTTTTCTGTACGTCATTATTCTCATATTCATTTATTATGTTATCAATATTATTAACATTTCCATAATCGTTATTTTCATATCCATTCATAAATTCAGATGTTGCATAATAATCTGCTGCCACTAATAAAGAATATAAAAGCCTTGTCCACGCATACAAATAAATATTCTTTTCATTACTTTGATATGCCATTCTATTAAGCCATTCATCACGTTTTCTAAGCTTTACAACCGGCTCTTTGTATAACTCCTGTTTAAACATTTCGTACCAGTCATATGCATCTTTTCCTGAATTATCACCTTCTGTATTTTTTCCAGTCAACCCACTAAAAAAATATTCCAGATTATTCATATCACTATGATGCCTTGAAATTATATAAGAATAGATATATGCAAAGTCTTTCAGCACATCAGTCTCATCCCTGTTAATTCTACCATCACCTTTGGCTGTATTGATAATACTCAGAAAATAATCAAGATAAAAAATTGCCGATACAATAGAATGTCTGCTCGATATACTTTCAGGTGCATATTCCACTTTCCAGCTATTCTTCATTTTCAGCTTTTGAAATAAAGGATTTATCTTTCCAATATCGTGTAAAGTTACAACATTAACCGACATCAACTCAAATATATGTCTGGCTTCATTGGTAATATCACCCATATACAACTGCTCAAACTTTATAAATACCGTTTCAATATGTTTAGCTTCAACAATATTAAACCAATACTTCTGACAACGCCTTGTGTGCTCTGTTAAAGTTTCTTTTTGAGTTTCATCTTCTGATAAATGTGCATAACATTCATCTCCAAATTCCGTAATACTGTCTAACGGCAGCATTAAACTTTTTATATTAAACAACATTTTCCCATCACATTCTTTACTCATACTTGTCTATGTTTCCCCTTTCTCTCACTTACATAATTAATTAAAAATGCCACATCAGACAAAATGAACTTATAATAAATTCCTATTGCCTGATGTGACACCATTAACAAAATTATTAATAAAACTCTAAAATCTTATCTTCAGTTTTATAAAGCTTATGTAACTTGTCATTATTTATATCTACTAACATATTAGTATAACAAAAGTCTGCATATTCATATAAGTTAGTGTATCCATTCAGAGCAATCGGCAATTTTTCAGCATACTTAAACACTTCTATATCATCCTCATCATCAGGCATAATTAAACTGCCTGTTTCCTTTAAAAACATACTAGATATAACTGTTTCTTTTAATGTTATTTCCTCAACAACAACTTTTTCTACATTTGTAATATCTGCTGGATGATCATTTTTACCAAGATAAGGAAAATAAACGCACTTTCCCTGTTGTAAAAATTCAGCCAGATTTTCGGCTTCTTCACAATCAATTAGTACATATATATCCCACACTGGATTTTCTAGCCATTGCTCTTTTATAATAAGATTACCGCCCTGTTCAGCACTTGCATAACCTACTGAATTATTAAATATCTGGACTTTCTTAGGTATATATCCACGTTCATTTTTAGGCACAACTGACACTTTTATATGTCTTAATTTTTCATAGAATTCAGGATAATCAACTTCTATAGGCTGCCCCTTCTTTTCCTTTTTCCATTCTTTCTGTGCGTATCCACCATACCCTAATATTGCACCAAATATTCCTAACAAAGCAACCTTATGTATATGGCTATATGTAAAATAATAATAGGCATTAACTTCCGGTTTCTTAAAAAAGGCATTTCTGCCACTTAATGTAAATTTAACAGCCTCCATACATTACACCTCTTTTTGTGTAATAATATCATAAAGCTTCTCCCCTTTAATTCCAGATACAATCTTAGTTGTATGTGGATTAAAGTAAACTTCAACGTCCTTTATTCTATCTCCGATATTATTAAGTATTTCTGCAACTCCACTTATATCTATTTTATTAAGTTTATCACCTTTTTCAAAGCTTATGTACTCAGATAAGTTAGGAAGATATGTATCTATCTCTGTCTCTACAAATATTGCAAATTCATTCTCGCAGCCTTCTTTAGCATTAGTTGCATAAGCTGTTGCACTTACTAAAGCAGTTCTTTTAAAGTTCTCATAATCTTCCTCTGTATATCCGTCTGTAACTCCAAGACTTACCAGTTCCTTATATGCAAGTGGGTTAATTACAAATGGATAAAAATAATGTGCTTCATCGCTTGTAATTTTTGTTCCTAATGTTGAATTCTTTGCCTCTTCATTTTTCTCGCTGTCTTTACTTGCATCTCTGAATGGAGAAAGTATCTGCTGTTCTTCTGCATTTGTTTCCTTATATTTATTAAAGCCTTGTCCAAACTGAACTGCTCCTGTTATCGAAAAGTTATTCTTTGCTTCCGCAAATGTTGCTCCAAAATTCTTAACATCTACAGCAGACATAAGATTGGTAAGAACTTCTTTAGAATTATTACACTCTTTCAAGTCTTCAACATCAAATAATTCTTCATAACGCTCTTTTAATGAATTGGGTACAAGTGCTCCATCCTTGGAAAATTTCATAGACTTAATATATAATACTTTCTTTCCCTCATCGTTCCACATTTTCTTCATAGGATACTTTAAAGCTTTATCACTTCCGTACACATCTCCATTCTGCATACTCTTTGGATAGCCTGTAAAATCTGCATTCCAATTAGCCATAATTGAAGAAATTCCTATAACTCCATATACTCTCTTATCCATATAAATCCTCATTTCTGCGCACATTTTTTATACATAACAAATTTGTGCCAAGTGCACTAAGGCACAAATTCTGCGTATGAAAAATATATTTTTCACACTAATTGTTCTCCTCTGACTTCTTTGACTCGTATATAAGATTATTACTTATATATCCTGCTATTATATCTTCACTTCTAACTTTTCCATCTGGTACAGCAGAAATAATCATTGTATACATCTTATCAAATCTTTTATAATTATCTTTTATTGCATAATCATATTTTTTAAAAAACTGTTTCAATCTATTTTTTATTACACTATCATTGGAAGCATTAAAAAATGGATTGGCTAACGAATGATTTTTATCTTTTGATTTACTTAATGAAATATAATACCTTACGAGCTGACCAACAGCATAATAATATTCGCTTTCACTTTCTATCTGACTATATTCATCCTCATTAATCTTTCTGCTAAGACTATTTCTTATATCAATATATCTGTCTTTCATATCATTCCCTCCAAAATACATATCTAACGATTTCATCAGATTAAACTGCTTAACCGCTTTTCCCATATAACTATTAGTAATTGAACTCTTAATAATATTCATACTTACTAAATGTAGAACTCTTTGTATGTCCTTACTCTGACCCTTATAAAGCCACGCAAATATAGCATTCCTTGATAAAAATATATTTTTCTTTAAAATACTATCTATATTTATTTTTTTAATTTGCTCTTCATCCGAAAAGAAATTGCCCGACAACCACTTAGAAAATAATACTTCATTAATTACAGCAAGTAATTCTTTCTTATTACCATATTTCCTATATTGTTCATCTGTAACATCATCTTCCAAAACATTAGAATATACAAATGGCTTATAAAGATTATACTTGTAATCAACTATAGTATCCTGATGTTCTATCGCTATTTCCTTACCTTTTTGAATTTGTAAAAAGTACCCTGAGAAATCCCCTTCAATAAATTCTCCATTTTTCAAAGCTGTAATTCCACTTTTGTTATACTTGCTATGAAGAACTGAATTATCAAAAAACAAATTTGTATTACCTTTATTAGCTTCGTTCATAAGATAATCAAAAAACATTCTCTGAACAGCTGCACTTTGGGGAGACAGCAAGTATGGAACTGTTTTCTTTCGTGTCTTGTGTTCCATATATGGTTTCTTTGAGTTCAATGCAAGATTATCATTAGGAAGACCTAGTATCTGCCCATCAATTTCGATATTATAATCATTCTTATTATAAATTTTAGTCATAAGATAACGTTGTTCTTCCCTAACATACAGTTCTTTATCATCTTCAAAAAATATCTTAAGATAATTCTTGCCTGTTAACTCTATCCCCATATCTTTAAGCTTAAATATATTCTGTTTTATCCAGTTTCTTGAATATTCCAGCTTTTCCTGATTAACATCGCCTACCTTTTCAGCTATATAATCATACATTTTCGCATCCTGAACATTTTTGTACTTTGCTCTTGGATTTTTTAATACATCATAATATCTGTCAATCGCCTGCATATCAAGCTTTCCATTATCCAGACTATCCTGCTTCACCCAGAACGACAAATAACTATTGGAATGTATTACTTTTTTCGGATCTTGTGGCTTGTCCATACTTACCAGTCTGCTATGGTAATCATAAAACTTAATGTCATCATCTAATTGACTACCGCTTATCATACCGTTTAATGTTCTTGTCTTCTTATCAAGCTTAAATGACCTGCTCTTTAACGTTCCATCCTTCTGCACAACAATATAATCACCATCTGCCGGAATATAGCTATCTAATATAAATTTCTCACGATTTCCAAATTGCTTTTCGGTCTTTTCAAGCTCCCTGGCAAATATTTCAATACAATCTTTTAACAAACATATCCACCTCCATCATCTTAATATTTTGTAATATAAATATAAAACTATAAATGATACGCAATTATATATATTTATAATTACAATATCCAGCTCCTCTGGAATTCATTTCGCAGATCCCTGTTCCAATCAGAAAATATGCTAATTCCTGAGCCTTTTTATTATCGGCTATCTTAAGGTCAAACTTATCACCAAGAAGTGTAATGCCTTTATACCTAAACTTCACCGGCTTCTTATTAAGGAACTGTATTGATGTATATAAATCAAAATCTTCATTTAGCTTACTATTAGTAAATGCATTATATTTTTTAACAGCATTTATAAAAAGTCTCTGCTCATACTGCTCTACTGAGTAATTATCCTTCCAGTAGCCAGTATCATTCTTCTGGATCGCCGGTGTCAGGGTATATATATCCTCAATAAATCTCTTTGGGATAATTCTTTTCTCAACTGTCAAACCTTTTAATGTTTCTGTATAATGATTAGCAAGCACCTTGGACATATAAGATGCCAGTTCATATTTAACTGTTCTTATTGTCATCGTGTATATGCTGTCTTTCTTATATATACCAGAACGCTCAAGAGGATATAAGCCATTGTACGTATACATCTTATATCCTGTGTTCTCGTGGTATGTCAGCCACTCATCACTCAATGCCAGTGCTGAATCTATGTAATCTGATTCTATTGATAACATATCATCAACTGGTATATCTTTAAGCGTGTATAATTTAACTCTTAATTCATATACCTTAACATTCATTAGTATCACCTCCTTTTACCTCAATGCTTTTTTGTATTTATTATAATACTCCTATATAAATAAAATTGCAACATATTTTCTATAAAACAATAAAAAAATTTTTATTTTATGTTGATAAATAATAATAAATTCGTATATAATACCAAATATGTACTTAAATGCTACATTATCATATTTAAACAATAACATATATTGTATTGAAATATGCTTTTTTGTATTATTTTTATAAACCTCAACATACGATGTGTATTCATTTCATTTACTATAGTATATATCAAATTTATTGATCTACTTACAATTGTACTGGTCAAGCTTTTTTGTAACACTTTGTTCGATAAATATCTAACTGTAACGAACCTCCATAGGTGCATTATCATAAGGGCATCCTGCCTTGCTCATACTTTGAGTAACATTATTATCTTTGCAAAAATTCACAAAATCCCATAAAGTAAATTGTACGCCTTGATCTGAATACAGAATCACTTCAGGATAATGTTCATTCTCCAAAGCTTTTTTGAGAGTTTCTATCGCCAAATCAGTATTAATATAATTACTGTTTATTGATGCTACTGCTGATATGTCAAATAAATCAATGATAGAGCAGTTATATCTGAACTTTCCGTTTGTCTGACGCATATAAGTAAAATCTGTGCACCATACTTTGTTTTTACAATCGACTGTGAAGTTCTGGTTTAAGAGATTATCAAATATCTTGTGCTTTTTTCCTGTTTTATAGCCAGGCTTTGAATGCATAATTACAGCACATAAATTAAGTTCTTTGTTCATGTATTTATGCATAGTGGTATTACTAACTTCATACCCGTAGCGTTTAATAAAAATGCGCATAGCCCTATAGCCTATAACACGGTTATTATTGTAATAAACATACTTTATAAGCTCAAAAATGTGCGTCAAACGCTTGTGATATTCCCGTTTTGCGTCCTTTTTATAATTGTAATAACAGTTGGGGTTAATACCAAACTGCTGACATAACCATCTTAAACCAAATATATTTTTATTTTCATCAATGAATCGATATACCACTAATCGATTTCCTTCGCCAAGGATGCCGCTGCTTTTTTAAGAAAGCAATCTCTTTATCTTTTTCGTTAAGAAGCTGATTTAACCTCCGGATTTCCTTGGCTTCATTAGACTCAGATGTTGTGCTAGTGGTATAATGGCATTCTTCCTTTTATTCGTTAACCCATTTGCTAACGGAACTTTTGGCAATGTTATAATCAATAGCAATCTGTGGTATTGATTTATTACCAGCAATTTTGCATTGGTTCAGAAATTTAATGAAGATGCCTCTTCGCTACTACCTTCTGGCAGACAACCGATTACTCGCTTCTCAGAATTCTATCGCACCTTACTTGCGTTAGAAGATGCCAAAGTCAAATTCACTATATCCGTAGATGAAATTGTGACAGCATTGATACTCCATTTCTAATTGGCTCAATGAGTAAATCATTCACAGCGTTAGCTATTATGCAGCTTGTAGAAGGCGGAAAGCTTGATTTAGATAATCAAATATCCGAATACATTGATGCAGGGAAATGGTTTATAGATGATACAGATAGTAACAATATAACCATAAGAAATCTTCTTAATCAGACCAGTGGTATAACTACATATCAGACATTTGGAAAGCTTAAGAAAACAAACTCATATGGCAGTCATATATATGCAAATGCAAATTATGGATTGCTAGGATTAATAATTGAAGCAGTGAGTGGAATGACTTATGAAGAGTATGTGTCGAAAAATATTTTCTCCCCATTAGGTATGAACCATACTGCAGCATCTTTTAAAAAAAAGCAAGAAAAATGGTTTAATTAATGGATACAGAAATTATTTTGGTATCCCTATAGATGGAGAACCAGATTATCCAGATGATATTGCATACGGAACTTGGACAAATGTTCCTGCCGGCTATCTTTCATCAAGTATATCCGATATGGGCAGATATTTGCAGATGTATCTAAACGATGGAGAAAATATAATAAGTAAAGAGAGTATTAATAGTATGTTTTTTGATAATGTGTCTGTTAATGATGGTTCCTATTATTACGGCATGGGATGGCTCTATTCAACCCAAATGTATAGTCATCCAATGTTTTGGCACGCTGGATTAGTAGAAAACTATACTTCCAATATGTTTATTCTCTCAAAAGAATGTATTGGTGTAGCTGTTCTTGTTAATATGAATGATTATCTGGTATGTAATAATCTTATTAACAATATTATAAATCCACTCATAGGCGAAGAAAGACAAAATTATCCTAATTTATATGTCATATTACATCTGGTAATTGATGTAATATGCTTTTTGCTTTGTTTCATAAGTGTTCATTCTATAGCAACAATTGGACAATGGACTAAAAAAGAAAACATAAACTTTATTATTGACGGTTTGCGTCATATATTACTTCCCATATTTTTGTTATGTATTCCATTAATCACAGGCACACCTATTAGGGTATTATGGTTATTTGTAAAAGACTTGTGCCTATTATTATATCTAAATGCAGGGATTTTGATTATCGTAGGAGTCTATAAAATAGTATTCTTATTGAGAAAATTATATATATAAAATCACTGCTTGGAATCATAAATAATGAATTAACGTATTTAATAAATTTGATATTTCCCTATAAAAAAGGATTTACAGATTTTACTTTTTTGTTTGAAAGGTCGGTGTGAAGTGAAAAATTATAAGTTTTGTTTTGATATATGGGGACTTGTGCTTTTCCTAATAATTATGCTTCCAAATTTCATATGGTTTGCGATTCCTGCTCCAAATGATATTCTGCGAACAGATTCCGTTACGCCCATAGTTGACGCTATCGGGAGCTTTTGCCAGATATTTTTTATAATAACTCTTTGTATTTTACGGAGGAAAAGCACACCTAAAATACAAGTAAATCCACTTATCATCATAGTTATAGCATCAGTGATTTTGTATTTTACAGGTTGGATATTCTATTATATCGGAGCAACTAATCCGTTAATCATTCTACTATTGACAATCCCACCTTGTAGTGCATTCATTTTTCTTGCAATAGATAGAAAAAATATTATCGCTTTGATACCTGCTATTGCTTTCACTATTTGTCATATAACATATGCAATAATTAATTTCATCATTTAAAATTCTAACCGCCATAAAAAACTGCAAGCATTTTGCAAGCACAGAAAACGGGAAGCTGCATAAATACTGGCTTCCCGCTGTTTTTACCTTATTCAAACTCCTCTTTGCCAAGTTGTTTCGTGGTGTAATGTGTTGATTTTGGTGGAGAAAATCCGGGAGTTTTGTCTGGATTGTTCCTATTGCATGTTTTTTTCGGGGATTGTATTGTCATTTTGTTGTCACTGCTATTCTTTACAGAGTTCATTCTTATGACGAAATGCGATGTAAAAAACATCATATTTTCTTTATACAGCCACCTTCTCAATCACTTTCTTAATACTATCAACATCTTCCTGGGGTAATTTCCCGTTATTATATAAATAAGCCATGAATTTATCAATACCCATATCCAGCAACTTATTTGCATACTGATTATCTTTACCAAACATTATCAATAACTCTCGATATAAACTTCCTTGAATTGATAATTTATCATACCTAAGCTTCATATCATCATAAGGAAGCGCATATATCTGTACTAGCATTTCTCTAACTTTTTCACTTCTTGTATCTACATCACTCAAATTAAATTCAACATAGCTTGATGCAAATTGCTCCAAATAAGTTATCTTGGACTCCAATAAAACTTTCCGTTTCTCTTGGTACTCCTTATTTTTCATTTTATCATTAATTTTCTGTGGACATACTAATAAATTGCCTAATGAATAATATACATTTTCATTGTTACTATCATTAAGAATATGCTCTACATTGAACTCTTCGAAATCGTAGTTTGCAAAAGCATTTGTTTCTGCATCTAGAATCAGTGGTTTAAATAAGTACACAATTAATCTAGAGGAAACATTTTTTCTTGTTGACCTATTTGTATAAACAATATTGTCTAGTCCATCTGCCAAAACATCATTTTCTTTAAAATACACTTCAAATTTCAACAGAAAACTTAATACATTTCTTTCCACCTCACTTGCGGACTCACTTATCAAGATCCTATGCGACAAATTTGCCACATCTAGTTCAATTTTATTACTGGTATTATTATCCAAATTAAATGCTATAAAAAAGTTTCTTAAATAAACTATACATCTCTCGTATAATTCATCAGAGATTACATGTGTATCCTTTTTTACTCTGAGCATTAACAAAACTGGTCTAATCTGTCTATTAATCTTTAACTTAAAATAATCATATACTTCCTTTTCTATACCTTCACCAACTGCATTAACAATGTTATAATACATACTTCCATATTTAGTGAAGAAATCAAAAAATTTTACAATTCCTTCCTTTTTTCCCGATTGCAATAATTTCTTAGAGGCTTCAAATAACTGCTCTTTTTTAGTGTTTCCATCCCCCTCATAACATCTAAATATATGTAAATAATAATCATCTATGTCTATTCCGTCCAGAGATACTTCCAACTCATTCCATTTCTCTTTATATGTATCCAATAAAGGCTTTGGCTTCAAATATTTGAACATATAATTTTTTAAAAGTTCCGCTTGTTTCAGTTTAACTCCTCTAGCATTCAATATTTCAAATATATTATAAACCTCTTCTTCTTGCATGGATGATACAGTTACCACTCTTGTTGTCAAAAATTGCTTGTTAAACTTCATTATCTTTTGCATATCCATACTATTTAGATGATTACAAAAAAACTTAAATCCTTCCAAAATCAGGTCATCACCTTTTTTCTTCGTTTGCACCATCGAATCCATTTCTGCAAGAGAATCTTGTTCATCATCCAATAACAATTGGTTAATTCTTTTAAAGTTAGCGTTGCTGATATTTAATTTGACACTTTGCGATTCGCCCAAAACCTTATTAGTTATCAAATCTTTTAAATATGCAATATTAATTTCTATAGTCTTTAGGTAATCCTCACTCTTAACCTCACTATTTAAATATTTCTTATATGTGTAGATTAAGGAAAAAATCACCAATTGAAAGGTCACTAATCTTTGTTGCCCATCTATTACATTAACATTCCCGCCACTTTTTTTCTTTCTTTCAAAGACCATACTCCCCACAAAATGGCTCCAATCAGGTGTGGTTTCAGCGCAAAAATCGATATCCCCAATCAACTGCATCCAATTAGTACGATTCCATACATAATTACGCTGATATCGAGGGATTGTATATGTATCATCATTTTTAAATAATTGAGATAAATCAATATCCATAACATCAAATGCCATCTTTAGTCACTCCTTTTCTAACAAAACACCTTTTCCATAATCCCGTTCTCCATATCATCAATACTGTAAATCGTATCCATGACCTCGAATGTCTCTCTCAAATTACCTCTTGCACTCTTCCAGCCAATTCCATCTGTAAACCATACAAATGTAAATCCATCAATAGTGTCTGCTTCTTGTGAAAGCATTTTGTAGCTTCTTGCGGTTTCATTGAGCTTTGAACCTCCACCGCCATAGAAGTTTGTTTCTATACCATAAATCATCTTATCCGTCTTGATTACAAAATCAAATCTCTTTGCAGCTTTTCCCTGATTTGAAAGTGCCGACAAATCAATATTCCATTTAGATTCAATATCTTTTAAGTACATCTCTTTAAAGTAATTCTCGTTCTTTTTGAAACCTGCTGCCACAATATACTTCTCGACCAAATCTTCCATCTGATGACCGCCACGATTCTTACGACCATTAGAGTCCAATCCGGTTTCGATACCCAAAGCATAATCCACAAGATTATTTACCAAATGATTTGCAATCATATCAAACAATCCGGTCTTACGCATAAATACCTTGTACTGTTCCACACTGTAATTCATTTTCTTGAAATTATATTGGAAAGCTCCTTCTTCATCCTGTGCATATATTTCATTGCCTCTCACTGCAAGAAGTAACGGAACACATTGCAATGTTTCCGGATACTTTGTCACTATCTTCTCAAATTCTTCTTCAATATTTTTAGAACCAATCAAGGAATTTAAGATGTTTAATTCCACCTTGATTTCATCTACATTTCTTACGACCTTTGCAAAGTCGATATAATAATCATAACTTGATATACTCGGTCTAAACTTACTCAGCCATTCATCAAAATTTCTATTTGTCATTTGCTACCTTCTCCAATCTCCTCTTGGATATCTCCAAGTATTCTTCACTTACATCTATTCCGATAAATTTTCGTCCAAATCGTACCGCCTCTACTCCGGTAGTTCCTGATCCACAAAAAGGATCCAAGATAACTTGTCCTTCCTCCGTCGATGCCAGCACAATTTTTTCAAGCAAATATTCCGGTTTCTGCGTAGGGTGCTTACCTTCTGTTTTCTCCGAAGGTTTCGTCAATGCTCCTGTCCACACATCCTTCATCTGCTTTCCACCGTTCATTTCTTTCATTTTCTGATAATCAAAAAAATGCCGAGACTTCTTATCATTCTTCTGTGCCCATAATATGGTTTCCGTAGAATGTGTGAAGCATCGACATGCTAAGTTTGGTGGTGGATTTGTTTTCTGCCATGTAATGTTGTTGATGATTTTGAAGCCTTCCCGCTCCAATGCCATACCAATCGAATATATATTGTGTAATGTTCCTGATATCCATATTGTTCCGTTCGGCTTTAGTACTTTCCTACATAACTTAATCCACTTTCTGTTAAACTTGTGTTTTTCTTCGACGCCGGTTCCACTTTCCGAAAGCTTATCCCATGAGCCTTTATTAACTGAAACCATTTTACCACCTTGACAGGTAATGCCATCATTACTTAAAAAATAAGGTGGATCTGCAAATATCATATCAACAGATTCCGGTTTCATCTTTGTTAGAATTTTAAAGGAATCACCTAATACCAACTGTGATTGTTCTGTCTCGAAATATAATGGCACCTTTGAACCCCAAACTTGATTCATATATATTTCGCCTCTCTATAATTAACGTTTTATTCTTGAAACGATATTATACAATTCTCCTACATCATTCCAATTTCTAGGTATATATCCATATGCAACAGCTTTATCTATCGCTTCTTCTATTTGATGATTAGTATGTACTTTACAATATATTGCTTCAAGATACCTATAAAAACACATTTTTCTTCCTTGGAAACGTTCCCCTGGATAATTGATATCTTCTTGAATTGCAATATAAAACATCAAATCGGTCAACACTTCAAATGAAAAACCATATTCAAATGCCGAGAGTAAAGATACATCAATATTAATATCACGACCTATTGTCGCAACATCCTCAATATACTGTTTCATATGCTTATAATTTTGCATAGTAGTTTTATTATATAGATCAGTCATAATCTCAACATGAGAAATAGGATGTTCACCATCTTCGTCTACTAAATATACACAATAATCACATTTAGCTCTAGTTGTCTTATATCCAGGATATCTTATTGCCAATTGAGAAGAATCTGCATAAGTCTCTAATACCTGATAATTACTTTTCAAATTATCCTTATTTTGTGTTAATTCTATTATAATACCATCGTGAGTGACATAATCAACAATTCTTTGTTGTTCATCAAAATATCCCATTGCTTTATCTCCTTAATAATTGCATATAATCACTTCTTCGCCAACTCTGTTAGATGCATCTGAATTAATCATACGCTTTACACTTACAACATCTATTTTATAGCCTTTGTTACCATACAGTTCATTTATCAAGTCTGTATTATGGTTTGTGAGCATACAGTAGCAACCTCTGGCTGTTAATTCATCGAAAAGATTTGCTAGTCGCTTATGACTTTCTATATCAAAACCCTCTTTTGTGTATGATTCAAAAGAGGTAGGATTCAATGGTGCATACGGGCTATCAATAAATACAAAATCGCCCTTCTTTGCATCCTTACAAGCCAGTTCAAAATCACCATCTATAATGGTTACTCCCTGCAAGTAATTTGAAGTAGCCATAATAACCTCTGCATCAACTGAAACCCTACGACTATTGTTGTATGGAACATTGAAAAGTCCCTTGCCATTTACACGATACAAGCCGTTAAAACAGTGCTTATTGATAAATACAAACAATGCAGCCAACTCCACATCAAACTCCGCTTTCATCAGCTTATCATTGTAATGCTCCCTAAGAGAATAATAATATTCTTTGCCGTCCTCCCACATTTCCTCATCCAGCTTCTTTACTGCCTTCAGAAATGCTTCCGGTGCATTACATATCTGCCTGTAAGCATTTATCAACGCTTTGTTGATATCGTTTATCAAAGCATTTGCAGGTAGCAATTCGAATGTAACTGCACCGCCACCCACAAATGGCTCATAATAATCATTATATTTTTCAGGCATTCTCTCCTTTATTTGCGGAATTAACTGACGCTTCCCACCAGCCCATTTCACAAATGGAGCCACACTTGAATTACTCATTTTGATTCCTCTTCTCTATGTCCGCAAAAGGACAATCTTTTACATATCTATTATACTTGCAAACATACAAAATAACAACCATAACTTTCACTCTTTGTGAATTATCTTACTTCTGAAATACAAAAATATACTCATGTGCAAGAAGCAGAAAATTATTGTTCTGTTTTTCCCAATATTCAGTAGAACGACAATTATGCTGCTCTTTAATTATAATTTCTTTATTCGTAAATCCTACCTGTAAAAAGCATTCCATCATACGAAACCCTAATGGAATGACCCTTCCATATTTTCTTACATCCCCAATCATTACAGCACACATTTTTCCCCTTTTCAACACACGATATGATTCCTCTGCCACCTTCTGCATTTCTGCCAAAAACTTTTCTACACCAAGCAATGAAATATCCCC
>OGGB01000695.1_pt1 | contig 27124 bp, 20 predicted proteins | sample 1571111 | NCBI WGS metagenome assembly OGGB01 (sample SAMEA2582067, study PRJEB24529) | metagenome | biome: Human gut stool | place: China | collected 2011
CTATTGGAACTGATGTATTCCCTCAAGGCTTCCAATTCCTTTTTACGTCCTATCAACTTTACGTTCATCGGTCTTTCCTCCATTTATAACTTGCGCAAACATAACAAAAAACACCCGTTTACGCAAATTATAAACTTATAATCTGCGCAAACACCGACTTTCACCCCCGTTTGCGCAAATTATGATTCCATCGGCTACGTTAATCAGAAAAAAGTCCCGCCTTTCTCTTCTGGAAAAGCGGGACTTGTCATTATCGTTTAATTCAGCTTACTTCGCCAAATCTTCAATCACCTTCATTATCTTCTGACCAATTTCTTCTGCCGCTTCTGCTGTAGACGCTTCACTATACACGCGGATAATCGGTTCGGTGTTACTTTTACGCAAGTGTATCCACTTATCAGCAAAGTCTATTTTCACACCATCGATGTCATTGATTTCTTCATCCTTATAGATTTCTTTCACCTTAGCTAGAATAGCATCCACATCTGTTTCAGGAGTCAGATCTACGCGATTCTTTGCCATGAAGTAAGCAGGATAAGTTGCACGAAGCTCGCTCACCTTCTTGCCTTCATGTGCCAGATGGCTTAGGAACAAGGCAATACCAACCAGCGCATCACGTCCGTAGTGACTTTCCGGATAAATGACTCCGCCATTACCTTCGCCACCAATTACGGCACCCACTTCTTTCATCTTGGTGGTAACGTTTACTTCGCCTACGGCAGAAGCAAAATATTCCTTGCCATACTTGCGGGTTACATCACGCAAAGCACGTGTAGAACTCAGGTTAGAAACTGTATTACCCGGCGTATGCTTCAACACATAATCGGCCACACTCACCAGCGTATATTCTTCGCCATACATTTTTCCATCTTCGCAAATCATTGCCAAGCGGTCTACGTCAGGGTCAACTACGAAAGCCACATCAGCCTTGCCACCTTTCATCAGGTTCATAATGTCACCCAGATTCTTTTCAAGTGGTTCGGGATTATGTTGGAAATCACCGGTCGGTTCGCAATAGAGTTTCTCTACATGCTGTACACCCAATTGTTCCAGTAACTCAGGCAGAATAATACCACCCACAGAATTCACACAGTCAATAGCCACGCGGAAGTTCGCCTTTCTGATAGCTTCTACATCTACCAGACTAAGCGCCAACACACTGTCTATATGTTTTTGATTGTAAGTCAGATCCTTGCGATATGACCCCAGATGATCTACATCAGCAAAATCAAATTCTTCGGCCTCGGCAATGCGGAGTACTTCGTTACCTTCGGCAGCATTCAGAAATTCGCCGCGTTCATTCAGCAATTTCAGGGCATTCCATTGTTTCGGATTGTGCGAAGCAGTCAGGATAATACCACCACTGGCGCCTTCCATAGTTACGGCCAATTCTGTGGTCGGTGTAGAAGCCAGATCGATGTCCACTACATCCCATCCCATACCCATCAGGGTACCTACTACTACATTCTTTACCATTTCACCCGAAATACGGGCGTCGCGTCCTACTACAATTTTGTTGCTTTTTACCGTGCACGTTTTGCGAATAAGTGTGGCATACGCTGATGTGAATTTCACAATGTCAAGCGGATTCAAGCCCACACCCGCTCCTCCGCCAATAGTTCCGCGGATTCCAGAGATAGATTTGATTAGAGTCATTAGGTTAATGTTTTAAAGATTGTTGGTTATATACTATAATTACCTATAGATTTGGTATTTACGGATATCATAGTAATAAGGGTATACGGACTGCATAGCTGTGCTGTGTCCCATCTTTGAGGGAACGATCAGTCTGACGTGTGCCATGTCACGTACATAGGTCAACGGCACCAACCAGCCTGCAGGAACAGAAGTTCCATAATAAGAATACATCAATCCTTGAGTAAACTGACCGGCAATGGAAGAACTCGTTACCCGGTAATTAAATTCATCCACTACTTCCGCAAATCCTAAGTTAGACATTGTCGTATCTCCTTGAATGAGGCCGTATTCCATGAAACGTACCAATATTTGGTCGTTCGCTTTTACTGTATCAGCAGGATTTTTAGAGCCTTTATCCCGTATTTGCATATATACGCCGCTAGCAAGTTGCACATATTCATTCTTAAGCGTATCCGTAGTCGAGTCGTTTCTGTAAAACTCCGTTTGGGATATAACCTTAATATTATTGTCCTTTATAAATGCTTTGATGGCATCTTTTTCCTCCTCCAGCATTTCTGCATAAGTCTTGGTGTTATCACAAGCCTGGAAAGCCAGACCACATGCCAGCAAAGACAAAAAGAATAATGTAAGTTTCTTCATTATCTGTTATTTAGTAATTCCGTACAAAAGTATTCGATTTCGTTGAAAGTTGAAAGCTCTACGAGGAAAGTTCGTATCTTTTAACCTTTGTGCCCCTCTTTTTTTATCCTTTCGCATTCAATAAAGGCTTGAATTTCTCTAAAGCACGTTCCAGGACTTTCTTTGCTTCCTCCAGCGTACCATAAAATTCACCACCGGAAGCATTCAGATGTCCGCCTCCATTGAAGAATTCAGCAGCTAATTGATTGCAAGGAAATGTACCCACAGAACGCAATGAAACTTTAATCATCGGCTTTTCCGTGTCTTCACGCAGGAAGCAAGAGAAAACCACGTCTTTTATACTCAAAGGAATATTTACAAATCCCTCGCTGTCTCCCCGGATATAATTGAAACGTCCCTGCTCATTTTTTGTCAATGAGATCAAGGCAGAATGATAATCGGGATAAACCTGCATATTTGAAAGCACATACCCCATCAGTCGCAAGCGACTTTCAGAGTAAGTATTATAAACTTTCCGGTAAATATCATCCTTATCGATACCCTTGGAAAGTAATTCACTGATGATAAAATAAATCTCCCGATTATTGGAGTTATAAGTAAATCCACCTGTATCGGTCATCATACCGGTATAGATGCACTCTGCTCCTTCTTTGGTTATTTCATTAAAATACCCCATGCGGCATATCAGGCGGAATACAAGCTCCGAAGTAGAAGAAATATTGGGGTGTGAAATTGTGATATCACAAAAATCTTCGGGATACAGATGATGGTCTACCAGAATCTTCTTCCCTTTTGCTGCCTTTATTGCATCCGCCATTGCATCAATACGACTCAAAGCATTGAAATCCAGACAACAGATTATTTCAGCCTCAGCAATCAGTTTATCGGCAAATTCTTTGTAGCGGTCATAGAGCAATACATCTTTGCTACCCGGCATCCATCGCAGAAAGTCGGGGAAAGCATTCGGCACAATGACATTTACCGTTTTATCTTGTGAATTCAGGAAGTGCCACAATCCCAATGAAGAGCCTATGGCATCGCCGTCCGGCGCTACATGGGCTACAATTACAATTCTCTCCGCATGCCCCATCCACCTGGCAAAACGATCTATTTTGGCTTGTTCTATTACTTTTGTTAACATTTGATTATTTACGATTAGACGATTTACGATTGAACGATTAAAGTTACTTCCATCGTTCATACTAATTGAATGGGCAAAAGTACGAAAAAGTTCGGGAGTTGGCGGAAAGTAACAAAGGTTTTATTTAGTCTTCGTATTCTACTATCTTCCTTAACGGGGCTAATAAACGTTCCAATACATTTCTGTCTGCCAATATAATGTCTGCCGTGCCTTTCAATTCACGTAAAGTCGGAAGGGTTTTACCATAATTCGTGTGCAAACCTTCCGGCAATACTATTTCCACTACATAAAGTCCATCTTCCGTCGGAGCCGGAGAGATACTTTCCACCTTTCCTCTCACATAGCCAAACTCTTGATCGGGGTAATTATCCATACGGATATGCACTTTCTGTCCTACTTGCACCTTTCCCGAACCTTGTAAAGGGAGTTTGGCTTTACCAACCACTTTCGACTCTTCGGAAGGCTGAACCACAAAAACAGTCTCACCCGACTGTACATTCTGATTGCGGCTCCAAACTGTCATAAAAGTTATCTTACCGCAAATAGGACTACTAAACAGATAGTTCTGTGCCCACGAACTCAGTTGTGCCTGAAGCTGCTCAATTGCATTTTTCAATTCAAGCCTGCGGTTCTGCTCCTCATCATAAGCCTGTTTACCCAAGTCCAGCAAGTTTTCCTCCTGTTGTTTTAACTGCATTTCAGCCTGCAGCAAACTCATGCCGGAAGTTTCTCTGGTACGTAAACTCTGCAAATAGCGGCTGCCCGACTCTTCAAATTCTGCCACAATCATTGCATTTCTCGCATACAAAATGGAATCCCGGTCGTACATACTCTGCGCCAGTTCCATTTCTTTTTCGGTCAGTGTATGTTCACGCTCCACCAAATTAAGATAAGAGCGTTGCCCAGCCAGTTGTTTCTTTCCTGCATCCATCTTCTTTGCATAATAATCTTGCTGGATAAAGCGAACGTAATCTGAAAGAGCAATCATAAATGAAGCATATGCAGACTGCAATTCTCCTAACTGCAAACGCTTACCTATAAAATATTCAGCCCCTTTCGCCGGTTCATAACCTGCTATTCCCCACTCTTTCATACGGTCTGTCAGCCATAGTACATCTTCCGTAACAGAAGCATTCTGAATGACTCCCAAATGTTCGCCTGCCTTCACCGTATCGCCATTGTGTACATATAAAGTATCTATTTTACCCATAGAACGCGCCAATATAAAAGCAGGAGGTTCCTCAGTGGTCAGTGTCACTTCCGCCTGCAAAACATCCGGATATTTAAAAATCCAGCCCCCTGCCAGTAAAGCTAACAGAATAATGAACAGCACAGTTATCCCCCATCTCACCACCCAGGGTGAAATGTGATTCATCACTTCCTGCACTTCCTCGCTGCGCAGTTCTATCTCTTTATATTTCTTCTCCTCTTCCACTATCTTAAATTACCAATTTCTAATTACCCAGCTCCAATTGATTCTTTACCAACTGGTAATATAAACCCTTCCGTTCCGCCAATTCCTTGTGGGTTCCCTCTTCGGCTATTTTGCCTTTATCCAGTACTATGATATTATCTGCATCTCTCACCGTACTCAGCCGGTGAGCCACAACAACAACTGTTTTCCCTTTATAAAATACATGCAAATGCTCCATTATCTCGCGTTCATTATTCGCATCCAGTGCATTGGTAGCTTCATCAAAAAACAGATAATCCGGATTCTTATACACCGCACGGGCTATCAAAATACGCTGTCTCTGCCCTTGGCTGATGCCATTTCCTTCCATACCGATTTTAGTATTGTATCCCAACGGTAAGGAATCTATAAAGTCACGAATATTGGCAATGGTCACCGCATGTCTCAAACGTTCAATATCAATCTGCTCCTCACCTACCGCAATATTCTGTGCAATTGTCTCGGAGAATATAAAACCATCCTGCATCACAGACCCGGTTCGGGCACGCCATAAATGTGGATTAATGTTCTCTAACGGAGTATCCTGTATCTTTATCACTCCTTTATTGGGAGTATAAAAGCCAAGCATCAATTTTATCAAAGTTGTTTTACCACTACCACTTGCCCCTACAATCGCCGTCACTTTATGCTGAGGGATATTGAAAGAAACATCATCCAGTACATAATCTCTGTTTGCACCGTCATAACTGAATGAAACATTCTCTAGCCGTATATCTCCTTTTTCCGGTAACACTGTAAGTTTTGACGAAATATTCTGTTCCTCGTCTTTCCGTCCATGTATCTCGTTCAGACGCTCCAAACTAATTTTGGCATCCTGAAATTGCTGTGCAAAACCAATAAAAGAAGATACCGGAGAACTCAACTGACCGATAATATAGGTCAGAGACATCATCATACCCAACGTCATCTGTCCATCTATTACAGCTTTTGCCGCAATAAAGGAAATCACAATGTTGGTAGTTTGATTAAAGAATATGGAACCCACTTGCTGAATTTGTCCCAGTGCCAAACCTTTTATGCTAATTTTGAACAGTTTCACCTGTATACATTCCCACTGCCAGCGTTTCTGAGTCTCACAGTTATTTAGTTTGATTTCCTGCATAGCAGTTACAATTTGTATCAGGTTGCTTTGTTCGCCTGCCGCTTGTGCAAAACGGCGTATATCCAATTCCCGCCGATACTTCATAAAAACGAGTATCCAACACACATACAAGGTGTTACCTAATAAGAAGATACCTAACACTGTCAAATTATAATAAGCAAGTACAAAGCCAAAAATAAAGAAATTGACAAAGGAAAAGAGTGTGGTAATGGATGACCCTGTCAGAAACGTTTTAATACGCTCATGATCACCGATACGTTGCATAATGTCACCTACCATTTTTGAGTCAAAGAAGTGCAATGGCAATTTCATTAACTTAGCCAGGAAATCAGATATTAAAGAGATAGTAATACGTGTGTTAACATGTAACAGTATCCAACTGCGAATAAACTCTACCGAAAGTTGCGAAACAGAAATTATGATTTGTGCTATCAGTACCAGAATGATAAAATTCAAATTACTATCACGGATACCTACGTCCACCAATGATTGCGTCAGAAAAGGGAGAATCAGTTGCAACAAGCTGACTGTTAGCATCCCCAATATCAACTGTATCAATTGTTTTTTATAAGGGGTGAGATATCTCAGAAAGAAAAGCAATCCTCTTTCTCCAATTTCCGGTTCATCCTCACGATGATAAAAGTCCGGTCCGGGTTCCAATATCAATGCAGTACCGACATCTTCCCCCTCTGTCCTTGTCGACAGCCAGCACTTCTTAAATTCCTGTTCATTATAAGTCACTATCTGCTTTCCGGGATCAGCAATCTGAAACCAATATTCCCCTTTTCTTTTTTTAATGCCATAGCAAACTACAAAATGGTTTTGATCCCAATGTAAGATGCAAGGTAACGGTACATCCGTAATAAATTGTTCAAATGATACATAAACTCCTGACGTCCGGAAACCAATAGCCTCTCCCGCATCACTAATCCCCAATAATGATACTCCTTCACGGGATATAAATGAGCGTGCACGCAATGTCTGTAATGAATAGCTTTTACCATAGTATTTAGCAATCATCCGCAAACAGGTAGGACCACAATCCATTGCATCCGCCTGATGATAATATGGGAACGAGTGTTTCATTTATTCAGCCTTATTAATACCAAAATAGGATTATCCTCATCCTCATATGATAAATTCCCCAAAGAATCTTTCATATCATCCGGTAACTCATTTACCTTTGCTCCCATCAAAAGATATTCGCGCCCATCTATTCGTTCATAAGCAAAAAAGTGATTCAAAAGCGACAACTTACTTTTCGGCACTACATGTGAATCATCCAATTTATAAGTTTTCTTTTCCTTTTTATCATAATAAGATAAAAAGACTTGTGCACTGACATGCCTCATTGTATTCCAACGAAGTAATAAAAAATGATCAGCATCAACGAGAGCCGTACATATTCTCCGGTCATCATCAGGAACTTCAAAATTGTCAGTATCCAACAAACGAAACTTTCCTTTGTCCCATAGATAAGCTATCTCTGTTTCCATCCCATTAACATGAAAAACGGTATCATTAAAAAGATCCCAATATACAAACGAATCTTTATCTTTTACATTAACACCAAATAACCCATACGAAGCTGCATAATCAGCTCCAAGTTGAATCTCATTACTACGCCGATATGTCTTCATCTGTCCCTTAGTATCCGTAATTATCCAAAATAAAGACTTACGCGTCTCACCTCCCAAACAATTTCGATAAAAAAAATATATCAATCCATTTCTATAGTACATTTGTATAGGATATAGACCATCATCGGGAAGTTCTACTGAAAAGGAATTCAGAAACTCTCCATCAAAATTATAAACTATAAGCTTCCTTGGTAAACTGTAGACATATATTCTTTCATTCTCTTTATCCATTGCTATAGCTTTATAATTGGTATACTCTTGGGGAGCACCTCCGACGCGACCTATTTTCTGTAGAAAAGTTCCTTGTCTACTATATTTTAAAATTCCTTCACTAGTATCAAAAAACATACAGTCATCATCAATCAAAAAATGTCTTCCTATTCCCTTAATCAGTATGGACGTATCTAAAGGAATGTACATAACTGTATCTACAAATTCAGAAATACTGATGAACTCAGAAATATGTTCTTTCGGATCAAGAATCAAATACGGGCTTTTCTCACTCTTAAAACAAGATAAAAGGAGAAGACTTAAAAACAAACTGTATATGCATACTTTCATAATGTCAGTGATTTATCAGTGGTAAGATTTATCCTACCACTGATATTATATTAATTAGTGACAAGAAGCCAAAGCTTCAGTTCCTTCCGATTCTCTTTGAATCGTAATTAACAATTCTGCACCACTTGCACTATAGGCGCATACCACACCTTTACTTGTTACATCGCTACCCACATAGATAGTAGTGCAAGTGTAAAGTTTTTCACCTGAAGCACAAAGATTTGAAACTGCTGCACCGCCATGAATCTGCTTCATTTCTGCAACATCTAAAACTCGTTTCATAAGCATAAAATTTTAAGTATTACCGTATGAATTATAATAATGGTTAGCTATTCCATTACTGTTACTGCCCTACGATATTCCACAGTAACATTTATATATCAATTGATATTTAAATCTCCAAAATGTCTCATATCTTCAACTTTATAACTATCCGGCAATTGATAACCATTTATTAAAACAGTAGGAGTTGCTGTCAATCTGTTTTCAAATTGCCATTCTTTATGTTTACTCAGCTCACGATTAACTTCCACAGACTCCAAGTCATAATCAAACGTTAGTATATAAGTCTCTCCCAGATATTTCTTTCCAGCGAACCAATCATTATAAATTGCTTCAGCTCTCTCATGATTCTCTTGTTGATAAACGGCAAGAAGAAATCGGGCACTCTTTTCAAGTTCCTTATTAAAGGAAGAAAAGATATACTGAACACAAACCTTATCTCCCATTTCCTTCAACAACGCACCAATGCGCTTATGCATCTGCGCACATGGATTACAATGAGGATTAGTCAAGAGCGTAATACGCAACTTTGCTTGTGGACATCCCCAGACTATTTGAGAAATAGCTGGATTTACGTCATAATGAGATTGTAACTCCAATTGAGAAAGAAAAACACTATCTGACGCTTTCAGATTATTCAATTCATACTTCACATTCTCCAACTGTTCCGAACGGAACCAACGTTCTGACAACAGATGTAAAGACAAGAAAGGAAGTAAATAAAGTATTGCCACAGATAGCATATCTTGCATCTCAAAAGTTGGTAGTCTCCATTGCCCGAACACATTCACAATAGCCGTCATCCACAAAAGCAATAACACAGACAGGCATAACGGACACCATTGTTTAGCAACTTTATACTGATACCAGACACTCCAACCTGTATAAGGCAAAGCTAATAAGTTGACAAGCATTAAATAGGGCATCCATTGAGGGTAAAATACCACCAAAGTAAGACTCGAAATAAAATAGCCGAGCCCTATTTCACTCCAACTAAACATCCCCCATAATTTTGCAGCATCAGATTCTAACACACTGTTACAATCGCCTTGTTTAAACAGTGAACAAATCTTATCTGTATACTCACTCTGTACTTTGCCTTGTTTCAATAACAACAGAAAACTCACACCAGCACCTGCCAGATTAATAAACAATAAGAAACCATCTGTTACAGAAGAGAATAAATGATGCTCCCAACTCCCTAAGACCAATAAAATAACTAAAATCATAATTACGCCTATTTTCTGAACAGAATTAAAAAATGCAGTTTTCCGGTGCTTCTCATATTCCGGTTCTCTTGAAGATTCTCCCGGTTCAGCAACAAGTGCGATACCTGACCATAGCTTTTTAAATTCATCTACGGATACAGATATTTCTTTCTCGCGCCAAACATAATCGACTCCCTGATCAGACATTTGCTTTACTACTACAAAATCATTACTGACATGCGCCACAAAAGGAGAAGCTAATTCTCTTAAGTCTTTATCCTCCACCTGTATTCCTGCATTTTCTATCTTATATACAGATAGCATATCTGACAAACCATATAAGTTATAACGATGCGGATGCTCTGCAAAAAGTTTATCGGCATAGCTTCTGGTAAAAGGAATATGTAACTCATGCAAATAGGTTGATAATAGTGTTTTCATATATTCAGATGTCAATTAACTTATTCGTGTTATTTCTTTAGCCGAATCCTTATCAATACATTATTGCCTTCTTCATCAATACGATCAGCTAACTTCCGTATCTCAGGATCATCAGAAGACAACCAGGCATCCAACAATTTATAAGGTTGATAAGGAGCTTCTAAATACTCACGTCCATCTATTACAAAATAATTATAGGGAAAAAATAAAGGAAGTCCCCATAAATCATCGGTGAGACCTTCCGAATTAAATAACTTCCCAGATGCTTTATCATAAAAACAATAATTCCACTGAATGTCTTTAAAATCAAAGGGACGCCATACACATAAAAAATAATGTTTTGTTTCGGTTATTGTAGCTATCACCATACATTGACTATATTCATTGTTTACGACTTTAGCCGGAGTCAACCGCCTATTCCATTTCCCCCATATAGCAACAACTTCCTCACCTTTCTCTGATATCCGATATATGGTATCACTATACTGATTCCAAACCAACATCGTATCTCCCAAGCAGCCCAAATGTAATGAATTGAAACTGGGATAATTTCCTGGAGTAAAAAACAAACTTTCATCCCGTTTCGAAGAAAGTAAATTTCCTACAGTATCTGTTATCGCATACATATAGGGCTGTGACCCCCCCCCTTCCCCTCTATAATAGAAATACAACTTATTATTTAAATAATAAAACTTCCATGCCCACACATCAGGAAGTTGTAGAGAATGCTCACTCAAAAAATCTCCTTCATAAGTAAATGATAAAACCTTAGATTTGTCGAGACAATAAACATAAATGATTTGATCGATTTCATTTATAGCCATATCATAAAATTTCAGATATTCACCCGGCCCTTGTCCTACAGAACCTATCTTATTTATAAGATGTCCTTCATTATTGTACCTCAAGATCCCCTGTTCCGTTCCTACTAAGAAAAAAAAAGAGCTATGTACTCTCAAACTTCCTTGATAGTCAATAGAGTCTGGCTGAATAATAACCATCTCATCAGCTATATCAGACATCTTCACCTCCCTCTTTATGAAATCATCATAATTCCAAATCATAATATTACTTCCAGGCTGATTATGGCAGGAATAAAAAGAAAACAATACAAAAGATAAAATCACTTTTTTCATGTGCAATAAAATAAAAAAGTGTATCAAAGTGAAGATTAGAACACGAATTACACAAATAACATAAATTTCATACCACTGATAATCAGCATCCATCTTTTTTTATGCAATTTGTACAAATTGTATTCTTTTACTCCTATTTCAATACACCTTTTATTAATTTAATATTAGTAACAAAGAACAACTACTTGATCTGCTAGAACATCTTGGGTGATACGAATTTTATCAACTGCTTTTTCAGCGCCTTTTGCACTTTTTGCACAAACAGAACCTGAGGTAGTTGCTCCACCCATCCAAGAACTGGTACAAGTGTATAGCAGTTCACCTTCACCACAACTACTCGAAGGTTGCGCCCCTCCACGCACCTGCTTCATTTCCGAGACATTTAAAATCTTTTTCATAAGCATTCAATTTTAAGTAAAACAATAAAGAGGAACTCCGCCCTATCCATCATAACAGCCAGCTACTCCATTACGATTAATACTATACGGTATCAGCATCAAAGTTGAAATGCAGCTAACATCCCGACTTGGAATGTAGCAAAGTTAGACAGGATACTACACTTAAACAAGAAAAGATACAGGACAAAAAACAAATAGATTATAACACTAAGAATCAACATATTAGCCCAAGAATTAAAGCAAAAAGAAGAGCATCAACCGGACAAGACATTCTCCTTATTCTCCACAATTTCCATATAAAATCATCAAAAGCATCACTGTTAGCCAACAAAATTTACTCTTCATACGTTACTTCAACTTCGCAACATCATCGGCAGTCACATTAGAAACCAATATTATTTTTTCTTCAGCCGAATCCTTATCAATATGTTATTACCTTCTTCATCTATACTCTCAGCTTGCTTTCGTATCTTAGGATCATCAGAAGATAACCAAGCATCCAGCAATTTATAAGGTTGATAAAGAGCTTCTAAATACTCACGTCCACCTATTACAAAATAGTTATAAGGGAAAAAAACAGAAAGCCCCCATAAATCATCGGTGATGCCTTCTGAATTAAATAACTTCCCGGATGATTTATCATAAAAACAATAATTCCATTGATTCCATATTATACCAGCGGGTCGCCATATACACAGATAGTAATGAACAGTTTCAACTATAGTAGATATTATCATAGATTACTCATACGCATCATTTTCCACCTTGGCAGGAGTCAATCGTTTATCCCACTCACCCCATATGGCAAAAGCTTCTTCTCCTTTTTCTGAGACTCGATAGATCGTATCGCTATATTGGCTCCAAACCAACATGGTATCACCGTAAATCCCCAAATGATCAGACGGAAAACTAGGATAACTTCCAGAAGTGAAATGTAAACTCTCATCTCGCTTGGAAGATAACAAATTCCCATTGTATCTGTTATTGCATACATATAGGGTTGTGATTCATTATCAGCATCTATACAATAATAAAAGTAGAATTTATCCTTCAAATAATAGAAACTCCAAGCCCCTTTTTTAGGAAGTTGAAGAGAATGTTTATTAAGAAAAGTCCCTTCATAAGAAAAAGACAAAAGTTCAGAGGTATTCATACGGTAAACATAAATAATCCGCTCAGTTTCATTGATAGCCATAGCATAAAATCTGCTGTATTCACCAGGTCCCTGCCCTATAGCTCCTATCCTGCCAATAAAATGTCCCTGATTATTATACTTCAATATTCCCTGTTCCGTTCCAGCCAAGAAAAAAGATGAAGCATGTACAATTCTAGCTCCCTTATAGTCAATAGAATCAGGCTGAATAATTGTCATTTCATCAGCTATATCAGACATCTTCACATCTTTCTTTATGAAATCATCATAATTCCAAATCCTTATAGTACTTTCCGGCTTATTACAGCAAGAATACAAGAAAAGCAATTGAGAAATAATAAATAAGTGTTTCATACAGAATAAATTATTCAGTTTTTCTTCTATCACTATATTTAATAGTTTATGAACTTCTATTTATCTTTCAATCGTACCATTATCATGACTAAATTACCCTCAGAATCTATATTCTCTCTTTGCAATATTTCTTCTGGCAATTCATATGGTTCAATCTTTCCTATCATATACTCTTTTTTATCTTTTTGAGAGTATGAAAACATCCATCTTAAAGGAATACTGATTTGAGTATTTAAATCATCCCTAAGCTTCTTTGTTCCCATAAATATTTGCTTTCTTTTATCGTAGAAGCCAAAAGAAGAAGAAGACTTAAAAGTTGCATTATTCCACTGAAAAAATAGGAACCTTTTCGTTTCAGCAAACATTGTAAAAGCCATCATTTCTTCACTTATATCTTCAGTTGATACTGATATACGATGCTTTCCTTGCTCCCATAAAAAGGCAGGCATCCCCCCCTGTTCTGTAAAACGAAAAATAGTATCATTGAATAAATTATAATATAGCAAAGAATTATCAGAAGAGGATGTACAGTAAGTTCCACAAGCATATCCCCTCTTTAAAACAGGGTTTCCGTGTTTCTGCTTTATTTCCAGACTTTGCCCACAAGTATCATTTATCACCCAATAATAAGGATCGGATAAACCGGACATTGATGGATAGAAAAAATAGCACTTATTGGCAAGAACACGCATCATAGTCGGATAGCCATAGGTGTCATCCGGCAGATCATAATGAACACGATTCAAAAATACCCCATCGTAAGAATAATCAATCATCACTTTTTCCGGTATACTATATACACGAATCCGCTTATTACGAGTGTCAATAGCCATCAATTTATTTCTATTATATTCCATTGGTCCCTGCCCTATTTCCCCTATCTTCATAAGAAACTCTCCTGTATATGAATACTTCAAAATACCTTCTGCTACACTAACCACAAAAAAGCTATCAGTAAAACAAGAGTTGCCATAGCTTGATAACAAGAGTCTATTATCAAGCTGTATAAAAGCAATACTATCTGCAAAGTCCGATATAGGTATCACAGGTCGCAATTCATCTATCGGTTTTATTTTTAAAAGTTCTGTACTCTGCCGATGATGACAGCTAAAGAACAGAAGAGCTTCTAACAATATGAAAACTATCCTCATAATATATCATTTATTCAGTGCTTCAAAGTTGAAATGTAGCTAACATCCAACTTGGAATGTAACAAAGTTAGGCAGGATATAGCAGTTAAACAAGAGAACATACCGGACAAATCAAAACGCACATACGCCATTACGAATCAATAAATTACCTCCTAAAAAAGTTAGTAAAAAGAATCCTCTACTGGACAATATTCAACTTTACCCTCTCCTTTTTCAATTAATAAATACAAGAAAAAACACCAAACACATTAAAAAGCTAATCACTCTTTCAATCGTACCAGCACCAATACCGGATTACCTTCCACGTCGTCCTCATCCATTCCCCATGGAATAGCTTCAGGAATATTTAGCAATGCTGCGGTATTAGTTTGACATATAAAATATTCACGTCCATCTATTTGTATCAGACTACGAGGAAATAAGGGAACATTAATCCTTTCATCAAAAAGTAATTCTTCTTTTTGTATCTTAGCGAATTCACCATTCTTTTTATCATAGTAAACAAAAAAATTCACATTATCAGGTTGACGATTAAAGTTAGTTACTTGGAAAAGGAAGAAGTTCTTAGTATCAAAGAAATGAGTACAAATCCGACGTTCCACAGGGGGCGTAGGAAACGGATCATTCTCTAACAACCGGAAATTACCTTGTCCCCACAAGTAAGCGGCATACGAGCGATGAGGAGTTACATGATATATCGAATCTTCAAATAAGTCATAATAGACAACAGTACTATCGTTCATAGCCGCATAAAAAACCCCATATATGCCCGCATATTTCTCAACAATTTCTTTATATCCTTTGTAACTCTCTACAAAGGTACCATCTTTCTTTATCGACAACCAATAATAAGGTCTCTTACCGGGTTTGTTCATATTGTTGTCATAATAGAAGTATATTAAGTCACCTTGCATATATGCAAAAGAAGGCAAATATATTTTTATATCATCAGGTAGTTCTACCTGAACACTTTTTATAAATTTTCCAGTAAAAGAATAGCTCAATAATTTCTGTTCCGAATAAACATAAATGTAAATGACTTCATTCGATTTATCCATTATGCAGCGATAAGAATAACGAGGATACTCTTTCGGACCATCCCCAATATCACCTATTTTATAAAGGAAACGGCCCCTTGTATCATATTTCAAAACTCCTTCACGCGTATTTGCAAAAAAGCAACTGTCCGCCCAATACAAAGATACAAAACCGGGAAGAATAAAAGAATTATCAAATTGTATATATATCACAGAATCAGCAACAGCAGATATATCCATCGGCTCATAAGATATCTCATCAAGATTTATCATGAGCAACTCTGAGCTTTTACGCTTCTCTGAGCAGGATGACAAACAAGCTATTAAAAGGATAAATAATAATCTCATACATTTTTCTTTAAAAAGATAACAAGATCCAAGCTTTACTACAATAAGTCAAAACCAGCTCTTGTTATCTTTACCGTCAAGTACTTTACATTACCAGCACTTTACATTTATACCCTCGTACTCTAAATTTGGAGATTCCCATATTCGTTCTTCTCTAATCCGAGCTGCAACTTCACTGGCATTACGTCCGCATGCCACCCCTTTAGTTATAAAACCGCTATTATAACCAGTTGCACAGGTAAACAAAACATCACCCGGATTACAATAATCAGAAGGAACTGCCCCTCCACGCACCTGCTTCATTTCCGAGACATTTAAAATCTTTTTCATAAGCATTCAATTTTAAGTAAAACAATAAAGAGGAACTCCGCCCTATCCATCATAACAGCCAGCTACTCCATTACGATTAATACTATACGGTATCAGCATCAAAGTTGAAATGCAGCTAACATCCCGACTTGGAATGTAGCAAAGTTAGGCGGGATACTACACTTAAACAAGAAAAGATACTGGACAAAAAATGAATAGATTATAACACTAAGAATCAATATATTAGCCCAATAATTAAAGCAAAAAGAAGAGCATCAACCGGACAAAACATCCTCTTTATTCTCTACAATTTCCGTATAAAATCATCAAAAGTATCACCCCCAGGCAGCAAAAACTTGCTCTTCATACGTTGCTTCGACTTCGCAATAGCATCGACAGTCACATTAGTAACAGTAGCAATCATAGCATTAGTGAAACTGGCACGGATAAGATAACAGATCCTCCGTTCCTGCATGCCAAGTTTATAATCATCCAGTTTTACCGATATATCACCATAAAGGGTATCGATTATAGCAAATATCTCCATCCATTCCTCATCCGATTTCACCAATCCATATAGCGGCTGGCAACGCAACTGACATAACTGGCTCAATGCAAGCGTACGCTCAACAGGCAATAACGAATAAATTTCCTGATATTCTTTCAGTTGTTTTGTATAGGATATATTCAGTTTCTGCAAACAAGAGTTCAGTTCATCCTTATCCTTTTGCCGGACGGACAATCTTTCTATCTGTTGGGACAACTCTTTATTCTCCTGTAATAATTGCTCCCGTTCTTCTTCCGATTCCACCCTTCCTTCATCCAATTGTTTCTCATTCTCTTTCAGGCGGGCAAGCAAACTTTCGATACGCTTCTGAACATTCCGTTTATATAAATGGAAAGACACAAAACCAATTACAACCAAAAACATTGCTCCGAAACCGATAGACAACAACCATACCTTACGACTCAATAACTCGTTTCTAATCCTCTGGTTTTCATTCTTCAGAACTTCATTATTGTATTTCTCCTTTATATCACGATCAAATTCCTGCTGTTCTTCATTCATCTGACACCAATCCATATAAAGTTCCTGATATTCTGAAGCGAACCGGCGATAATCTTTTATCTCAAACTCTTCACTTTGTAATGCACTCAGGCTCCGCTTCCTCCCATTCATAAAATCCTCCTTTATCAGGAACATCCCTATAGTAGAAGACCGCCGCATCGGAAGTTCGTCTGTTGCCGATCTCCTACGATATTGAAGCATTTGCCGTTTAGCCTCTTCCCAATCTTCCACATTTTGACATATAACAGACAATTCGGTAGAAATATCCATAAATAGGATGGGATCGAAGTCAGCTACAGCCTCTTGCGCCTGCAAGTAACAATATAAAGCACTATCCGGACGGGAAGATAAAAGATAGGCACGCCCCATATTTCGTAAAGCATTGGCATAAGACCCTGTCAAAGACTTCTGTTTGAACAACCCGGCTGCTTGCGAAAAATAGTGCAACGCGTCCTCAGAGTGTCCTCCATTTAAGCCTCGACGACCGTAATAGCAATAAATGAAAGCCTTCAACGACGGGCTTTGTACTGTGTCGGCAGCTCTTAAAGTCGTAGTGCGACGAACAGAAACTTCCCTTTCAGGGTACTGACAAGATGCTGCAAGTACAGTCATCCCGAAAAGAAATAACAAACAAAACAGCCGTTCCCGTAGCAATAGCAGTTTCAATATAATATGCATAGGTTATTATTCATGTATGATGCTACAAATATACTGATTTTCATAAACATCATCCATTTCAAACTTACATTTCTGCCAGTATGCCTTAGTATTTCTGTAGATGAATTCCCTTTAAACCTTATGCAGTTTGGATTTAAGTATCTTCTTTCTCGGTAGACAAAATACCGGTAAAAAGAAGAAAATACCGATAATAGACATGATTAACCCACCGATAGTACCCGACGCCAATGGAAACCAGAAAGCCTCTTTATCCGTCCCGACCATAAAAGGAATGAAGCCCAGAATCGTGGAAACTACAGTAAGGAAAATAGGTAATATTTTGGCATTCCATGCCTTGGTATAAGCACGAAGCATGGAAAGACGCGGAAAGCGGCGGCGAATACTGTTATACTCATTCAAAATATAAATACTGGCATTCACGGTAATACCACAAAGCAATACAAAGGATGCAAAACCTCCCTGGTCGAAATTCAGGCGGAACCAGTAGAATGTGAGGAATACACCGATATAAGATACCGGAATGACGAAAATGATAGCTAAAGGTTGTTTTAACGAATTGAACAGCACACTCGTCGTAAAGAAAATAATAGCAATCACAACCAACAGCAACAGATATTGCTTATTATCTTTCTTGTTCCATGCCCACGATTGGCTATCCGACTCGGCTGTATATCCCATTGGAAGCAACTTATTAAATTCTTCCAAGTCTCGCTTCTGTATCTTATTACCTTGTTCGTACGAACCAATATATTCATATTGCAGACAAAGGCGATATTGTTGGTTTTCTTTGGCTATCTGCTGCGGCATCTGTCCCTTTTCTACCGTAGCCAATTCGGAAAGCTTATAATGTTTTCCATCATCCGCACCATACGGGAAGAACTGCATAGCCCACACATCATAATCACGTGACTGACGTGAAGAAAGTTTCACACTCTCCGTGCCACTTTCCGTCATGACCGAACCCACCTGCATGTTCTTACCGAATATCGGCTGAATAGCTGCAAACAGGTGTTGTGCATCAATTCCTTCCTGCGCCATGCGCTCCTTATTCAGGTTGAAATAGAATTCCTGGTAATCATCCTTCCACCAAGAAAATTCCGATTTGATAAATACCTCTTTAATGCGCCGGTGCGAAAGCAATACTTCTTTCAACTTATCGGCCCATGCGTAGAGTTCATCATAATTGTAACCGTACATCTTGATACGATAAGAACCTGCGCTTTCACGAACGTCATTACTGAATCCCTGATCTTGCAAGCCATATACATCCCAGCTACCGCCCCCCAGTTCAGAAACTTTACCTATCAGATTTGCTTTCAGTGTATACGGAAAACCGCTATGCTGATATTCTTTCTTAAAATAAATCTGAATATTCCCTCTACGTGCATTATACACAGAAGTATGAAACTGCTTGATCTCCTTAAAACCACTAAGATAAGTCTCTACACGCTTCACCAATGTATTCATTTGTTCCAGCGTACTTCCATTTGGCAAGTTGGCATTGGCATAAAGCACAACTTCCTCATTACGACTAAAATAACTACCTTCGTACACTTTCTGAACGAACAGCCGTAAGCTTCCGCCTAAAGCCTTATCCACTATAGGTTTCACTTTTTCCTTATAGGTAGAAGATCCCAATGTCTTATTATACCTTTCTTCCCATTTACCTTCTCCTTCCAACTTCTCAGGAAGAAGGAAGACCGGCAATCCGAACCCCAGCAGCAGCACAATGCACACTGCCACCCGCCAACGGAGAAGAAAACGAATAAGCACCTGATAGAAATGGGTAAAATAAACAGTCAACCTGCGAATACGTATATGTCGGCGCATCCATTGCTTCGCATTCTGCAACCACTGATAAGGACGAAACAACATTCGCCTGTTTTTGTGCCGCGAGGTCTTATTTGAAGATTTCTTCACCAGGCCAATTTTTTCAATCATAGCCGGTACAAAGAAAAGAGCAACAAAAAGAGAAACTGCCAGGTTAATAATCACTACAGCAGCAAAATCCTGCAAATTCAACCGGATCTTCTCGTCCAGGAAGAAGATAATGACCAAAGCTCCCATCGTGGTCAAAGTAGCTGCAAGCACGGACATAAAAGCTTTCAGATTCCGCCGGTGCAAGATATGGTCAGTCATAACGATAGTGCTGTCTATCACGAGGTTCAAGGACACAGTAATCCCTGCCAATGAATACAATTGCATTTCCAGACCAAACATATAATAGAAAATAACTGCAACGGAAATATTTATTGCCAAACTGGTGACTATAAGGAGCAGATATTTCAGGTTCAATGTGATAATCCAGACAAACGCCAACAAAATAAGTACCGTCAGCCCGGTACGGAAATAAATTTTATTAAGTTCCTCACGAATATATTCCGTAGCATCATAACTGGTATGCACTTCATAGCCGGGAGGCAATGTCAGACGTATGTCTTCCATTTCTGCCATTACTTCATTGCTCAGTTGCAACTGATTAGCAGTCTCCACCGCTGTAATCGACATATAAATGGAATTCAGACCATTGATCCGATAATAACTTTGAGGTTCTTCTTCCACGTGAGCTACCTTTACGAGTTCATCCAAGTGGATGATTTTTCCGTCAGAAGCCGTCACAGTGATATCCGAAGGATCGAACTGCCCACTGACTCCATCCGGCACCAACACCAGACGTATCCATTGTTTGCCTTCGGGCGTATCCATGTTGTGTGTACCCAGAAATTCCTTGTTATAGTGCAACTGGATGGCCTGACGAATATCTGAGATACTGACACCCAAGGTTCGTAGTTGTTCACTGTCATACTCCAATCGCCACTCCATCGGAGTAGCGCCACTTAAATCAATCTTATAAATGCCTTGAAGTTGAGCCAGCCTAGGCTTGATATGCTCTTCCGCATATTGTTGTATCAGTATAGGTGTGGACGGTGCATTCAATGTAAACGAAAGGAACGGGCGTGATGCATTCTCATCGGGTACTTTCATATCGATGTACGGATAACTCACTCCGGAAGGTAATTGCGACCATGTTTGTCGAATGATCGTGGAAGCTTCAAAACGTACTGCATCCACATCCGCATGTTTATCCAGATCTACCGTTATATAACCATAACCATTGCCGGAAGTAGAATACATGGCCTTTACCCCTTTGATGCGAGCCAACATGGATTCCAGTTTACTCGTTGCCTCCATCTCTACCACCCGCGACGAAGTGCCCGGCATACTGAAGCGCACCGTGAAGCCCGGCAATGTGCGCGATGGGTTCAGCTTGACCGGAAGCATCGGAACCAGTGCCAAACCCACCAGTGCCAGGCAGACAAAGGTGACGATGAGGGTGAAAGGGGAGAGGCGTTGCATAATTAAAAATTAATAATTAAAAATTAAAAAACACGATCAACGCAGGATTAATGGCTGTAGTCGAACTTATCGGAGAGGGAGAAGCCGCTGGCAAAGTCATGCAAGGTCAGTTTACGGATCTTGTAGTAGTTCAGCCAGTAGTTCTTCAGGGCCGATATATAGTTGCGTTGGGCCTCTTGCTGGCGATTCAATGACAGGGTGAGGCTACTGATGTCAGCTTTCCCGATGATGAAACGCTGGCGGGTTTCATTATATGCCAGGATAGAAAGATCGAGAGCTTCCTCGGCGCTCGTCACCAGATCTTGCTGGACATTGAAATCGCTCACGGTCATAATGACTTCTTCTTCAATACTGATTTCGCTCTGGCGGGAAGAAGTCTTTATCACATTCAGGTTATTACGAGCCATATTGTATTTACCCTTGCGCACCCCCCAGTCTACTAAAGGAATAGAAACACTGACAGAAACCATTTCCTGTTGCATAGGGCGGTTGTAGGCTTCACCAAACTTCTCTGCCACCTGATTGAAACCGACACTGGCATTGATACTGGCATTGAAGCGGGATTCTTTCTTGGTTTTGTCTACACTCTGTTCAGCTTCCAATACATCCTGACGCAAACCCAGGAAGTTAGGATTGTTTGTACGCGCAGCATCCAAAGCAGCATCCACCGGAATAGTCAGTTCTCCGGGACGACTGGGAAGAACAAGCCGTATCTCTGTATTCTTTTCCAAATTAAGGAAAGAGGCCAATGAGAACATAGCACGCTTCAATGAACTTTCTGCATTTTGCAAGGTATTACGAGCATTCACAACATCCAGTTTCAGCGTCAGAAGGTCTGCACGACTGATAGAGGCAATCTTCAGGCGTTGCATGCCGATGCGATAAAGCGTATCGGAAGAAGCAACATTTTCTTTTGCCAGATCATATTCGGCCTGCGCCATAGCCAGTTCAAAGAAATAGGTAGTGGCCTGTTCGGAAACCTGTTCGGCATTATAAATATACTCTTTCTTTATCTTTTCATATTTCAACGGTTCTATTTTCCGTTCCCAGCGGAAAGGATTATAGCCTACCAGACTTTGTGAATAACCTATACGTATAGGAACACTGGTATACTGGGTGTAACTATTAGAACCAAAGCTACGCATATACCCCAACTCCGTATCCAGATAGAACGTACCACCCGTCAAGTCAAAATTCTGCTTGATGGCCAGATTACCATAAGCATAGAAAGATTGTTGACTACGGTAAATATCCAGGTCCTGTTCAGAGTCGTAACGTTTTGTTATGTCACGGTTGTATTGTGCAGGGGTCATATTCAGAGTCAAGCTCGGCAAACGGTTTGCCTTATAAGTGCGGTACGCCCAGTAACCGGACAGATACATATTTTTGGTACGGAAAGCTTCCAGCGAACTGTCGTTTGCCATGGTAATGGTTCGCTGCAAGTCCAGCGTTATCTGCTGCTGCGCAATGGCAGGAAGCGTCAGAGAAAGTCCGAATAGAATTATCAAACTAAGTTTCTTCATTGTATCAAGCTTTTTTGTTCCGGTAAATAAACCAATATATCAAAGGGATAATGAACAGACTGACCAGCGTACCGATAAACATCGCCCCAATCATAGCAATGGAAAGCGGTTTCTGCAATTCCGAGCCCATATCGAAAGAGAACAGCAACGGTACCATAGCAAAGATGGTGGTCAGTGAGGTCATAATGATGGGACGCAACCTGCGCCTTCCCGCCTCATGGATAGCTTCCATAAGCGGCATCCCCGTCTTACGCAATTCATTGATCGCATCAAGTTTCAAGATAGAGTCATTGATAATGATACCGCACGTTACGATTAAGCCGATAGCAGACATCAGATTCAGCGTATGTCCACATATCCACAACAGTACCAAGGCAAATGCTACGTCTATCGGTATTTCAAGCAGTACGACAAGCGGTTGCACAAAACTCTCGAACTGTGCCGCCAGAATAAAATACATCAACAGAATGGAAATAAACAGAATGACTACCAGTTCATCCAACATCTTGCGATTGGAGAAGAAACTCCCTGAGAAAGCTGTATCCCAATCTCCGGTAGCATCCGCAACTTCTTTCACTTGCTGCATCAGTGGTTCTGCTTTTTGCACCTCGTAGAAGCGGAAAGGAACATACTCTCCGTTGCCTCCTGCAGTTATGGCCTTCAAGTCTTCCGCCGTCACCACCGATACCAGTTCACGCAAAGGCAGATATTCAACACCGTCCTTGTCCGCCCGTGTCTGCACCAGTGTCTCCTGCAAAATAGTATTCACGGTCTGCTCCTCTCCTACAATACTGATCGGAAGATATTGCTGATAAGAGTGAAGAGTCGCCACACTGTTCTCTTTGAAAGCAGTCTTCAGTACGCGATACAGCTCATCATACGAAACATTATACAATAATAGTTTTTCCTTATTAATGCGGATATTCAACTGATTTTCAAAAGCAATACCTGTAGGTGCATATCCCGTGCGAGCTATAAATTCATTCTCCAGACCACGCAATTCATCAGCAGTCGGCACTTTTTCCTTATTGCGGGAATAGAGTTCAGCCACAATATCAGCTTCTCCCGTCACAAACAGTTTCTCAAACACCGTTTCAGGAGGCGAGAAAGAGACAACAGCCAATGGATACTCTGACTTGAGCAAGCGATAGACCTTTTCCTGTAAAGGAGGTATCTCCGATGAATTCTTTGTTTTGAAATAGAATTCAGCTTCCGAAGAGGATAGTGCTTGTTCCCGGTTCAGGAGATAGTCTTGTTGTCCGATAGCAGCAGTTTGCTCTACCGTCTCCTCTTTCAATATCCCAAACAGAGCATCCACCCTGTGGCGGTTCTCGTCCACATGAATATTCTCATTCCATTCCACACGGGCTATCAATTCATTCTGATCTATCTCCGGCATACGCTCCTTACCAATGAAATAGAACATAAATACACACAAGGGTACAGAAATAATGCAGAATACTACACTTGCGGTCTTATGAGCAAATATAAAATCGACTCCTGCATCGTAAAAACGGTCGAGTGTATGCTCCTTAATAGGGTTATTGATGCGGATACGCGAGAACCACGACTTACGCAAACCAGTACGGTATACCAACATATAGAGTACCGGCAACAGCATAATACCTGTAAAATAAGACACCATCAATCCGACCGTTACAGAAAAAGCCTGGTCATAGAAGATTGCTCCGGCAATACCACTCATGAAAATCAAAGGCACAAATACCGCTATCGTAGTCAATGAGGAACTGAGCATAGGTGTAACCACCTCACTGGTACCCGCAATACATGCACGCCTCAACGAATACCCCCGCTCCCGGTATTGCGAAATATTCTCAGTTACAATAATGGAACTGTCAATCATCATACCCAACGCCAGAATCAGTCCGGAGAGGGATATGATATTCAAGGACATCTTGAACAGATAAAAGAAAAGGAAACAGATTACAATGGAAACCACCATACTCAACCCGATGATGAACGGTGATTTGACATCCCCCAGAAAGAGGACAGCTACAATGCAAATAAAGAGGAAGCCCAACGAAAGGTTCTGTTGTAAATTGGAGATGGTATAATCCAGCAATTCCGTCTGGTTACGACTGACACTGAACTCAATATCCGGATATACATTTTGAAAATAATCCATAGTGCCGCCGATAGCCTCCTTCATGTCATCCATATTCTCGTCTGCCTGCTTGATAATGGCCAGTGTCACTGCCCGCTTACCATTGCTCATAGAGATTCCTTTTTCCTTAACGGAAACAACGCCGATCTCACAAAATTCCTCCAGGCGGATAATACGGCCTTCTTTATTAATAAGGATATTTTTCACATCATCTTCCGTGCGCAGCAAAGTAGAGAATTTGATATTGTATTCATAATATCCGTCACGTACGGTCATACTACCCGGTTCCACATTATTCTGCGCAAGTGCTGTTTCCACATCCTGAATGGAAAGTCCCAGAACTGCAAGTTTATTTTTATCCGGTACAATCTGTAGTTGCCGTTCCACCAAGCCGGTGACATCCACCATTGCTACTTCTGTCAGTTGCTCGATGCGACGCTTAATAACATTTTCGGCAAACTCACATAAATCAAGAAATGCCCGTTCGTCGGTTTGCCCGTAAGCACTGTCATTCTTTAAAGTGAGGTTAAGGTAAAATACCGGAATATCAGTAGCACTTGCCTTCACTACTTTAGGGCGTTCAGTATCCTTAGGCAGGTAGTTCATGGCAGCATCGATCTTCTCGTTCACCTCTATAAAAGCCAGGTCAGTATTCGTACCAAAATCAAAACTCAGGCGAATAAGCCCTGCCCCATCCCGCGCTTCACTGTCCATGTCTTTCAGGCGTGCCACCTGAATCAACTGTTGCCGCAACGGTTTTACCACAGTATTCTCCAACTCACGGGCTGAAGTATTCTGTGCCGAGATTTGTACCGTAATCTCCGGAATGGCAATGTCCGGCAACAAAGATACCGGCAACGTGAAATACGTCACCAGACCGACAATAAAACATGCGGTAAACGCCATTAATACGGCAATGGGCCGATGTACCAGAAACTTAACCATCCCCCTTTAATTATTAATTTTTAATTATCACCGGTGCCTCATGAGCCAGGTTTACATTACCCGTCACAATCACCACGTCTCCTTCATGCACTTCATCCTCCACAATGGTATAATTCTCTGAATTCTCCAATACTGTCTGTACGTAATTCCATTTGGCTTTATTATCTTTCAACGTGAAGACCACTTGCTTACCGGAACGCAGCACCACGGAACTCTTAGGAATTACCAACTGTTCGCCAAGCGAGCGGTGCACATTCACCCGAATATTCATGCCATTAAACAGTTTGCCCTGTCCGCTGACAATGGCTTTCACCTTTACCATACCTTTGTCATCCACCAGGGGATTTATTTCCGAAATACGGCCCTCATATTTCGCGGAAGGATCGGCATAAGGAGTCACAACGACTTTATCACCACTCTTAATAAGGGGAAGTTCACTCTCCAATACAGTAAAATCTGCTTCCATGCCCTGTGTACCGATAATGGAACAGAAGGTATCGGAAGTATTAGCAGCATTGTATGGTTTAGAAAAGAGATTAGCTACCACTCCATCGAAAGGAGCAACCAACGTGGCATGCTCTTCTTCATATTTAGCCAGTTCATATTGGGAAAGGGTTTGATCATAACCGCTCTTTACTCGTGCTAATTGCATAATATCGTCGGGCACCTTGGCTGTAGCATCTGCCGCATATCCCTGACCAATCAATACATCCTGCAATTCCAATTTCGCTTTCTCCAAAGCATCCTTGGTTTGAGCGGTCTTATTCTTTAAACGGAATTTATCCAGTTCCGCCAGTTTTTGTCCTTTATGCACCCGGTCACCGTTTTTCACATAAATCTGTGCTACGATCCCCGAACTTTCAAAACGCAAATCTGCCATTCCTCCGGCCACAACCTTACCGTTACTTACCAGTTCATGGTTGAACGTTTGCCGTTTTAAGGTCATCACGGTCACTTCATTTTTCTCATCCGGCAATACGGTTGCCACTCCTTCGTCGGCAGCTTCTTCTTTTTTCGCACCGGAGCATGCTGCCAGTACAAATAGTGCCAAGCAGAGCAAAAGCCGATAGTTCTGTGTCTTTATCATTCGATATTAGTTTTTTCCGTTTACACTTAATGTATGCAAAATTAGTCGTTTTCTTGTTACAAGTCATTATAGATATGTGGACAAAAACAGATAGCTCTTAAACTATTATTTTTCTAATTATCAAAGAAATACATTTTTGTCCACCCCAAAAGGGGTGGACAAGAATACATGCCATTTTTTATTTGGGTACTGTAATAGCGACTATCGGATTGGAATCATCCGTCAATTCTTTCAGTACTGAGAGCTTGTCATTTTGCGCTGCTTCGGGATTTTCTTCCAGCCATTCCAATACAGTGCCGGAGTCTAT
>OGGB01000717.1_pt1 | contig 26427 bp, 26 predicted proteins | sample 1571111 | NCBI WGS metagenome assembly OGGB01 (sample SAMEA2582067, study PRJEB24529) | metagenome | biome: Human gut stool | place: China | collected 2011
CAACAACAGGCACAACAAGAACAAGAGGAACAAGCACAAATGATACAAGCAGCACAATTAGCACCTCAAATGGCTAGTGCGGCTAAACAAGCGACTGATGCGGCGAATGACGGAAACCCTGTAATGCAGCAGTTAATGGGAATGGAATATTAGATGAAACAAAAAAGAGATTATATGCGTGAGCGTGATATTGAAGCGTTGAACCACGTACTGAGTACTGAACTCGGTAGGTGGTTTTTTTATCGCATATTAGATAGGGCAAAACTGAATAGCCAATCATTCACAGGCAACAGTACAACATTCTTTAACGAGGGAATGAGGGCTGTTGCTATTTCTTTACAAAATGATTTAGGAAAGATTGGCGATGGTATAGAGGGTGTTAAGAAATACCATCTAGCGCAATTGGAAAATATTCAGATGCAGAAATATTTTAAAACGCTTGAAGAAAACGAATTAAAGAAAGGTGAGTAACCATGGATGAAAATTTAGAACAAGGCACAAACAATAACACGGATAGTGCAAATGGTGGTACACCACAGGACACGAACACACAAGACCAACAAAGTACGATTTTAGGCGGTGGCGGTGATACTAACACCGACCAACCTGCAGAACCTACTGTATATGATTTCTCAACTGCATTTGAGGGTGGCGAAGTCGACCAAACCATCGCAGATGAGTTTTCTAAAATGCTGAATGGTGTAGGTGCTACGCAAGAGCAAGCATTACAGATGGCTAAGTTTGGTAATCAATATGCAACTAATCTTGTAATGGCTTACGAAAACCAAAAGCAAGAAGCACTCAAAACACAATACAAAGGGTATGCGGATAACGCTCGTGAGGTATTAGGGAGTAAATTCGATACTACTGTTAGCCAAGCGGCCGCAGGTGTTGAAGCAGTAGAAAAGACAATTCCTAATATCCGTGAAATCCTAGCTGAAAATGGCTTGGGTAATCGTGTAGAAGTAATTCAACTATTCGCACATATTGCTGGTATGGCAAGCGAAGATAACAACGCAGGGAACGGACGAGGCGGTAGCACATACATTTCCGAAGAGGAACGTGCAAAAATGCTTTATCCATCTATGAAGTAATTAATAAGAGGAGTATTAAATGGCAACAATTGGAACTATGAACCCTACATTATTAGATGTGCAATCTCGATTAGATCCTAATAATGCAATTGCACAAATCATCGAAATGATGAACCAAACAAATGAAATCGTACAAGATATGACTATGGTTGAGGGTAATTTGCCTACAGGTCATAAAACAACTGTACGTACTGGCTTACCAGAAGCTACATGGCGCATGCTTAACTATGGTGTTAAACCTAGCAAATCCAAAACCAAACAAGTAACTGATACTTGCGGTATGTTGGAAGCATATGCAGAAATCGATAAATCCTTGGCAGATTTAAACGGCAACTCCGCTGCATTCCGCCTTTCCGAAGATTATGCTTTCCTTGAAGCAATGAACCAAGAATGGGCTTCTACGTTATTCTATGGTGATGAAAATTCCCCTGAAAAATTCGTAGGCTTGGCAGCACGTTATAATGATAAATCCGCAGAAAGCGGTAAAAACATTATTGATGCAGGCGGTACATCCAACCTTACATCCATCTATCTTGTAGTATGGGGTAAAAATACTGTACATGGTATCTATCCTAAAGGTTCTACAGGCGGTATTACGCATAAAGATTTAGGCGAACAAACATTGACTGATGCTGACGGCGGTCACTACCAAGGCTATCGTACACATTACAAACTTGATACAGGCTTAACTGTACGTGATTGGAGATATGTTGTACGTATCGCTAACATCGATGTTAATGCATTGACTAAAGATGCTAAAACTGGTGCTGACTTAATCAACTTGATGATTAAAGCGGAAGAACTTATCCCTAATATGGGTATGGGCCGTGCAGTATGGTATATGAACCCAACTGTACGTACATTCTTACGTATGCAAAAGAACGAAGCACACAAATACACTATTTCTGAAGACCAAGAAATGGGTCATACAGTAGTACGTGCTAATGGTATTCCAGTACGCAAAACTGATGCGTTATTGTCTACTGAAGCACGTGTACAATAATAGGGGGTAACTACATGTATATCGATAAACAAAATACATTTTTCTACAAACAAGCCGTAACTGCTAATGTCAGCTCCGATGTTGTTATGAATGGTAACGGCGGTGATGCTGAGGAATCTTTATGGCTTGTAATTCGCATCGACAAAGATGTAACTGGTACACCATTGTTTAACTTGTATACATCCAGTACTGAAAATATCGCAAATGCAGTATTGTTGCATGGTATTACGCTAGCAGCTAATGCTAAAGCTGGCACTAAAGTTGCAGTGCGATTGTCTAGCGGTGCTAAGAAGTACTTAAAACTCAATGCCAATAACATGACTGCAGGTACAATTACTGCATTCTTAACACCTGATGTACGTTTAGTATAGGAGGTGCACATGGAATATATCGTTAAGAAAAAACTGTATCACAATACATTAGGCTTGCTTAATGAGGGTGAAACAGTAACTTTCACAAAAGAAGAAGTTGCAGAATATGACAAAGATTATTTTGATACTTTGTTTGAAGCTGTAGGCGCAGAAGAAACCGAAGATGGCGAAGATAAGCCAAAGACTAAATCTAAAGGCAAGAAATCGGAAGAAACTGCAGAATAACAGAATGAGGGGTGCGTATGCATCCCTCTTTTTTACTACAAAGGGGGCAATATGACACCTACTGATATTTGTAATATGGCTCTTAGTCTTATCAATGGCGGTAGGATATACGGCCTTGATGAAGAAACAGAAACGGCTAGACAATGTAGATTGCACTATGATGCAACACGCAAAATGCTACTATCTCAATATGAATGGAATTTTGCACGTAAGCGTGAAGAGTGCGTACTATCTGAGCATAAACTAGCTGGCTATGAATTTGTTTATGCGTATCCTGAAAAGTGCATCCGTATCCTTGGGGTTATTCCTAAAGGGGAACGATTTAGAGCAGAAAGCCAAAAGGAATACGATGTATTTACCTTTGACAACAACACAAAATATATCGTGAGTGATGTACCGCTTGCGTACATCGATTACGTGTACGATGTGCAAGATATAGATGTATTCAGTCCTGTATTTGTACAGGCCTTGAAATCTAAAATGGGGGCAGAACTAGCCATGCCATTAACTGGTAATAGTGGTTTGTTCGACCAGTGCTATAAACTCTATCAAGCAGCAACGCAAGAGGCCAAGAGTTTGAGTGCTAAAGAACGTAGGCAAGATATGCCATATATTTCTAACTATGTAAAAGCAAGGAGTTGGTAAATATGAAACCAATGTATATATCACAACTTGCATTTACAACTGGTGAGATTTCGCCTGATGTATCTAGGCGGTTTGACTTAGATCAGTTTAAAAGCGCGTTGCTATTAGCAGAAAATGCAGTCATTAGACCTTACGGCGCAGTAGCTAGACGGCAAGGTTCGGAATATATAGGGCAAGTTAAAAACAAGGATAAGTCTACACGGCTATTTGAATTTACGGCAGAAAAGAATAAATCATTCTTGCTCGAAATTGGTGAGCGATATATCCGAGTATGGCGAAATGGTATTTATACAGGTATTGAACTACAGACACCATTTGAAAGCGATGTAGTCGATAAATTGAACTGTATCCAAAGTGGTGATGTAATGTTTATTTGTAGTGGTAAGTATCCAGTTAAAACGCTATCACGATATAGTGATACAGACTGGCGATTTGATACATACAAGCTATCAGAGCAACCATACGGCGAAGTCAATATAGACAAAGAAAGTACTGTAATCTTGAATGGCGATACCTTAACCGCCACAAAGGATATATTCAATGCTGATATGGTTGGTTCAGTCATGCAAATTGAACATTTTGTTAAAGCAGTAACTACAAGCAAAACTGGCGAAGTAATACAACGTACTGAATATGTTACACGTGAAAGACACGGCGGATATAACAGACCAGTCGGCGAAGATTACAATAACATCAATTACGATGTAGAACAATTCAGTAGTGATGAGGATTTATCGTGGAAATTCACATCGCATGGCACATGGAATGGCACTGTAAAAATTCAAATCAGTAATGACAATGGCACTACATGGAAAGATTACCGAGTGTACACATCTAACAACGATTACAATGTAACGGATACAGGCAAGGTATCGCCTAGTGCAATGTTAAAAGTTGTATCTGATTTAAAAGGTGGCAGTGTTAATGTAGACCTATCATTCTTGCCACATTCTAACTATGGTGTAATTGAAATCAAAGAATTTGTTGATAGCAAGCACGTTAAAGTAAATGTATTGAATAGCGTTGTAGAAAATGAAGCTACCTCTAAATACAGATTTGGACAATGGGGCAAAGGCCTTGGTTATCCTCGTGTATGTACGTTTTATCAAGATAGATTTATCCTAGCATCTAGTACTCAATATCCTAACTACATATGGTTTAGTCGCACAGGTGATTATTCAAACTTTGGTGTAGAAAAGGTAGGCGGTACGATTACAGATGATAGTGCAATCACGCTACCTGTTATTAACCGCAAAATGTATGACATTAGACATTTGATACCTGCTAATGACTTATTGATTTTAACCAGTGGTAACGAATGGATAATCGATGGTAGCAAAACTATCACACCAACTAATTGCAATTTGCGTACACAAACACAACGTGGTGCATCTGAATGTGAGCCACAATACATAGGGAATAGATGCGTGTATGTGCAAGCTAGAGGGTGTGTAGTGCGTGATTTAGGTTACTCGTATGAAAGCGATAACTACACAGGGGCTGACCTAACTCTATTTGTTAAGCATCTGACAAAGTATCGTAATTTTATTACCAGTGCATATGCACAAGATCCAGATAGTATCGTTTACTACGTTACCGATGATGGCAATATCGATTGTCTAACTTACATTCCTGAGCAAAAGGTGTATGCGTGGTCGCATTTCACCACTAAAGGCAAATACAAATACGCTGAGAGTGTAGCTGAGGGAGAACAAGACAGTTTGTATGTTATCGTTGAGCGTGATTTTAAAAGCGGTACAGTGATGTGTATTGAACGATTTGAGCCAATGTATAACGCTGATAATAACAACGTGTACATGGATTGTTATATCCGACAAACTAGCACAGAGAATATCAGCACTATCACAGTACCTCATCTGATTGGTGAGGATGTGCAAATTGTGGTTGATGGTAGAGAACGGCCAATTAAGGAAGTACCACCTACGGCAATTATTAATATCGATGGTAAAGCACAAAGTGTAGCCGTTGGTATTAACTACACTACACGATTACGTATTCCAAGTATTGAAATGCAAATACAAGATGGCACATTGCAAGGTAGACAATTAACGATGAGCAGATTATCGATGAACATCTTAAATTCATTCGGTGGCAAAATCGGAAGAAACTTCAACCATATGGATGACATTTCGCTACCGCCACTCAAATTATATAGTGGTGATAAGGTATGTATATTGCCAAAATTCGATGGAGTATACTCAACCGATGCATCTGTATGTATTTTGCACGAAAAACCTTATCCATTTAACCTTTTAAGCGTAACAAGAGAAATAGAAATAGGTGGTGGTTTTCCAAATGTTACAGGACTTTGATATTTGCCCTGTAAGGCACACTTCATTAATTCATGACTTATACATCGACTTACGAGCCATAGACACCTTAGAGGTCAATATAGCGAACCAAAATTTTTCGAATTATGGAAAAAATGATTTTGTGAGAGATATATGCAGTGATGATTATGAAAACCACATTGTAATTGAGAATAATATACCAATAGCTGTATATGGTATTTCAAAAAAGCCAATTAACGGAATGTACTGTATTTATTTCTTAGGGAATAAGATGCTAGATACCAATTTGAAATTACAAAAAGAATTTCTAAAGAGAAGTAACGCAATCATAAAAGAGTGGTTATCCACTCATGAATGTTTATTCAATTTCATACATAAGAAAAATAACCGCTCGAAGCGATGGCTTACATCATTAGGGGCGGTTATTCATTCTGATATAACACATAACGGAATGGAACTATTTACATTGAGAAAGGGGGATGCGAATGTGTAATCCTATTGCATTGATGGCAGGTCAATTGGTTACTCAATTATGGGGGCAACACCAACAAACCAAAGCACAAACTGCAATGTATAACGCTCAAGCACAAGCAGCGGAAGCTAATGCGCGTATATCCGATAGGAAACAACAGGATATTGCCAATCAAGCACTACAAGAGCGAGATAAGATGGACAATAAAATGCGGTTGATTGCAGGTCAGAATACGGCAGAAGCAGGCGCTACAGGGTTATCCATGAGTGGTACACCATTACAATTAATGGCTAGTAGCTATGATGAATACAACAAGGATATTAACAATTGGGAAACCAACAAGAATAACAGTATCTACAATGAATATCTTAATGGAGTTAATTATCGCAATGAAGCTAATAGTGCAAGAGCAGCTGCATCTAATGCGAAAACGCAAGGGCGATTGCAAATGCTTAGTACTATCTTGAGTGGTGCATCTAGCATGTACGGATTGAAACAACAATACGCAGGCAATGGTAAAGTTGGTAAATCTAAATATCAAACTGTATATGGTGGTGATACAGATTATGATGCTATTACAGGTTTGAAACAAGGCGATGATTTAAGACTGCAACAAGGTGTAGGGCCTGGATCTATTGTAACTGTTCGTAAAGTTAGGAGATACAGATGAAGCTAGTCAGTTATGAGGGTGAACAAAAACTAAATACAGTTAATGGTAATGTTGCCAATACTGCTAGTGCTGCTGCATATGGTGTAGACCAACAAGGACTAAGTAACCTTTCAAAAGCGGTTGGTGATTTGGGAAATACAATGTTACAAATTCAAAAGCAAAAAGAAATGACTGATGTAGTTAATGCTACAAACGAATTTAATGCTGCTATGAATGATTGGATGTATAACCCTGATAACGGCGCTATGAATAGAAAAGGCGAAAACGCATTAAGCATCCCTGTTGATTATCAACTCAAAGTACAGGAATTGAATAAACAAATCGCTGATAAATACAATTTCAAGTTAAAAGACAGTATTAATGCTTTTAACAAAATTGTTGATACTGATAAGACAAATACAATTAACAATATCAATAAATATGTTAGAGGTCAGTACGAGGATAGTGCATTAAAGGCGCTTGACTTGAATGTACAAAGTATCGCTAACAATGGTGTTGTAAATGGTAGTCCTGATGCATTTGAACAAACCATGCAACAATTGAGTGGTAGTATCAAAGCACAGTTAACCAATCTAGGGTATGACGAAAACACAATAGATGTACAAGTTAAAAAAGTGCAACAGAATACCGCAGTTACCATGATTGAAAAGAAAATATCTGATGATGATTTAGATGGCGCAAATAAAATGATTAATGCAGCTGCATCATCCGGATTAATTGATGAAGATAAAATTATGGGATACAGACAAAAGGTCAAGAAAGCATCCGTTGTATTGGCTACATCTGATGATGCAGCAATTGATGAAGCAATCGGACAATTTGACCCTCATGATCCTAACTTGCTTGATAAAGTTACTAAAGCGCTTTTTGATAAAGGGTTTGGTAAAGTTGCAGGTGCTATGGGTGAGCCAACAGTTGAAAACCTAAAGGCAGCGGTTATGGGGCAAGAAAGCGGTGGAGATGCTGGTGCGGTGAATGCACGTACAGGCGCATATGGTTTGTTCCAAATCTTACCGGATAACTGGCCAGAATGGAGCGCACAAGCAGGTATACCGGGTGCTGATATGTCAGACCCAGAAGCACAAAAGAAAGTAGCTGCATTTAAACTGGGTGAATATGCACAGAAATATGGTGTAGAGGGTGCGTTCGTTGCATGGTATGCTGGCCCTGTAAATGGGCAACGTTGGAAAGACGGCGCGCCGGATGCGATTGATGGGAATGGCAACCATTACTCATGGGATGCACCACAGGGCAATGGCGATGAACCTAGTGTAAGACAATATATGCAAGAGGTTAAAGCTAGACTGTTTAAAGGCGGACAACCACAAGAGGAAACGGCCGCACAAGCGCAACAACGTAAAGAATTAATTCAACGTAATGTAGCTACACGTATTCAAAACCTACGTAGAAAAGAAGCACAAACAGTTGAAAACCAACGTGCAGAAGTTGCAGAAAAGGTAGCAGCAGTTGTAGCTAATGGTGGTACAGAAGCTGATGTGCTAAAAGTTAAACAAGACTACGCAGCAACACATTCTGAATACGCTAGAGCGGAACAGGATAATCTAAATAGAATGCAGTTGAGCGTAAATAAAGCAGCACAAAACGCAATGAAAGCAAAAGAAAATAATGTGCTTGGTGTTAAGGCTGCAATTGCTAATGGACAATTCAAATCGCAAGGCGAATTAACAAATTTTCTTGGTGAAATGGGAGTGTATTTCACACCTGTTCAATTGAAACAAATTGATGATTATTACGCATCATATGCTAATGGTACTGGAGATTTTGCACCTAATATGAAAGGTATGAAAAGCACAATCGAAAGTATAGCAGGCAGAAAGATTGATGGGGTTGAGTATCAAGGTGTGGCAACCGCAGTATATCCTAAAGTACAAGAATACAGAAATAAATATGGCACTGACCCATCACCTGCACAAATGGCAGAATGGGGGGCCGATGCAGTATCTCAACAAGCCATAGCATCTACTAAAACAGGTGAATTCTGGGGCGCAGGTAGAATGTCTAATTTCTTTGGTGGTAAAGGTGCAGCCGTTACATATACCAACGCACAATTAGCAGCTAATGGTATGTACGGCTTATACAATACTACTGGTGATGATGGTGAGCCGTATTATGTATATAAAGATAGTAGCGGTCAAGAACACACGATAACACCGGAAGAATTAGCTGAAAGGTTAGGACAATAATGAGTGATTATATAATTACACCGGAACAAGCGACAAACGGAACATTTGCGATAAAATCAAAGGCGCATACTACGTTTGATGGCGCAGTACAACAAGAAACAACAGATAATTCATATGGTAAAGCTATCAGTAGTGCGGCAAATAGTGTAGGTGCATGGGTAACAAAAGACCCTAGCACGGCAACAGTCGATACGGATGCAATGAACGCATTGGCGCAAACCGATGTTACACCACAACAAAGCGAAAACTTTGTAAATAAAGCTAGTGAAATATTACAACCGGCAATGCATCGTGCGGAGCAAATCTATTTGTGGAATAAAGCAGACTGGGCGCAATCAGCAATTGATAGTGGTGAAAAACTAGGTATTAGTGCTGACCTTATCATGGCTAGTGGACAAGAGGGCATCAGACGAGCAGAAGCAGCTGCAGCACAAATTGAACGTGGTAGAACTATTCAAGAAGTGCGTGAAATGTATCCGGAACTTGAAAAGGTTAATTATAAAAACTCAGCAGAAGCTATTACTACGTTGCAAAACCTTGAAGCAATTAATAATACACGAGGTGTATTTGATGCGGTGCAACAAGGTATTTGGTCGATGAATGATCAGATTAAATTAGGGCAAGTTGGTTGGAAGCTATCTCAAACTACTGATAAATCTGAAATCGAAGATTTAACAAAAGAGATGGAGCGCTTACAATCGAACTTAAAGCAATACAGGCAAACAGATGGAACAGATGTGTTACAACAAGTAGTAGGCGCTACTGCTAGTCAAGGTTATATGATGGCGGCGCAAGCTATTATGGGGTCTAATCGTGCGGCTGAGGGGATGGCACTAGGTGCTGCAACAGGTGCAGTAGCTACAGCATTGGCTGGTGGTGAGGGTGCTATTCCGGGCGCATTAACTGGTTTAAGCACAGGTGTTCAAGTCGGTATGGGTGAGCAGATGTACCAAATGTCATTTGGTACAAAATACATTGAACTCATCAATAAACGAGATGCACAAGGTAACAGAGTATATACAGATGATGAAGCTAGAAAATATGCAATGTCATTTGCTGCAGTTGATGCAGGTATAGAATTTGCATCATTTAAAGTGTTTGGTAAAGCCTTATCATCTGTTGCACCTAAATCTACCATGGCTAAAGCTATACAAAATGCTACAAGCGATACAGCACAAACATTTAGCCGTGGTATTGGTACAACAATTGCACAAATGATGAAAGCTAATGTTAAAGCTGGCGGTTCTGAATTAGTTGAAGAGGGCTTGCAAGACATTAACGAAAAATTCCAACATAACCTTTACCGCAATGCTAATGACCCTGAGGGAGTATATTCCATAGGTGATATGGCAGTAGGTGCAGGCGGTGCAATGCTACAAGCACTACCAGCCGTTATTGGTTTGGGTGCAATTGGTGGCGGTGTTAGTGGTATTCACACCATGAAAGCATTTCATGAATTTCAAAAGCTAACACCTGAAGAACAACAACAAGCCGTGATGTCCGAACAAAATAGAAATGGTACTGCTATCATGCAAGCGTTGAAGCAAGATGCATCGTCAAACAAAATGGCAAAAGAAAACCCTGAGTTATACGGAAAAATCGTACAAGCACAGGGCGATAATGTAGGTGTATCTACTGCATATGTAAATGTCAATGAAATGGCAGAAACAGAAGAGGGCCAACAAGCCATTAAGAATATGATTGATAGTGGTTTGGTAACGCAAGAGGAAGTATCAAAGAGCATCGAAGCTGATGCAGACATTCCTGTACCAATTGGGAAGTATGCACAATTAAGCGGTGGCTTGACGGAAGAAACTGTAAAGGCACTAGAAGAAAGCACATACTTTACTCGTGGCGGTATGTCTATGAAAACCCTTGAACGTGCAAAAGCGGAAGTGGAAGCCTTTAATAATAACCTAGTTGATGCAACAGAAAAGAAAGCTGAACAAGTTAAAGAAAGCATTATCCGTGATGAATTTGAAGATGCAAGCGATATTGATCGTGAAGTACTAGACCAAGTATTCGCTAATCCTACACAAGTTAAGCAAGCATACAACAACCTGTACAAAAACCTAGTGCAAGAGTATCGTGAAAACTACGCAAGCGACTTTGACAATATGGATAATGATATCAAGGAAGCTACGGCAAGTGGTGTAGAGCCACAATGGCTAACTGATTACAAGTCTAATAATGGCGGTAAAGCACCACGCACGAATGCAGAACGTAGACGTGCAGCATTTCATTCAAGCGTAGCGAAAGCACAAACTGCATTTGCTGATAATACGGAAGCACTTAACCAAAGCAATATCCATCATGCTGATATGGAACATACGCTACAACAAATTGAAAGCCTTGAACGATTGCACGATAAGATTTTTACATTAGCAGATAACGATATAGCGTTACGAATGCAATTATCCAAGAGTGGCTATGAAGTGTACAACAAAGTAGTTAAAGCAATTGGTGAAAGTACCGACAGGAAACAACGTGAAACTGCAAAAGCTAATGCGTTGTTAATGGCACAACATGCTGATGTAATGGCCCAATATATGCGACAAATGGGCCGTGGTGGTTATACCGCTATGGATTATTTCCGTGATAGCGTGCGTATCAACATGAATGCTAAATTAGAAAACCAAGCAGGGTATAATCAAAATACAAAAGCAGTATGGGAAAGCAAACTTGATAAAGTATTAAGTGATTGGGCTAACAATGTAGATAATGCTAATAATATAGGAAGTAAAAAAACAATAGATATAATGGATTCACCATTAGTTTTTGACTTAATTAATCTTGACTTAAAAAGAATCAAAATTACAGGCGGTGTTTTGCATAAAATATTGCGTGCACCTGTATTTGATTCTAATGGTAAAAGAATTTTATCTGGACATAATGATACAGTTTCCATTGATATGTTGAAACAGTTACCTAATACCATTGCAAATCCATCTGCAATATTTAGTGCAGATAATGGCCGAAAAATTATCATTATAACTGAAGTAATTGGTTTAAACGGAAAGCCTATAATGACGCCAATATTATTGAACAAATACAATGATAGAGGTGATTATCATGTTGTACAATCTTATTATGCTAGAAATACCAATATAGCGTATTATGATTTGTTATTGGGTGGGGATTTAATATATATAAACAAAGAACGACTTAGTAATAATCCAAAAAACCAGCCACCATGGCTTGGGGGGATTAAACTAAGTCGTTCATTTATTAATAGTATACCAAACGAAAAAGATTTAGACAAGCTACGCGAACAACATAATTATCAGTACTATCAATCCGCATGGCATGGTTCACCACATGACTTTGATGAATTTGATTTAGGTGCTATTGGTACTGGTGAGGGCAATCAAGCACATGGTTGGGGCTTGTATTTTGCTAAGAAAAAATCAGTATCTAGGAATTATCAAAAGGAATTGGCTAAACGATTAGGAACTACAGATTCCAAATTATTCAAGGTTGAAATCCCAGATCAAAAAACAATGCTTGATGAAGATAAATATTTCAAAGAGCAAAATAAAGATGTTATCGATAAAATAGTACTAGCTACTAACGGTTTAGATGTTGATAAACGAAAGGCATTGTTAGAATACTATAAAGAGCATCAGTCATATACTACCAATAGAGAATATGAAAAAATATTAGGTAAAATACAAGATATAAAGCGTGGACAAGAATATTTAGCTGATGCGTTACTGAATAATGTACATAAAATAAAAGAAAAAATTGCTAGAGAAACGGCCGCAGAATACGGATATAACTTTGACGAGTTAAAAGCAGATAGCACTTTAGAAATGGCTAAAAAGCTATTTGGTGAAATGAATGAAAAACTATCAATACTAGAAAAAGAAAAAGAAGCTGAATGGGCTAAAGAAAAAATAAGACAAGATAAGATTTTGGAAAATATAGGTGATACATTCACCAAAGCACCATATACTGGACGGGATGTTTATCTTGCATTATCAAAAGCGTTTGGCGGAGATAAAGGTGCATCTGAATTTTTAAATTCTATTGGTGTTAATGGCATTACATATGATGGATATACGGATGGTAGATGCTATGTAGTGTTTGATGACAAGGCAATTAAAGTTATCGAAAAGTACAATCAATCCGTTAATGGCATGACCGAAATCATGAGCGATGGTGAACGCATTATCAGCATTTTTAAAACTGCAGATAGGAGTACATTCTTACACGAAATGGGCCATGTATTCTTTGATGATATTCAAAAACTAGCATCTATGGACAATGCACCTAAACAATTACTTGATGATTGGAACACGCTCAAAGAGTGGAGCGGTTGGGTTGATGGAGAAAACGTAGACAACACCAAAGCACACGAGAAATTCGCAAGAGGCTGGGAAAGCTACTTGCGAAGTGGCGAAGCACCAACAAAAGGACTACAACGTGTATTCCGTCAATTCTCTAAATGGTTAACTCGTATTTATCGTAGTGTGCAACGTTTAGGTGGCGAAGTACCATCTGACATTAAGGATATAATGGCACGCATGATAGCTACGCAAGATGATATTGAAAACTACGCACACGAGCAAGCATTAGAGCAATTTGAAAATACAAAATTGTATCAACAGTTGAGTGAAAGCGAACAAGCACGAGTGCAAGGATATATTGCTGACATTAAAGAAAAAGCTAAAGAACGTGTAATGCGTAAGTACATGAAAGAGTTAGACAATCGACCTATTAAAGAATGGGAAGAAGTGAAAGACGATGTGCAGGTTGCAATCGAAAAGCGTTTAATCGAAGAATATCCTATCTATAAAGAACATCAACGATACATGGCATTGGGTGATGGTGCATTGGAAAATACTCAATATAGAACTATTGAGGGATTAGAAAAGGCGGAACGTGAGGAAGCTGGCAGTACTTACGATGAAGCAGTAGCACAGGAAATGGAAAACGCTAGAAATGAGTTTGTTAATGATCCAAACGCAGGCAAATCTAACCAAGAAATAGCCGAAGAAATGTTACTATCCAATCAAGGACAAATGGAACTTACTCAAGAGGAAGCACGCTTGATTAAGGCACATACCAATAAGGAACTAGCTAAAAACTGGGTATTATTGGATAAATTGCAAAAACTAGATGTAAATAGTGAAAACCTAGATGCAGAACTAGCACCGATTGAAAAAGAACTCACAACAGAACAAGCATTGCGAAAAGATAAAGCCAAAGTTGATAAAGAGTTAGGAAGTGTTTCAAAAGAATTAGATAAAGCCAATGATGAAATCGATAACCTAAAAGCACAACAGGAGCAAATACAAGAACAAGCTAGAGAACGTGAACTTGATTTGAAAGATAAAAATAACGAATTATCTAAACGCTTAACAGCGATCACGAATAGACTTGATAAAGTGCTAGAGCAAAAAGAACGCTTGCAAGAGCGCATGCAAGAACGCATGGATAATAAAGTATTATCTAATGAAGAGCGAATTGAAAAGCTAAGGGATGCGTTGCAAGAGCGTATTAATGCGGTTCGTGCAATTCGTGATAGTGGATTTGGTACTATTCCGAAATATATGGAACGTGCTAAAAGAGAGTTAGGCGATTTGACATTATCTCAAGCTAGCCAGTACAAGAAATACCAAAATCAAGCCGTTAGAGATGGTAAGAAAGCAGATAGTGCATTGGCAACTGGTAAAGTAGATGAAGCGTTACACGCTAAACAATCTCAAATGCTAAACCAAGCAAGAGCAAGAGTAGCGTTTGAAAATTCAAAAGCTATTAAGAAACTACGCACTAAACTATTAGACCAACTAGGCAGAATGACACGCAGTCAAAATCCTATCATGATTGAACCTAATATGCGTTATTTCTATACCCACATGGCATATCAAATGGGATTGACTAAGTACGATGGCTTAAAGCCTGTTAATGGTTTTGATATGATGGCAGTGATTAAAGCATTAGATGCAGATGCTGACATCATTGGTGATAAAGAAGCGACTGTACAACTCGAACCATGGATATACGAAATGTTCGATGCTAAATCACCTAGAATGTTTAGCACGCTAAAAATGAGCGAACTCGAACAGTTAGAGGAACTCATGACAGGTATGTACAAAAGCGGTAGAACTCAATATGAGGGAAGCACGCTAATTGATGAAAAGGGTAATAACGTTACATTTGATGAAGCTATATTCCAAATCATTGATAAAGCATCCGAAACATTTGGTAGAGATAATGGGAATGTATTCAATGAGTTAAACAACCGTAGCCGTGCAGATGCATTGTCTAACACATTGAATAACTTTAACTTATCATTATTGAAAGCCGAAACATTCTTGCGTAGATTGGATGGTGGAAAGAATGGCCCTGCAGTTAGATATATTTACGAGCCAATTAATAAAGCTACTCAGAAATTTAACGAGTACAAAGAAAAATCTATGTATAGATTGGCCAGAGATGTAAAAGCGGTATATTCCAAGAAACAACTATTTGATGTTCGTAATGATCATCTTTATAGCGTAGGCGAATTACGCAACGTTACCAAAGAGCAAATTATCATGCTTGCTTTAAACTGGGGTACAGAAAAGAATAGACAACGCGCATTAGAAACTATTCAAAGTAATGAAGTAGAAATGGAGAGAGCGTTCCAAGAATACATGACCGATAAAGACTGGGAATTTGTAATCCGTACATGGGAACATATCAATTCATTCTATGAAGAGCGTAGTAAGGTACAAGAAGAATTGTATGGTAATCCTTTGAATAAAGAAAAAGGGATTACATTCACAATTGGCGGTAGAGAAATTCAAGGGCAATATTTCCCTATTGTGTACAACCCTAAAGTAAGTGCTAAAGTATCCGATTTCCAAACAGAGGATATAGCCAAGACAATGATTGCTAGTAATGCAATCTTTGGTACAGGTATGGGCGCTACTAAATCACGATTGGATGTAGTTAAGGGTAAATCCTTAATGCTTGATTTTGATGTAATCCCTAACGCTATCACGGAAGCTATCAACCACGTAACCATGCGTAAAGCGGTAACGGATGTGAATAAGCTAGTAGGCAATAGCAGATTTCAAGAGTACATTGTTGATAAATTCGGAATGGAAACCTACCAATTCTTGCGTACATGGGTTAGGGATAACTGGAAAGATGAAGCGGCGAAACTTGATGCTTGGGGTAGATTGGTTATGACACTCAAGAAAAATACCTCTACCGCAGTTATGGCTGGCCGTGTATCAGTAGCTTTACAAAATGCGTTGAACATTCCTGTTGCCATGTATCGTATTGGTGTAGGAAATACACTCAAAGCAATTAGCGATGCTGGCATAGGGTTCTATGGTGTAGGTACAACTAAGTACAATGCAACACGTGATTTTGTATTATCTCAATCTATATTCATGAGGGAACGTGTTCAAACCATGGATAAGGATTTGAAACAAGGGCTATCCATTGAGGGTAAAGGCTTACGCATAGGTGATACAAATATTGGTGGTTATAAGGCTGAACAATTAGCTAATATTCGTGATGATATTAACCAAATGGGATTTAGACTGTTAACAGAAACTGATTTTGCCTTGTCTATTCCTATATGGAAATTTGCATACGATAAGAAAGTACTAGAGTTACAAAGTGTTGAGGGAGTAACGGCAGAATTTGTAGAACAGGAAGCTATTAGTGCTGGCGATAGAGCGGTACGAGATATATTCGGTAGCGGTGATACAAAAGACAGTGCAGGCATCCAACGTTCAAGAAATGCACTCACTCAACTATTTGTACCGTTCTATTCCTACGCTAACACTTTGTACAATATCATTGCTGAGGGTAACTATGCACGGAAAGACCAAGGCAACTATGGACAATTCGTGCGTATGCTATGGTGGACTTTGACCGCACAAGCACTAGGCATGATGGTATACAAAGCCATGACAAATGGAGATGATGATAGCCCTGAAGATTTGGCAAAATCCTTTGGGGAAGAATTAGTATCACAAGCTACTATGGGTGTACCTATTGTGCGTGATATTTCCAACATGGCTATGAAATACATTCTAGGTGAAAAGGTATTTAATAAAGGGAATACAGTAATGGCCGCATCAATCGTTGAAAAACTATATGATGTAGGCAGTGCAATTGTATCGCCTAATAAAGGTGCTATGGATGTAGGTAGAAGCCTATCACAAGTATCTAACCGAATTACAGGGTTCAGTGATACTGTAACAGATGGACTATGGACATTAGCTAAATTTGCACTAACGGACACGGATGCAAAACTAGAAGATGTCATTATGGCTATCATGTTTGATAGACGATTGAAAGATAAAAAATCTAAAAAAGATAAACATTAATAAATAAGGACTACTCAATTATGGGTAGTCCTATTTAATTAGAAAGGGGAACAAATATGATACCAGAGGTCAATAAACCTAGTGTAGTTTATCAATGTGATGGAGTTAACAAAAAATGGATATGGCCGTATGACTTTTACATGATTGAAGATATAGCCTTAATCATGGTGGATGCAGACGGCACAGAAAGCGTACAAACAGGCAATATCGATTATGACAAAGAAAACAAAACTTTAACGTATCCTGCTGATGGTGATCCATTAGATAATACGCACAAGATTATTCTTGAACGTAGAACACCAATCACTCAAGACACAGATTTGCCAGATGAGTACCCTTTCCAAAATATTGAACACATGACAGATAAGGTAACATTAATTTTGCAAGAAATGCAGGAGAAAATGAATAGAGCCTTATTAATCCGTGTGGGTAGCGATGAGGATGCAACTACAGTTGCACGTAAGATTGTAGATACATCGACAAAGGCAGCAAATGATGCTATTGATGCATATGAAAAAATCAAAGCCGAAAGTGATACTATTAACGCTAATGCAGAAATGATTAAAACATTAGGCGGTGAAATCACAGAATTAAGCCGTACAGTTGATGATAAACTAGCAACTAGCAATACGGCACTTGATACATCTAGTGCTAATGTAACGAAAGCAGAAAAATTGGTGGCAGATGCGAAAGCATATGCAGGACAAACCACAGTTGATAAGCGTGATATTAACGAGTTGGTAAGCCAAGCACGCACGTTAAAAACTGACATCGATAATAAACAAACATCGATTGCAAGTAACGCTATTAAGGCATCTGATGCGGCGAAACGTGCAGAAGTCGCAGCAAGTAAAGCGGAACAAATCGCCTTGCCTAATGGTGGTGGTTTGATTACCAAGACCGAAGCAGATACAAAGTTTATTCCTAAAGACAGCCTATACGGCATCGTATCTGTTAAAGACTTTGGAGCGGTTGGCGATGGTGTAGCAGATGATACGGCAGCGTTTAAACGTGCTAATGATAATCTTAAAAATAAGATACTGTTAATTCCTAATGGCATCTACAAAGTAAATGAACATGTTTCATTTGATACAGTTGATAGTGTTATGGATATGGGTACATACAACAATATCAAGCCATTCTATCCTACTGAAACACCAATGTTGAAAGGTGCATCCAACATCGCCTTTGTTAAAAACATTCAATACGGCGATGAGGTCAACCAATGTCAAGGCTTTACCTACAACGATAAAAAGAATGTATTTGTACTAGCTTGTATTAATAGCGATGGCACAAAGCAAAATATATATGAACTCAATCCAGATACATTTGAGATTGTAGGTACGTATAAGTTTAGTGACCAAGAACGAATGGGCCACTGTAACACCATGTGCTACAACACATACACGAATAAAATTTATCTTGCTAACGGCTTGAAGAATGGAAATAACTTATCTGTATTTAATGCGGATACTATGACATTTGAAAAGACTATCACATTGAATGAACGTGTATTTAATATTGGATATGATCCTATCACACGAACTTATGTGAGTATCGTACCAATTAGCGGTCAACAACGATTACGTGAAGTCAACTTGTACAATGATGATTTCAAGAAAATGAAAACATATCAAATTGACTACCAATACGATGACTTTAACAACAATGGTGCATTGATGCTTAACGGATGCATCATGAGTGCAACGCTCGGTAGTTTGGTTGAATGTACACCATTCGGCACAGTTAAACAGATTATCGAAATCAATAGAACTACTGAGATTGAAGATATAGCATACTGTAATGGTAAATTCTATTTTGCGGTGCTAACAGAAAAACCTAGTAAACGGCATCAAGTAGATATTTACGTAGGCAATCCAAACCGAGATTATCAAAATTCAATCAATACGGCTCGATTGGCAAGCCTAGATTATTTAAAACTCACAGGCGGTAATGTAAGCGGTTCTATCGTGCTTAATAACAATACATTGTTAGAGGGCAAGAAAACCGATGGACATGGTGTGCGTATTGGTAAAGTATCTACATCTGATGCGGTGGAATTGGGAGACCCTAGCGTACCTGTATATTTAACTGGTACTACCTTAAAACACTATGACGGCACAGATAGTAGCACAGTATTAACTACTAAACATTATGACACGGCTATTTATAGTAAGACTAAAGCAGATGAAGTGTTTGTTAAAAAAGGTGATGCAGGTTCATTTGGTTTTCCTTATTCTAAATTAGATACCGCAACAGATTGGAATACACTCACAGCACAGGGGTGCTATGAGGTCAATTTTGATGGTGGTGCTAATAATCCACCACGTTCGCATAAGCAAGGCATGCTGATTGTATTTAACTTTGGAGATGGCAAGCTAATCGACCATACATTACACACATTAAATGGTGAAACCTATCATCGTACTTTCATGGCTGATAAATGGGGTACTTGGGGAAGAGTACAAACATCATTGAATAGCCGATTGCAATTATGGAGTGCGACAGGAACAAACGAGGTATACATAGATGGCTAAGTTGGTAGTTAAAATAAAAGGTCAATCCGAGGAGTTTGGATTGACCGATGATGCACGAGATATTGGCGGTAATGATTATCTAACTATATCTAACGGAAACAAAAAGCAGTATGCACGATTAGGGAATAAAGCTACTAAGTTAATCGTTAGAAAAAACAATCAGAAATTCTATGTGCAAAAAGATCCGATTTTATTTAATGAGCAACAATTTGAAATTAACAATTTTAATAAAGATTATATATTTAATGTTTATCTTCCTATTGGTACATTTATTATCCCAGAGGCATTTGGCGGTAAGTTTAGAATTACAGAACGTGGTATTTTTCGAGTAATCGTTAATTTGTATGGTAAAGATGGTTCAACATATATGTTTAAAGCAAGTGTAATGAATACAAATGGATATGTATTGCCACAAAAAGAATGTACTTCCAGAAAAAGCGAGATAAGAATAATGCGTGCTGACTGATTGATATTTACAAGGGGGATTAGTATGATAGAAATCTTTATTCCAATATTTAACGAGGTGTTTAACGTGAGTGAAGCGGTACGCATATCATTGGCTATATTCACAACAGTTATTCTTGTGTTTATAGACACAGTTTTACGAGTGCTAGTTGAAGCAAGGAATTACAACCTAGCAACAAAGAGAGAAGTAACAATCAAGAATACTATACTAGCTATATTATGGAGAGGTTGGGCGGTAGTAGAAATCAACGGAAAACCTAAACGATTTTTAGTAAGTGGCAAGCTACGAGCGGATATGACTAAGAAATTAGTCAAATCCTATCCGTGGCTTTTTTTGTTAGCGTTTATTCTATTAACATTGCCTGATGTAGTAGTACCTGTATTGGGCCGTGTAGATGTATTCCTATGCACATTGTTGTATTTGATACCTATATTTATCGAATTGGCATCGTGTGTAGAGAACATGATAGAACTCGAATTAGTAGAGACGAGGTGGTTTAAACGTGCAATAGGGCTATTTAAACAAGTGATTGATTTCGTTAAATCGGTAAAGGAAGCGATTAAATGATTGAAAAAATAAGTATACGAGAAGTACTAACAATCATCATATTAGGAACTGTAAATATAATGGCTATCCTATATGGTTACAACGAGTTGGCGATGAGCATATCGTCAGGCTTGGTTGGATACCTAGGCGGACGTGAAAGTAATAGAAAGGAGCAACAAAAATGGAATTAGGCAGATTAAGTGCGGTATATGAAAGTAATGGAGACCCTGCTTGTGTATCAAGTGGGGTTAATGATGCAGGCGGTATTTCCTATGGCACATATCAATTAGCTAGTAATTGCGGTAGCGTTGATGAATTTCTAGGTTGGGGATTACGGCAAGGCGGATTTTATACAGACTACGCAAGAGCATTGGTTGATAGTGGAGAAATCAATAGTGATGAATTTATCGACCAATGGAAAGAACTCGGTGCTATTGATAGACAAGGATTTGCACAAATGCAACATGACTACATCAAGGCTAAATACTATGATGTAGCGTGTAAATTGTTACAAGACAACCTATTCCATGTAGATAAACACTCCGACACATTGAAAGATGTGATATGGAGTAGAACAGTACAATATGGCGTAGGTAATATCATCGATATGTTCAACGATGCATTGAAGTTAATGGAAAAGGCCTTGAATTTAGAATTGCCTAACCTATCCTACGTAGATGATAAACGCTTTGATTACGACATCATCGCTTGTATCTATGATGTATGTATGAGTACAGAATGGAATAATAGTGCATTACGTGATAACTTAAATGAACGTTTCGCCGATGAAAAGTTTAGAGCGTTGGAAATGCTACAAAATGAATTAAACGAGGTGTAAGCCATGTTAATTAGTAAGTTGGTACAAACTATCAAGGAACACTACAAAATAGCCATAGCGATTGCCCTATGCGTTTTTATCGCTATTGTAGGTGTAGTAATATATCATTACAAACATAAGCAGTTAGAAAAGCCTGTAGTCATTACACAGGAACAGGCTAAATCACCTACAGAATTGTCAAAAGCAATTCATATTACGGAAAAGGAAGCACAGGAAGTTATTTCTAAAAAGGAAAGAACTCAACCGATAGCGACATATTACACGAAAGCACCGACAGTTGAAGTTGCAGCAGAACAGGTGAAACAGGATATTGCACATAGCAACCATAATGTACCTAAAGTCGTTACAGAAAAATCTGATAGAACCGCAGTAGTTGCTAACATAGACGAGCAGAAAGTCGATGTGTACAAAATCAATCTAAACAAAGTACATAAGATAAAAACTGGTGTTACCTTGATAGATAATAAAGCCTATGAAACTATAGGTTATCAAGCAGGTAAGTTTGAAGTGTTAACACATTTCAATGGACAACATTTAGAGGGCGCTAGCGCACTTTACACAGTAAAGGAATGGTGATCTAACTATCTCCGAGTTGCACGGATTGCAACAATCAACTGTTAATTGACAGTTGGAAAGTATTACTTTATAACTGAAAGGAATAACACAATGGCACAAGTATTTACATTTAACGGAAAAACACATCAATTCGCAGAAGATATTCAACCAAACAAAGAGGGGTTATATATGGCCACTCTAAAAGATGGCGATAACGTAACGTGTGAAATGTGGTTTGTGAATGGCAAGCTACAAAGATTAGTAGAACTAGATAAATAAACAAATTGAGGGTAGCTTAATTGCTACCCTCTTTTTTTATTTCGTCAAATATTCGTCAAATTCTAATTGTAAAATGTGGTAAAATATGAGAAGTAATGTTTACCGCAACTAAGATTAATTGCAAGTATAACAATGATTGTGAAATAATTGATAATTCACAGTAAATTGGAGTATAATATATTGATATGTTTTATCGTTTAAAAATACCAGTAAATACAAGGTTTATTTAGTAATCGTCAATAAATTCGTCAAAAATTCTAGCCGAAAATTTTAGACACACTATCATGTGCCTTTAATCTCATTTCATCGGTATAGTGAATGTACGTATTAATGACTGTATCAACAGTATCACCTAATAAGGATGCTACTGTTTTAATATCAACACCATTCGCTAATAACCTTGTAGCATAGGTATGTCTTAAATCATGGATTGATGTGTTCGGTAAGTAGCGTTTAATCATTACCGATACCGCACCAGTACCGCCAGTTGGATTGTTGAATAGATATAATCCGCTGGTGGTGTTTTTATATTCAAGAAGTATTTCAATTAGTATTGGTGGTATAGGTATTTTTCTGTAACTGTTTTTAGTTTTTAGGTTACGGATCGCATACGTACTTTCACCACTATATGCGAATTGTTTATTCACATCAATAATTGCACTGTCAAAATCTATATCATCCCATGTAAGACCTAAGATTTCGCCGTACCGCATACCAGCATAAGCAGCAATGGAACACACGATATAGTATTTGTAATTGTGGCCTTTTAGCGACGTTAATAGGTGTGTTACATCATCTTCATTTATAGCGTTGATTTTAGCCTTTTGTGGCTTGTGTAGTCGCTTAATATTTTTGCAAGGACTACTATTAATAATCCTATATGGCGATACCGCATAAGCGAATACCTTTGTTATTATCGTGATGCACATATTCTTACTAGCTATTGATTGTGGTAAATCATTAATTACTTTTCTAATGTGTATTTCAGATATGTCTTTGACTTTCATATTAAATAGTTTATTGAATTTCTGAAATGCATTGTCATATGCTTTGAACGTAGAGTATACATTTGCTTTGTTTTCATCTGTATATATTCTGTAAAACTCAATAAGAGTTATATCTTTTAGACTATCATCAAGTGGACTGGTGATAGTCTTTTTTAGGTTATCGACTATTTGCTGCCCATAAAGTTTAGCATCTCTTTGTGTGGCGAAACCCTGTTTTGATTTTTGCTTCCATTTTATTCCGTTTTTATAACTGACAATTATTTGGTAATTGCCATCTTTTTTACGAACCGTCATATTATATTGCATAATTCACCTCATATGATGTGCGTATAAAAGTTAATACCATCTACATCGTCAAATTGCCTTGCATGAGCCATACGCTCTATTAAATCAATGTGTGCCTGACTGTACATATCATCATGTATGATATGACCTAATTCGTGTAGTATTCCTTGCCTTTGTATATCTCGTGGCTTATTGCTATTAACTAGGATTGTATATGTTCCATCATCATTTAGTTTTAATACTGCAGTTTGTGTTTTCCGTAATTTTATGTAAATCAAATTGATGTTCATACTATCATCCCCTTTGTAGGGTTATTGTATATTATTCAACATGGAATTTTTTACACATCAATAAATTGTTTGTAGTTGTCTAGAATATTTATGTAAAAATATTTTACAGCTAAATCTTTATCGTGAAATAATTCTAAATATACTACGAATATTAAATCTGTATTTATGTTGTTTGCAATAATTTTTTTTGATACTAAATCTTTTTCTTCATTTGTTAACAATGTTGATTTTTCCACTAAGGTTGCATAAAAATCTTCACTTATATTTGTTACATGGCTATGTAACTTATTAAATTTGTTATGATCTCTACCACATAAATCAAACATATAAAAATGATAAAAATCTTTTCTAGTTAATTCGCGCTTATCGTTTATATAGTCTAAAGTACCTGCATCGTAAAGGTTTTTAATGATTAAATCTTTTATATAAACCAAATCTGACAAAATGTTACTTGTTTGTAGTATTTCTAGTTTTGTTGGTTTAGGCTTGTCTTGTTTTCTGATGTATTCACGATAGAATGTATACGCAATAAGTAAAATCATTAATCCTGCAATAATAAACGTAAGCATTTTCACAATCCTTTCTTTTTTAATACGTTGATTGCATGAATGACAAAATCGATATCATCTTTCGACATATCTTTGCTTGCATCAAATAGTAAACGTAAATCTGGATTTTGTCTAACCATTTCAGCGTATTCTGAAACATGAGGATCATCATAATATTTTAAGCCCATTAATTCTTCTGGTGATACATTCAAAGCCTTAGCGAATGCAAATATTTTTGATTGCGATAAATCGACTTTTCCACTTTCTATTTTGGCAATACTGGTTCTGTCTTTATAACCGACTTTAGCCGCTAATTCGTCTTGAGACATTTTTAAAGATTCCCTTAACGCTTTTATATTTTCGTAAAGTGTCATATTATCACCTCGTTATATATACTACTATCTATCTTTAATATAATATTACCGTGAAAAAAAATCAACTTTTTTATAAAAAAGTGTTGACACATATTCACACCGATGTTATATTATGGGTGTGAATTAAATTCACACAACAAATCAAAAGAAAAGGGGGTGTAGAATGAATACATTAAAACAAGTTATTGATGACAAAGGGTATAAGTTATCCTATGTTGCAAGTGAACTAAACCTTACTAGAGAGGGATTGTACAAGAAGTTAAGGGGCGATACAGAATTTAAAGCATCAGAAATTAAAAAATTGGTAGAAATGTTAAAACTTACTAGCAAAGAAACAAAGGATATTTTTTTTAAATAAAATAGTGAATCAAATTCACTTATAGAGGTGATTGGATGCTAGTACAAAATCAAAAAGACTTGAAGCTGGCCAACAAAAGATATGGTCAAACATCAACAAGATTTGGATGGGCTGGCAGAAATGATGAGTATGGCCAATACTGGCGAAAACTCATCAAGAAAAAATGGCCGTCAAGAAATCAATCCAGATGGAATAAAAAAGTTATTCTATCTTGGGTAAAGCTAGCTAGAACGGCTGATTTACACGCAAGGAACGAAATGCGATGGAAAGCCTAGTATATACAGTATCAGAAGTGGCAAAACTTCTGAAATGCACCGAAACAAGCGTATACAACATGAGAGATAAAGGCACACTTCATCAATTAAAAGGAGTAGCTGGAGTTAGGTTCAGCAAAAAGGAAGTTGAAAGCCTTGTAGGTATTGATGATGAGTATACACCGATAGCATTTCGGAAAATGAAAGTAGAGGTAGAAAAACTACAACAGGAAAACAATCGTTTAAAAAGTGAAATAAAAAAAATCACTGGCCAAATGCTAGTGATAGTAGGAGAGGAATTATGAAAATTTTCATTAATAACAAATTTTTGGAAGCCATTGCTTGTGCTGGTGCAAAAATTCGTGAAGATCACTACGAATATGTAGAAAGCATATTCGATGAAATCACACCGTATGGCTGGGAATGTCATTGTGCGGATGGACAACGCATGGAAGAAGAGAACACTTCTGATGTACTCCGTAGACATTACGGAAAAGTTGGTTCGCATGATAGAGTATATGGCTTTTGTTATAACTCATTTTAACAGTGATAGGAGAAGAATTATGAAATTAATTTGGTTGATAAGAGCCGTAGCGTTTTTAGCGGTAATCGGAACAGTAGGTTCCGTAGAAATCGATAGAATTGATTTCTATACCGCATTCCTTCAAATTGCACTCAGTTTTTCACTACTGATATTGAGCAACTTTTGGATGAGAGAAATAAAAAAAGCACGCTAGGCCGTAGGAAAGCAAGCGTGC
>OGGB01000740.1_pt1 | contig 25931 bp, 20 predicted proteins | sample 1571111 | NCBI WGS metagenome assembly OGGB01 (sample SAMEA2582067, study PRJEB24529) | metagenome | biome: Human gut stool | place: China | collected 2011
AATTCATTGTGTGTGGTATTATTGGAATGTTGCTTTTATTCGCACTTAATCCGGTAAGAAATGTTATATTTAAGGGTGTGGAGTAATTGGTACAAGAATTAAACAAAATGTTTGATATACCTGATTACAATCAGGAAAAGAAAAGTTGATATAAGAAAATAACAGAACAGGCGGCATTATGGGAATGCTGCCTGTTCTGTTATTAATAGAAATGATTTGTTGCGTAATAAGTAAGTTCCCGAGCTTCATAAAACGGGAAGTTTGAATAAGAATTTACACAATTAAAGCCCTTGACAAAAAAATACCGGGGGGGGGGTAAAATGTAATGGGGATTTATTAAATGTGAAAATTTTATAATAAGTAAATTCCTAAATTACATTTAAAGGAGAAAAATATGAGGTTGATTAAGAAATTGACAGGCTGCATAGAAGTAATTGCAGCGACAGCAGTAGTTGCAACAACATTATTTGGTGGTGTGACTGGAAAAGTAAGCGTTAATGCGGCAGAGGTGACAGATAAGCCAGATTATTATTGGGAAGATGATGATACTGTAAATAAAAATGGTGTCAAATATGTAATGGACAAAGAAGATTCGGCTGCATTTAAGGAATATTTTGGATATTTTGATGATAATGACAGTCGACAGATGAATATTTTCTATGAGGACAGTACATTAAGAATTGATGCAGATAAGTCGGCATATGGTATTGATGCTGCTAAAGAAGTAGATGTTTATGCATATGAATTAAGCAGAGACGAGTCTGGAAAGCTTGTATTTGACAGAAAAGCAGTGTGTCTGCTAGGGGAAGGTGTTATTGGCGGTGGCTTTGTTGGCGCTTTTGAAGTTATGCCAATCAGCTTTAAAGGCTTCTCAGGCGAAAAGGAATATAAAAAGGCACAATTTACCAATTTATATAATAGCAAAAGTGATGATGGAAAATTTCAGGCAGTATTAAGAAGGAATAGCTATAATATTGATTTTATTTATATAAATCTTAAATCTGAAGCTTCAGATGGCGAGGAGCGGAATAATAATGTAATTATGATGCCTGACTATATGATAGATAAGACAGTCCTTCATTTAACCAAAGTTACAGATGATAAGACTGATGATGTAACAGATAACACATATACATATGATGCAACAGACAAGGACACACAGGTTGTTGACAATGAAACCTTTACAAAGCTTTTAAAGGAAAATGAGAATAAGGATATTGTAATTAAATCTAATAACAATGTTACATTTACATTTGCAAAGGGAACAATGAAGAGTGTTGATGGAAAGAACGAATATGACTTTTCGACAACGATTAATCCAGCTTATGCAGACACAATGCCATCATATGTAACAAAGGACAATTTCGTGTCACAGGTGAAGTTTAATTATTCAGGACAGCTTCCAGCAACAGCAAGTATCCGTATACCAGTTGGAACACAGTATGCAGGAACTACACTTTATTACTCACTAATGAAGGCTGATGGTACATTTGCAGGAACACAGGCAGTAGTGGTAGATGAAGAAGGTTATATGACAGTAAAGCAGAACCATTGCTCAGAGTATGTCATAACTAAAGAAGCCCCTGCACTTATTAATGATAAAGAAGCTTCTACATCAGAGGATAAGGAAGCCACTGTAAATGACCAAGGTACAGATGCTTCATTATCAGAGCTTACAGAGACACCTGCGACTTCAGATGGATATAGCGTATATGTATATATGTCCTGCATTATAATGGCTTTGGCTGGTGCTGTTATATACAGAACAGCTAAGAGAGCATAAAGAAATGGAAATGTAATGTAATGAGCGCAAAGGAAAAGGAAGCGGCTGCAACGCAGGGCATATGATTAAAGTCAACAATTAAAGGAAAATGTTATGAAATTAAAAGAACTAATGCTTAATAATAAAAAAGTATGTATCAGTGTTATAAGTGGAATTGTAGTTATTATTGTGCTTATTGCTGCGATAGTTATTAAAATTTCATCAGTTAATAATAGCGGTCAGAATGATAAAGCAGTAGTATTAAATAACCAGAGCAGTGAGACAATATCAGATAATAAGACTAAGGAAATGATGTCAGATAAAAATATGACAACAAAAGATAGTAATTTAGCTGACTCTGCTGAAACAGTTGAAAGTGATACAGAAAAATCTGATGAAAATGTTATGGAGGAAGCAAAAGCAGAAGAGAATAACGCTGCTGAGAATAATAATTTGTCAGGTGACAATAGCGGTAACAATTTACAACAGGAATATAATGAACCTGAAGCAGAAGCTCCTGCAACACCAGCTCCAGAACCTCAGCCAGAACCTGATCCAATTCCAGCTCCCGAACCCAAACCCGAACCAAAACCAAATCCTGAGCCAGAAGTTGTTGAAGATCATGTTGTTTATAAACCTGACGGTTCTATAGATTTAAATGAAAGCTATTGGGCAAATAGAGAAGATGCTAGTAAAGCAATTTGGGAATCTTCAGAATTAGATGACTTTCAAAAGAATATAATGACAAAATATAACTGGACAAATGGTTCTATAACTAATATGGGGTGGTCCGGCAAAAATAATAAATGGGACGTTTATTCTTATAGCTATCTCATTAGGGAAAAAGGTTCTAGTAATAATATTAAATTTGAATTTAATGGAAAAGAGTTTGTAGAAAAATAGAGGTTAAAATATGGAGAATTCCATAAATCGCAGGAAAATGGTAATGAGTATATCTATGAAAAGCTATGTGATATACAGTTTATCAAAATACCCTGTGAGATAAAGTCTTATGATATGTATACTGACAATACTGTTAGTGGAAAAGATAATACTTCTGATACCAATACCGTGACCGGCTTTATCCGATAGCGGATAGATATATAGTCGATTATGACTTTATGCAAGGTTGTATCTTGATGGAACTATGCAAATGTGGATTGATGCGGAGGATTCGTTAGAATTATGGTAAATGATTTTTGACTCAGAGAAAGCACCAAATGATTTGTAGCGTCATTTGGTGCTTTCTTTATAGATTCCGTCCCTGATACTGTATTGTTACTACATAAACGGTTTTGCTTGGTTCATCGATGCGAAAAATAGCCATATAGTTATCAATCAGTAATTGTCGGTAGCCTTTTCCGGCATATCTGCCTTCGTTTCGCTCTTGGTGGGATTGAGGAAAGGTATCTAAGCTTAAAATGGCTTTTTTAATTCGGTCAGTTTGTTCTTTGGCATTTTCAGGAGCCAATTTCTCGTTTGCGATATACTCATAAATGCAGTCTAATTCACGGATTGCTCTAGGGTTGACCTTTACGTTGTATTTATCCAAAATGTTTTTTCTCCAATTCCGCAAAAACTATTTCTGCGTCGACTGCTTCTGCTCCGTTAGCAATTTCCTGCTCAGACTCGAAGATTGTTTGGTCGATGCGATTCATTCTTGCGAATTTATCATATAGTTCACTGCTCATAACAACCAAGTCGCTATATCCGTTTTTGGTAATAAAAATAGGCTCCTGTTCTTTGTGTGCGATATTAGAAATCTCGGTTGTATTGCGTAAATCTTTAATAGGCATAATAAGTGGCATGATATTCACTCCTTTCTTTGACACAATTATTGCATAATTATGTTCAGATATCAATGAGGATATGCAATATTATGAAAAATAGAAAAGTATTGCAATCATATGAGCTATGTGCTATAATCGTAAATATCAAATTTAAAGAGGATAAAAGTATGAACACATTTTGTATGAACAGTTTAAGACGTAGAGAAAGAAGACGTAAGCTCTTGTAATCATTGTTTATTTCCGCATGGTTACAAGGGTGTACGTCTTGTTTCTGTGCGGTTGCTGTTTATAAATGTTGTAGATACAGAACCGTAATAGATTTAGCAAAAAGCTAATTCCATTGCGGTTCTTTTTTTATCTATTTACAAATATCAGAATTAATGGAGGTTACTATGAAAAAGAAGATTTGTCAGTATTTATCAAAAGTATTAGTAGAAATGCCGGAAGAGGAATTGATGAAGACAATGGAGATTCCGCCGGAAGAAAAAATGGGAGATTTAGCTTTGCCTTGTTTTTCAATGGCTAAGAAAATGCGTAAAAATCCTATGCAGATTGCAGCTGAGCTGGTAGAAAACTTGAATGAACAGAAAGCTGAATTGGGAATTGAAAAAGTAGAGAGCGTAGGGGCATATTGTAATATTCACTTGAAACGTGCTTTATTTGTCAAAAAGTGCTTTGAGTCGTTGCAAAAAGACAAGCACGGAGTGTCGCAGATTGGTAGCGGAAAAACGGTGTGTATGGACTATTCATCGCCAAATATTGCAAAGAACTTTCATGTGGGACATTTGCGTACAACAGTAATTGGAAACTCTTTATATAAGATTTATCAAAAGTTAGGATATGATGTGGTACGAATCAATCATTTAGGTGACTGGGGAACTCAGTTTGGTAAATTGATTGTTGCATACAAATTGTGGAGCAGTGAAGAACTGGTAAAAGAAAAGGGAATAGAGGAATTACTGCGTATTTATGTGAAGTTTAATGATGAATCAGAAACTAATGAGAACTTAATTGTAGAGGCACGAGAATGGTTTGTAAAAATGGAGCAAAATGATTTTGAAGCATTAGAAATCTGGAATTGGTTCAAGGACATCAGTATGGTTGAATTTGAACGTATTTATGACTTGCTAGGAATATCATTTGATTCTTATTTGGGTGAAAGTTTCTATCGTGACAAGGTGCCGACATTAGTGGAGAAATTGAAAGAAATGGATTTGCTAGTTGAGAGTCAAGGGGCGCAAGTAATTGATTTGGAGAAATATGATATGCCCCCTTGTTTAATTACTAAAAGTGATGGAGGAACCACTTATCACTCCCGTGATATTGCTGCAATTCTTTATCGTAAGGAAACATATGATTTTGAAAAGTGCTTATATGTGACAGGGCTAGAACAATCTCTTCATTTCAAACAAATTTTTACAGCTATTGAAGTGATGGGATATGATTGGCGGGATGGATTGATTCATGTTCCATATGGATTGGTTAGTCTTGCAGGAGAAAAACTTTCAACACGTGGCGGTAATATTATTTATGCAGAAGATATTTTGAAAGAGGCAATAGAGCGTGCTTATAATGCGATAATAGAAAAGAATCCCTTGTTGATGGATAAAGAAGAAATTGCGAAAAAAGTTGGCGTGGGAGCAATTATTTTCCATGATTTATTTAATCAGCGAATCAAGAATGTTGATTTCTCGTGGAAGGAAGTTTTGAACTTTGATGGAACTACAGGACCATATGCACAATATACTTATGCACGCGCAAAGAGCGTGTTGCGTAAAGCGGGTAAAATGGTAGAGGTTAGTGAAGTTGATTTTGAGGCTTTAACAGATGATGTGACTTATAATTTGGTAAAAGTATTAGCTGGTTACGAGGATGCAGTTATTAATGCGGCAGAGAAAAATGAACCGTCTGTAGTTGCAAGGTATGTAATATCGTTAGCAACAGCTTTTAATAAGTTTTATCATGATTGCACTATTTTGCAGGCAGAAGGAAAAGAGAAAAACGCACGTTTGATTTTGACAGATATGGTACAGAAAATCTTGTGTGAGGCATGCGGTTTATTAGGTATGGAATGTCCGGAAGAGATGTAGTTAATGGTTTCTAGTAAATAACCTTTTTCATATTAAAGAATACAATATTGTTTCACTAATTTGGTAGTTGCTGTAAAGATATTTTGTGGGTGTAATATATAGATATAATTATTAGTATATAAAGAAAGAGGGTGCTGATTATGCTTGCATTACAGGGATATTATGATGGAAGTTCTGTTAAGACATTGGAAAAAATTAATGCTAAGAAAAATCAAAAGGTGATAATAACGGTTTTGGATGAATTTATTGATGAAATACCAAGAAATAATGAGGGCTCAGCAAGAGGTTCATTGTCTAAGTATGCTAATGTAGATTTATGGGAAGAAGAAAATGGTGCTTGTAACTGTTGAAAACCAATTAATATAATGAAAAAGGACTGTCACCATAAATAACTTTGAGGGGTCACCTCAGTGTGATAGTCCTTTTTATGTTAGTTTATATTTATATGCACGCCTGAAAATAAAACACTCCATCCTCAGTAAAGAAATCATATACACCGTTATATTTCTCAATCACAGATATTATGCTTCTGATACCAATACCATGGCCGGCTTTATCCGATACAGGAGTATTATTAACGAATACAGGTTCAACAGCATAAGTATTAGTGATATTAATACATAATTTGTTATTCTTATCAAACACCTTTACTGTGATAATACGATTTGAATTAATAGCAGCTGGAGCAGTCTGTACAAGCTTACATGCGTTTATGGCATTCTCAAGTGCATTTGCTAATAGGCTGCAAAGGTCTGTAGGCTTGTAGTCTGAAAGATTGCCAGCAGTAACAGACACATGCGTAGTTATATTATATTCGTTTGCACTGTCAATATATGAAGATAATATGAGATTGACAGCTTCGTTATCGCAGTATCTGGTTATACGGCTGTTATCAAGATTAGTACAGATTTCTTTTATATAATCCTGTGCTTGTGCATATTTGTTTTCATTCAGGCAGTTCTGTAAAAAGTTCATATGATGCCTAAGATCATGACGATATATGGCAGCCTGCCTTTGATATTCATACAGCTGGGAAATCTCTTTTTCTGCCTGTGTAGCAGAAGCAAGCAGGATAATATTCTCTCTTTCAGCTGCATTTTTCCTGTTCAAAATAGTAAGTGTAACGATAGATAATAAAAAGTACAGTATAACGATAAAGCTGTCCATAAATTCTATAACAATTGCTTCTCCACGGTATAAAAGGTCTGTGTATACAGTAAAGGCGTATTCTGATATATAATAGGTAAGAGGCAGGAAAAAGAATATAGATATAATAGTCTTTGACTCATTCTCAAGTCTTATTATATAAGGTGAAATGTATTTGATTACTATGAATAAAAGAGGTATTGTAATAATAATGGTTACAATATCTGATATCATAGGAATATCCTTGAAAATATAAGCAGCAACCGTACCAAACCATTTGCGTGGTGTACACATAAGATATGCTGATAAGACAGCAATAGTTGATATATATATGTTTTTATGACATACATATCTTATAACAAGAATCAGAGGAATATGTATAATAAATGGATAGCTTTTGTAAAGTATGCGTTCGCCAAGAAGAACATAGCAGATTGCCTGGAGAAGTGCAAAAGCTACAAGTGTAAATATGATTGTTTTTTTGTTATCTTCCCATGTGATATCAGCGAAGTAAAAAGATACAACTATTCCAAATATAAGTACAAAAACATAATTGATAAGATTTAGCATTGCAGATAGTTCGTCCATAGATATTCCCTCTTTCTTAGTTATTAACCTTCCATCTGAAAAGTCAGATACTGTTTTTTGATTTCACTTACACGTCGTTGTGCAAGTGGAATTGATTTGTTGTTAATCAGGCATATTTCGGTTGTGTTTATGGTTTTTATGTAGTTCATGTTAACTATGAAAGAACGATGCGGAAGAAGAAATTCATTATGGGCAGTCAATGTATCACATATAGAAGAGAATACATCTGTGGATGTTATCTGCTCGCCGTTCTTTAGGTATATAATTACTTTTCTGTTAAGAGCTTCGGCATAGATTATGTCGCTTGTATGTATCTTGTGAATTCCAGTACTATTTTTTATAATTATATTATCAGTGCTCTCCTGATGAAATGTTTCGATTATATCATCAAGTGTAGAATACAGGCGTTCTTTAACTACCGGTTTTAAAAGATAGTTGAAGGCTTTCACAGTATAGCTGTCCACAGCAAACTCGGGAGAAGCTGTAAGAAAGATTATAGGAGCAGCTTTGTCAAATGTCCTGATTTCCTTTGCAAGTGCAAGACCATCCATTACAGGCATGATTATATCAAGAATATATATATCGAATTTTTCGAATCTAAGGGTAGAAGCAAGCTCTACGCTGCTTTCAAAGTATTTTACTGTAAATATCTGTATGCTATCAGACCTGTATATATCAAGAAAATTTCTTATTAACTCTAATTCGTTAAGACTATCGTCACATACCGCAATTTTCATTGTGTTTTTATCTCCGTTGCTGTTTATATAAATTTAATAGATGATAATTAGTTGTTGAAGACAAGGGCAGATATGACTGATATATTCACAGCATTCACGATAAGCCCTTTGCTACTTATTATTATTATATATTGAATCAGATTAAAATTCTATAAAATTTTTTGTCGTTCATGTCGAAAAAGCTGTAATTCATGCAAATTATCCCACAAATAGAGAATAATTGTATATTATACATACAACATGTAGTGCTGCATGCAATAATCAGTATTCGAAGCATATTGCCGTGGGGTTATAACTGAATAGTGAAGCAGCATTGATACGGAGAATAATATCATTACAAACTAAATACAAAAGCCAGCTAAAAAGGAGGAATTTTAATGAAAATATCTAAAAATAAGATAATGATAGCAGTGATTATAGCATTATGTGCAGTTGTTGCAGGACTTGTTATATACATGGTAGTTGGAAAAAATAATAAAAATAACAATAATGATAATGCATTTACACCTTCACTAGATGCAAATGCAGGCGATAGTAATTCGGATAAGGCTACGACAGGAAGCCAGCAGAGCATAAGGATTCCAGGATATCCATCAATAACAATAGCAGCTGGAAAAGAAGATGTAACTATGAATCTTATGAATCCTGAAGGCAATCCATGCTACTTCACATTCGAGATAGTGTTAAGTGATACTGGTGAATCGATATATAAGTCAGCTATGGTTGAACCAGGTAAAGCTATATCTAACGTAAAGCTGAATCATAGTTTATCAGCAGGTGAGTATAAAGCTACAATAAAGATCAGCACATCATCACTTACAGATGGAACTGCCATGAATGGTGCGAATGTAGAAACAACGATAGTAGCTAAGTAACACAATTAAGTGATTGGTTTAAAGAATTGTTAACAGATCACAGGACTATAGTTTATAAAGAAATTTATATAAAGAAAATATATGTGAAAAATATCAGCTTTCGCATATTGAACCGGTATTATGGCACACGTGAACCGGTTTTTACGGAAAGTGTGCAGAAATGAGGATATTATGAGAAAATTTAGCGCAGTTGCACTTGGAGCCATGCTTATAATAGGAAGTGTTATTCCAGTATGTGCGCAGGAAACAAGACAGACAACAATAAATGTGTCGATTGATCCGACATATACAGTTACCATACCTGCAAGTACAACAATAGCAAGTGGTACAGCTGAAAGCAGTATAGGAAATGTTACACTTGATAATGCAAGGCTTGAACCTGATAAGAGCGTATGGGTATCAGCAGATGCAAGTGGAAAGTTAAAGAACAGCAAGGATTCATCTAAAACTATTTCATATAAGCTTATGAATGGTAACAGTGAATTCACATCAGCAAGTTATCTTGCAAGTGGTAACAGTACACCATTGACAGTATCTATTAACAGGTCTGAGTGGGATAATGCATATGCAGGTTTATATTCTGATAAAATAGTGTTTACAATATCTTATAAGTAAATCTATAAAGCAAGTTGAAGCATAATTTGTATGTGAAAAAACAGATAATAAAACAGCTGAATAAAAAAGCATAAAATATAAGAGTTGCCCGGATAACCACCGGACAACTCTTTTTGTTGTTAATTTGGTTGAACCCAAATACTGAATTAAATTAATGATAATCAATAATAGTTAATAATGATTTACTAATAAATATTATTATTATCTCTGAACTCTGGCACCAGCACCGCCAACGATACCTTCAACTTCCTTAAGAGAAGCCATAGTTGTATCACCAGGAGTTGTCATAGCTAATGCACCATGAGCAGCACCATAGTTAACAGCCTTTTCAGCGTCTTCAAATGTCATAAGACCATATACAAGACCTGAAGCGAATGAATCTCCGCCACCAACTCTATCCATGATCTCAAGACCATCATACTGAGCAGCCTTGTAGATTTCACCATCAGCCCAGCAGATTGCTGACCAGTCATTAACTGTAGCTGTCTTAACCTGACGAAGAGTTGTAGCAACAGCCTTGAAGTTAGGGTATGTAGCAGCAGCTTCGTTAATCATCTTCTTGTAACCATCAAGGTTAAGAGTCTTAAGGTTCTCATCGTTACCTTCAATTTCGAAACCAAGGCATGCTGTGAAGTCTTCTTCGTTACCAATCATAACGTCAACATACTTAGCAACTTCCTTATTAACTTCCTGAGCCTTAGCTAAACCGCCGATAGCTTCCCACATAGATGGTCTGTAGTTAAGATCGTAAGATACGATTGTACCGTACTTCTTAGCTGCCTTACAAGCTGCAATAACAGTTTCACAAGCCTGTTCAGAAAGAGCAGCATAGATACCACCTGTATGTAACCAACGAACACCTAAGCCACCATCGCTCTTGTTCTTGAAGATGTAATCAAAGTCGAAATCTTCTGGAGTAGCCTGAGAAATAGCTGTGTTAGCTCTATCTGAGCAACCCTTGGCACCACGGATACCGAATCCTCTTTCTGTGAAGTTGAGACCATTTCTGCAAAGACGACCGATACCATCTGTCTTCTTCCAGCAGATAAGGGATGTATCAACACCACCCTGTTCGATGAAGTCCTTCATAAGAAGACCTACTTCGTTATCAGCGAAAGATGTGATAACAGCAGTTCTCATACCGAAGCACTTGTGAAGACCACGGATAACGTTATATTCTCCGCCACCTTCCCATGCTCTAAAGCTTCTTGCTGTACGGATTCTTCCTTCACCTGGATCAAGACGAAGCATAACTTCACCTAATGATACAGCGTCAAATGTGCATTCTTCAGCTGGTCTTAAATTTAATTTCATTTTTTAGATACCTCCAAATAAATTTTTACATAATCATATTAACATATAATTTAGATTTAATCTATATATTTAAGTAAAGTTTTGTATAAAGCTGTCAATTTTCCACTGATTAAAAAGAATATTGGTAAGTTACATTATATATAAATTGAAATATAATGTATTATGTAAGATGTAATGCAATTTATAAAAAGTGAAATGTTAAAAAAATATACATAATTATTGGAAATAGAACTTTTTGCTTATTGAAAATATTATGGAGATATTGTAAAATATTTCTAAAATAGTATACCAATGAATAATATTTATGAAATGAGGCATATATATGAGCAATATCAAGAAGTTAAGAAAACTCAAAATCCAATGGAAAATATTGCTTTCAGCAATGCTTGTTATATTCGTATTTGGCGGATATATGGTATTTGCTAAAGCTGATTCCAGTGTCACTGTATCAGTGACAACGACAGCAACAATTGTTAATCAGGGCACAGAGTCGAACAGCATCGTGGCAACTATGTCGGGAAGAGATGAGAATAATGTCAGTCAGGATTCACCGGATAATTATAAGCCGGCAGTAAGAAATCTTAAATGGACAGTATCCAACTCTGATATTATTAAATTTGTCGTAAGTGATAGTGCGGGAACTAAATATGCAGACACAGCAGAAGGCACTGCCAATCCTACAATATATGGTAATAGAGCAGGTAAGGCAACAATTACGGCTACATATTATACTAAGGCTTACGGACCAGACGGTAGCATTACTTATGAAGAAGAGCTTGGAAATGACTCCGTAGATATCATCGTTCCTTTAAAGATTAACAGCTTTAAGGCATACAGAAATGGTGTAGAGCTTACAAAAGAAGAAATGCTTTGTTATCAGGTAGGAGATATTATTGAGATAACATCTAATGCCAATGATACTAATAAAATATTTGTTGAAACAGACAATGATAAGACAGGAAGCCTTTCTAAAGATGGTATTGTAGAGAAAGTATCATCTTCAGGTGCTAAAGTAACACTTAAGATTGTCGGTGGTGGTAGAACTAATCTTAAAGTAAGAACAGCAGATGGTGACGGTATCAATTCTCTTACAGCAACATACCAGATAACATCAAAGGTTGAATACACTGATGGAGTTGCTAACTCAGAAGGACATTCTATTCAGAAGCTTTCTGATGGTACAAGATTTATTACATTATCAGATAAAGATTTTGAAGACTTTAAAGAAGAAGCAATTCCTTCTAATATTAAGTATCCAGCAACAGCAGGTGTTACATATGTATCATCAGATACAGACGTAATTACATATAAGGCTGGCAGCGTAAAAGGTGTTAACGCAGGTGTAGCCCAGGCAACAGCAGGTGTTGCAAGTATTGATGTACAGGGTAACATAGGCTGGGCAACCAAAGATGTAGTTAATGTTGTTGTACCATTTAAGAAGCTTGGCAATGATGTAAGCAATATGAATGTGGGTGACTCAATACAGCTTAAGACTTCTGCTAAATCAACAGAGGTTACCTGGTCAACATCTGATAACAGCGTACTTCAGGTTGATGCAACAACAGGTCTTGTTACAGCAATGGGAGCTGGTAAAGCTACTATATATGCAACAAGAGTTGACGATGAACTTTCAACAAAGTACAAGCTTAATAATCAACTTTCTTATGAGATTACAGTTATCGATGGATTTGGCTTAAGCCTTACATCAATGAGTGTTAATATAGGTGATACACAGAACCTTGTGGCACTTGTAACTAATAATCCTAGCAAGGATGATATTACATTTACAGTAGAGAATCAGCCAGATGCAGCAGGAGTTGTTCCAACTGAGACTTTAATTAATGTAGTTCAGTCAGAAGACGGAAGAACATTCAAGGTAACAGGTATTGCATCAGGTATAGCACATATTAAGGTGACACAGAATGTTAATGGCGTTATTAAGAAAGCAACCTGTGTTGTATATGTTACAACACCAGTGGGTGAGATTACTATTAATCCTTCATCACTTACAGTAGACAGAGGTTCATCTGATACTGTACAGCTTATATTTAACCCATCAGCACCAACTAATAATAAAGTATTATGGTCATCATCTAATACAGATGTTGCAACAGTAGAAGGTGACAGCTATACAGCTACAATTACTGGTGTATCTGGTGGTACAGCAACAATTACGGTCATAACAGAAGACGGACTTAAAGTAGCAACTTGTGATGTATATGTAAGAGAACCTGTAACAGGTCTTGTACTTAATGCAACAACAGTTGAATCATCGATGGCAGTTGGTCAGTATCAGCTCGTTGCAACTGTTCTTCCAGCAGGCGAAGGTGTTGACCGTGCTGTAACATGGACATCATCAGATCCATCGGTTGCAACAGTAGATGAGAATGGTCTTGTTAAGTATGTTAAGCCAGGATATTGTACAATCGTATGTAAGACAACAGATGGAGCATATATAGCTACTTGTAACTTTATCATAAGCATACCAGTAGAGCAGATTAAACTTGATTATACTGATGAGATAATGTCAATAGGCAGTACATTAAGAATTACAGCAGAGGTTCTTCCGGTAACAGCTACTAATAGAACAGTAGTATGGGAATCTTCTAATACTAATGTGTGTATCGTAGATTCTAATGGTCTTGTAGAAGCAGTTGGAACAGGAAGTTGTACAATCCTTTGTAAGTCATTGGACGGTAACTACACAGCAATGTGTAATATATATGTTAAACAGCCTGTAACACAGGTTATACTTAATACAACAGATATAACTGTAAGACAGGGTCAGGTATTCTGGCTTAATGCTACTTGTCTTCCAGAGAATGCAGATAATAAGATTATCAGCTGGGAAAGCCGTGATGAGAGCGTGTGTACAGTTGAGAGCGATGGTAAGGTTACAGCAGTAGGTGCTGGTACAACATCTATTATTGCAACCAATGTTGATACAGGACTTACAGCATATTGTGTTGTAACGGTTACACAGCCGGTAACAGGAATTTCGCTTAACTCAGATTATCAGGAATTATGGGTTGGAGCTAAATATGCAATCATACCGGTAGTTGAACCTTATGATGCTGAGAATAAGAATGTTACATATTTATCAAGTGATCCATCAGTAGCAACAGTAGATGAAAATGGTGTTGTTACAGCATTAAAGGGTGGTAGCTGTATAATTGAAGTGACAACCGAAGTTAATAAGTTAACGGCGGCTTGTACGATTGTAGTAAAAGAGTATGTATCATCAATAACTCTTAGTGAAACTGATAAATTTATGAATGTTGGTTCAACAGGAACGCTTGTTGCTTCTGTTGGAACGGATACAGCTACTAATAAGAATATAGTATGGTCATCTTCTAATTATGATATATGTTATGTAGATGGCAATGGTAACTTAAGTGCCAACTCAGTTGGTAATGCAGTTATTACAGCAACAGCGGCAGACGGAAGTGGTGTTAGTGCTTCTTGTATTGTAAAGGTTGTTGATCCTGTAATAGGAATTACAGTTGAACCAGATACAGTAAGGCTTCTTGTTGGTGATTCAGCTAAGGTTACAGCAGTCATAACACCAGACAGTGCAACTGTCAAAGATGTATCATGGACATCATCTAATGAAGCTATTGCAACAGTGGATGAGTCGGGAGAAATATTTGCTCTTAGTACTGGTAAATGTAAGATAACAGCTACATCACAGGACGGTAATGAAGTCAAGGGTGTGTGCTGGGTATATGTAACACCAGTTGTTAACATATCATCATTAAGAATTAACTCTAAAGAAATATATATGCTTTCTGGACGAGCTAGACAGTTATCAGTAATTGTAAGACCTGTTAATAATACAGATTCTTATGAGTGGTATTCAACAGATACAGGAATTGTACAGGTAGACCAGAATGGTGTAATCACAACCGTTGGTCCTGGTACTGCAGATGTGTTTGTTATAAGCAATAACAGCAGTGTAGAAGCTTCATGTACGGTACATTCGCTTGCTATGAGTACATCACGAGTGAGATTGGAGCAGTATGATAGATTTAATCTAGATGTAATAGGTACAGAAGATGCTGTTACCTGGAGAAGTTCTAATCCAAGAGTGTGTACGGTTTCATCATCAGGTGAAGTTATAGGTAGACGGGCAGGAACAGCTACAGTAACAGCTACAGTTCATAATAAGACACTTAGCTGTACGGTAACAGTTACTAACATCAGGTAATGCTGCTGGAAAATTTCAATTCTTGATATAAGCTTTAAAGATATTATAGAACTTAAAGATGGTTATGCCAGACATTCAAGTCTGGCATAACCATTCTTTATATAATATTTTGACTGTTATCAGAACATAATGGAACTGACTGTAATAATAAACGGCTTATAGAACAAAATAGACAATATAAAAAGAAACAGGCACCATAAGATTATTCTTATGGTGCCTGTTCTTTATTATTTAATATGAGGGGGAGATAGAAAGAATTAACTTTGCTATCTGATTATTAATATAACCTGTAATTGTGTGCAAAGTATGTCTTATTTATGAAAGAACGATAAAAAGAATTAACAAAATAATAAAATAATATATATCAAATGGATAGCAGCTATAAAGTTCAAAAAGTTTAATTTGTTAATTTATTGATTATTGAGTATCAATATGTTAGAATTTATTCGTTAAAATATAAAGGCAGGGGAATAAGTATGAATAGCAATGACAAAGATGAGTTAGATGATGAGTTAATTAAATCAATGAAAAAGCTTGTTGAAGAAGAAACTAACGTTGCTAAGGCGTTCATAGATACCCAGAATGAGTTGCCAGACGAAGATGATGAGTTGGCTGATGAAACAATGGGTAAGACAAGGGTTATACCTAAGGTCACAGATGATATGCTCACTAAAGTAAGTGATGCTACAATTAATATCAGTGATTTGAATGCAGACAAAAAACTTCAATCCAATAAAGAACAGAATAATATAGATGATACCAGCAGAGTAAAAGAGTACAATAAAGTCAGGGAGTCAGAACCAGTAACAGAATATAATATGGCAGAACAGCAGGATAAGAGCTCTGATGCACATATGAATAATGGTAATAATGAGAAAGATGACAGCGTGCAGGAAAAGGCTAAGAAGCCTATGGATGCTAAGAGGAAAAAGATGATTATAGCTGTTTCCTGTGTAGTAGCTGCTTTAGTAGTTATTATAGGTATAGTTGTCGGAGTTGTTCTTAATAATAAGAATAAGAATTCGTTCCAATATAATTATGATAAAGGAATGGGTTCTTATCAGAACAAGGATTATAATAATGCTATTAAGTATCTTGCTAAAGCTTCCAAGTTATCTGAAGGCAAGAAAAATGTAGATTTAAAATATACATTGTATCAGTGTTATGCTGCAACAGATAATACAGATATGTCAATTGAAGTGTTAAAGGATATTTTATCATTTGATGAGAATAATGAGAAAGCTATAAAAGCATTAGCTTCAATATATAATACTAAGAAAGATGGAACAAGTCTTAATAAGCTTATTAAAGATTATAAGGATAAACAGGGTTACAAATATCTTACTGATTATGTTGTTGAAACTCCTAAGCCATCAGTTGAAGCTGGAAGCTATGATGATGTAATTAAGTTACAATTTACAGAGAACAGCAGTTCAACAATATATTACACAACAGATAAGACTGAGCCAGATAAGAAAAGTAAACGTTACACAGGTACAGCAATAGAAATACAGAGTGGTACTACTACAATAAAGGCTATTGCTATTAGTGACATAGGAGTGTGCAGTGATGTTGTGGAGCTGGAGTATACAGTTGACTTTAAGAAGCCATCTGCACCAACAGTAAGTCCTGCCTCAGGAACATATGAGGAAGGACAGACGGTGACAATAGATAATATTCCAGCTGGCAGTACAGCATATTATACATTAGATGGTTCTACACCAACTAAGAATTCGGATGAATATTCTGAACCATTTACGATTCCAACAGGCAATAATGTAATATCGGTTGTCATAATTGATTCACATAACCAGTCAAGCAGTGTTGTTAAGCGTAATTATGTTGTCAACAAGGCTAAGACATATGTATATAATGAGGCACTTGAGATATTAAAAGCAAAGCTTATATCAAAGGGAGTGCTTAAGTCAGATGGAGCTACAGCTGCTGACGGGTCTACAGTTACATTTGTATATCAGTCAAGGACAACTGTAGATGGAGTTGAGATGTTCGTTGTAAGATATGATGTGACATCTAAGACGGGTAAGACTTCTACAGCTGGTTATTATGGTGTCGCTACTAAGACAGGAGACTGCTATACAGTGACACAGAATGGCGGAGCATATAGTGCTGCCGCATATAATTAAGTTTTGATGTGTGATTAACACTTCAGATAATATATAACTGAAAGGGGTAATAAAATGTACAAGATTCTTAAGGCTGAAAAATTAGCAGAAAAGATTTTTCTTATGGATGTTGAAGCACCAAGAGTTGCTAAGCACTGTGAACCTGGCCAGTTCATAATTGTTAAAATGGATGAAAAAGGAGAGAGAATTCCTCTTACAATCTGTGATTATGATAGAGAAGCTGGAACAATAACAATTGTATTCCAGATAGTAGGAGCATCAACAGAAAAAATGTCTCACCTTAAAGCAGGTGATGCTTTTAGTGATTTCGTTGGTCCATTAGGATGCCCTTCAGAATTAATTCACGAGAATATTGAGGATTTAAAGAAGCAGAATATCGTATTTATAGCAGGTGGTGTAGGTACAGCACCAGTATATCCTCAGGTAAAATGGCTTCATGAGCATGGTGTAGATGTTGATGTTATCGTTGGAGCTAAGAACAAAGACCTTATCTTATTAGAAGAAGAGATGAAGGCAGTGGCAGGTAATCTTTATATAACAACTGATGATGGCAGTTATGTAAGAAAAGGTATGGGTACAGATGTACTTAAAGATCTTTATGCACAGGGTAAGAAGTATGACAAATGTATAGCGATTGGACCATTGATTATGATGAAATTCGTCTGTCTTTTAACTAAGGAATTAGGTATACCTACAGTTGTAAGTATGAACCCTATTATGGTTGATGGTACAGGTATGTGTGGTGCATGCAGACTTCAGGTTGGTGATGAGATTAAGTTCGCTTGTGTAGACGGACCGGAGTTCGATGGACATTTAGTAGACTTTGACCAGGCTATGAAACGTCAGCAGACATATAAGACAGAAGAGGGCAGAGCTATGCTTGCAGCCCTTGAAGGAGATACGCATCACGGTGGATGTGGACAGTGTAATTAATCAACAGAAAAGAGGTATATATAATGGATGTTATGAAGAAAGTTCCAGTAAGGGAACAGGCTCCAGATGTAAGGAATAAGAACTTTGATGAGGTATGCCTTGGATATAATGCAGAAGAGGCACAGGAAGAAGCAACACGTTGCCTTAATTGTAAGAATGCTAAATGTGTACAGGGATGTCCAGTATCAATCAATATTCCGGAATTCATACATAATGTAAAAGAAGGTAATTTTGAAGAAGCTTACAAGGTTATTGGAAAGTCATCTGCATTACCTGCTGTATGTGGCCGTGTATGTCCACAGGAAACACAGTGTGAAGGTCAGTGTATAAGAGGAATTAAGGGTGAAGCTATATCAATTGGTAAGCTTGAAAGATTCGTAGCTGACTGGGCTAGAGAGAACAATGTATCACCAGAGATGCCAACAGAGAAGAAGGGTAAGAAAGTGGCTGTTATCGGTTCAGGTCCTTCAGGACTTACTTGTGCTGGTGACCTTGCTAAGATGGGATATGATGTTACAATATTTGAAGCACTTCACGAAGCTGGTGGTGTATTAGTATATGGTATTCCAGAGTTCCGTCTTCCAAAGAAGACAGTTGTTGCATCAGAGATTGAAAATGTTAAGAAGCTTGGCGTTAAAATTGAAACTAACGTAGTAATCGGTAAGTCGATGACAATTGACCAGCTTATTAATGAAGAAGGTTTTGATGCTGTATTTATCGGTTCAGGTGCTGGTCTTCCAAGATTTATGGGTATCCCAGGAGAAAATGCTAACGAAGTATTCTCAGCTAATGAATACCTTACAAGAAGCAACCTTATGAAAGCTTTCAGAGAGGATTATGATACACCAATAGCAAGATTTAAGAAGGTTGCCGTCGTTGGTGGTGGTAACGTTGCTATGGATGCTGCAAGAACAGCATTAAGGCTTGGTGCTGAGGTACATATTGTATACAGAAGAAGTGAGGAAGAACTTCCTGCAAGAGCAGAAGAAGTACATCACGCTAAAGAAGAGGGTATTATATTTGACCTTCTTACTAACCCAACAGAAGTCCTTACAGATGACAAGGGTAATGTTACAGGTATTAAGTGTGTTAAGATGGAACTTGGCGAACCAGATGCTTCTGGAAGAAGGAAGCCTGTTGAAGTCCCTGATTCAGAATTCGTAATGGATCTTGATGCAGTTATTATGTCACTTGGTACATCACCTAACCCACTTATCTCATCTACAACTAAGGGTCTTGAAATTAATAAGAGAAAATGTATCGTAGCAGAAGAAACTAATGGGCAGACATCTAAGGAAGGTGTATACGCTGGTGGTGATGCTGTTACAGGTGCTGCAACAGTTATTCTTGCTATGGGAGCTGGTAAAGCTGCTGCTAAGGGTATTGACGAGTACCTTTCAAATAAGTAATTATATGAATAAAGAGAGTATATGAATACTGTTTATGTACTTAGATGTAGCTATTGCACGTATACATTTGTGGTAATAGTAAAGTGAATTATATTTGCAATAATAGTAAAAAAGCTGTTGGTTTATTATCAGTGTTTAGATAATAAACCAACAGCTTTTGTTTATCTTATATTATAACTGGGTAATATTTAGTGTTAATGGGCTGTGTGCTTCTATGGAAGCTGATATTTTTTATAAAGCTTATTGTATGCTTTTTATAGAAGCCTGTATATTTTTTTGTCTTTGTAAAGTTGATTTACATATTGAAAATGCTGTCAATGTATTTATCAGAGATAGTGTCACATAACCCTTCGGATGTGTCAGGGAACTGTTTCATAATAGCATTTTTGATGTAATCACTTCTGTTGAAATATTTCATTTCTTCTGCAATATCATTGTTGTAAGAACCTTCAATATCTTCTTTGGTTATATTGTCATTAAGCCAGTTGATAATAGTGTCAGTTGCTTTATTTTCAATGGAGGCACTTGACTTGATTTTCTTGGAATACTTTAATGACCAGAAACCTATTGCGATAAATCCAACGAATAAAAGACCAAGAACAATATTTACAAGTATGAAGTTAGAACTGCCTTTTACTACGAATTTTAATATTCCTATGTCATTAAGAATAAGAATAATAATTCCGGCAGCGCCGCATACAAAAAATGTGATTGCTGATGACAGGTTATCTTTATATTTGTCATCTGTTGATTCGTACAGATTACCGGAGTGCTGTAAAAGCTCGATGCCTTCTTCTTCCTCGATAATATTTTTGGCTTCTTTTTCTGATATGCCTGATTTCTTAGCTTCGTCAATGATATTTTCATCAACTGTATTGTCTGACGGTGAATTTAAGCTGCTCACAATAATCTCCTTTCTGTGATATGAATAATTTGTAATATGTAGCATTAAAATGCTTTGCGTAAATTAAACTATATATAATTGGTAAAATGTGGTACTATTACCAGATGTAAGCAGAATGTAAATGCTGTCTGCTTATTAAAATATATATGCTTAATTACTATTTGGTTAATTATAAAGTATAAATGTGAAAAATTAAAGAACATAGACAGAAAATTTAAAAGATTGATAATTAAAAGGAGGTTATAGAAGATGAGCAAGGTTCTTATTGTTACAGGTGGAAGTATTAATGTTGCGTGGGCAAAGGAATGGCTTGATAATCAGATATTTGATTATTGCATAGCGGCTGACAGCGGGCTTGAGTATGCTGATAAGCTTGGTCTGAAGGTGGATTTTCTACTTGGAGATTACGATTCAGTAGATAAAGATGTGCTTGACAGATATAAGAGTGATACTGAATTTGAGATATATCCTAAAGAAAAAGATTATACCGACACACATCTTGCGATTATGACAGCACTTAAAAAGGGGGCAACAGACATATATATACTTGGTGCGACAGGAACAAGAATGGATCACACAATTACCAATATAGGAAATATGAAAGTGGCAGCTGATTGTGGAAAGGACTGTCATATAGTTGATGAGCACAATTATATATATCTTTTAAGCGAGGCTGTTGGAACACATATAATTGGTAAAGACAGCCAGTATGGAAGATATGTGTCAATTATTCCTATGTCAGAAAATGTCAATTTAAGCCTTGAGGGATTTAAATATACGCTTGATAATTATGAATTAAAACAGGGATTAAGTATATGCCAGAGCAATGAAGTGGAAGATGAGCAGGGAATAATTAAGGTTCATAAAGGGGTTGTTATAGTTCTTGAAACAAAAGATTAATAACATAAATGTCCTATGTGCAAAATTAATGAAAAATGCGTATAAAATTAACAAAATAACGTGGAAAGCAACAACAATTCTCTTGTAATTTAACTTACATTGTTATAAAATAAACAATAGTTGTTTGCATTAAGCAATATATAACAAAGAGGAGGTCTCGGTGATGAGTAATACTACACAGGCTTTATCAAGAATCGAAGCAATTCTTGATGATAGCAGTTTTGTTGAAATCGGAGCGGCTGTTACAGCAAGAGCAACAGATTTTAACATGCAGGAAAAAAAGGCTCCATCTGATGGTGTAATCACAGGATATGGAGTTATCAATGGAAATCTTGTGTATGTGTATAGCCAGGATGCTGCTGTGTTAGGCGGAACAATTGGTGAGATGCATGCCAAGAAGATTGCTAATCTTTATGAGAAGGCAATGAAAATGGGAGCTCCTGTGATTGGTCTGATTGACTGCGCAGGTTTAAGACTTCAGGAAGCAACAGATGCCCTTGATGGCTTTGGACAGATTTATAAGAATATGTCATTAGCTTCTGGAATTGTTCCACAGATTACAGCCGTATACGGCGAATGTGGTGGAGGTCTTGCTGTTCTTGCAGAACTTTCAGATTTCGTATTTGTGGAAGAAAAGAAGGCTAAGTTATTTGTCAACAGCCCTAACGCATTAGATGGCAACTATGAATCCAAGCTTGATACATCAAGTGCAGAATTTATGGCTAAAGCAGGTGTTGCAGACTTTATTGGCGATGAAGAAACTATCGCTAACGGAGTAAGACAGCTTGTATCAATGCTTCCATCTAATAATGAGGAAGGTGCTGTATACACAGATAATCAGGACGACCTTAACAGAGTATGCGCTGATATGTCAGCAGAGATAGCTGATGCTGCACTTGCTCTTACAGATATTTCAGATGATGGATTATTTGTAGAAGTTAAGGTTGAATATGCTAAGGAAATGGTAACTGGCTTCATTCAGCTTGATGGAGTTACAGTTGGTGCTGTTGCTAACAGAACAGCAATATATGATGAGAATGGCGAAAAGGCAGAAGAGTTTGCAGCTGTATTAACTACAGATGGAGCTTATAAGGCAGCCGAATTCGTAACATTCTGTAACGCATTTGAAATACCAGTGCTTTCGCTTACTAATGTTAAGGGCTTTGAAGCTAATGTAAGAGCTGAGAAGACAATTGCCAAGGCAGCTGCTAAGTTAGTATATGCATTTTCTAACGCAGATGTGCCAAAGGTTAATGTAATTACAGGTGAAGCTTATGGAAGCGCATATGTAGCTATGAATTCTAAGTCAGTAGGTGCAGATATGGTATATGCCTGGTCACAGGCAAGCATCGGTATGATGGATGCTTCTTTAGCTGCTAAGATTATGTATGCTGATGAAATCGCAGCAGCAGATGATGTTACAGCTAAGATTAATGAAAAGGCTTCTGAATATGCAGCATTACAGTCAAGCGTTGAGCAGGCAGCTGCAAGAGGTTATGTTGATACAATTATTAACCCAGAAGATACAAGAAAGTACATTATTGCAGCATTTGAAATGTTGTTTGATAAAAGAGAGGTTCGTGCAGATAAGAAGCATGGCACAGTATAATTGAAGAGGTGATAATATGAAGAAAATTAAGTTTAAAAAGTTCTTAGTGTTATTCTCATTACTTATCTGTGTATTCTGTATGACAGCCTGCAGTTCATCTAATGGCACTATATCAACAGCAAGTGCCAAGACAGAATTAAAACAGCAGCAGCTTGATGCCAGTGAGGCTTATCTTGTAGACTGGGTTAAAGATATGATTACATATCTTGATAAGAATGATTCTGCTAAGATAACAGCGGATGCAGAGGCAGCTCAATCACTTACAATGGTAAATAATAAGTTATACATTGTTGACCAGAGTGGAATTAGTGTTAAGACAATAGCTTTTTATAATAGCTGGAATAGCACAAGAGGTGAGTTAGGTGCTTTAAAGAGTATCAATGAAATTAATGTAGAACTCAACAGCAAGACAGGTGAGTTATGTACTATTACAGTTGATACTTCATATGAGAAGAATGATAAATGTACATTTGAATTCGTAATTAATGATGACTATACACTTGAAAATGGTGCTATAAATCCATCATATACTACAGGACAGAAGATGTATAAAGCAGTAATGAATACTCTTATCGGTATGGGAACAGTATTCGTTGTACTTATATTTATTTCATTCATTATTTCATTATTTAAGTACATCAATAAGTTTGAGAACAAAAATAAGGCTAAGAATGAAGCATCTAATGATGCCCAGGGTGTTGATAATGCTATTGCTCAGATAGTTTCAAGCGAAGAGCAGGATGAAGAAGTTGATGATCTTGAACTTATAGCAGTTATAACAGCAGCTATTGCTGCATCAGAGAATACATCTACAGACGGACTTGTAGTTCGTTCAATTAGAAAGGTTAATAGCAGGAGGAAATAAATTATGAAGAATTATACAATAACAGTTAATGGTAATGTATATGATGTTACTGTAGAAGAAGGAACAGGAAGCACAGCAGGTGCAGCTAAGGCAGCAACACCAAAAGCAGCAGCTCCTAAGGCAGCACCAAAGGCTGCAGCACCAGCAGGCGCACAGGGTGCAGTAAAGGTCAATGCACCAATGCCTGGTAAGATTCTTAAGGTTAACGTTAATGCGGGCACAGCAGTTAAGAAGGGTGATGTATTACTCGTTCTTGAAGCTATGAAGATGGAAAATGAAATCTGTGCACCACAGGATGGTACAGTTGCTACAGTTGAGTGTGCAGCTGGTGATTCAGTAGAGTCAGGTAAAGTATTAGTTTCTATGAACTAATTGATATATCAATTAGTTGTGTAGAGATAATATACGGAGGTAAAAAATGGAATATATTTTATCAACATTGGGAAACCTCGTTCACCAGACAGCATTCTTTAACCTCACTTGGGGTAATTATCTGATGATTCTGGTTGCGCTGTTTTTCATGTATTTGGCAATCAAAAAAGAATATGAACCTCTGCTTTTAGTACCTATTTCATTTGGTATGTTACTTGTTAATCTTTTCCCGGATATTATGTTATCTATTGAAGATTCAAGCAATGGCGTAGGTGGTTTGTTACATTATTTTTATTTATTAGATGAATGGAGTATTCTGCCATCACTTATCTTCCTTGGTGTTGGTGCGATGACAGACTTTGGTCCACTTATCGCTAATCCTAAGAGTTTCCTTTTAGGTGCAGCAGCACAGTTTGGTATATTTGCTGCTTACATTATGGCTATATTTATGGGATTCCCAGATAAGGCAGCAGCAGCTATATCTATTATTGGTGGTGCTGATGGTCCTACATCAATATTCCTTGCTGGTAAATTAGGACAGACTAATTACCTTGGACCAATAGCGGTTGCAGCATATTCATATATGTCACTTGTACCAATTATTCAGCCACCTATTATGAAGTTATTAACAACTGAAAAAGAAAGAAAGATTAAGATGGAACAGTTAAGACCTGTATCTAAGCTTGAGAAAATTCTTTTCCCTATTATCGTTACAATCGTTGTAGTATTAATTCTTCCTACAACAGCACCACTTGTTGGTATGCTTATGCTTGGTAACCTTTTTAGAGAGTCAGGAGTTGTTAAGCAGCTTACAGAAACAGCATCCAATGCACTTATGTATATAGTTGTTATTATTCTTGGTACATCAGTTGGTGCTACAACAAGTGCAGAAGCCTTCCTCAATCTTGATACATTAAAGATTGTTGCATTAGGTCTTATTGCATTCTGCTTTGGTACAGCGGCAGGTGTAATATTTGGTAAGATTATGTGTAAGGCTACACACGGTAAGGTTAATCCACTTATTGGTTCAGCAGGTGTATCTGCAGTTCCAATGGCAGCCAGAGTTTCACAGAAGGTTGGTTCAGAAGCAGATCCTTCTAACTTCCTTTTGATGCACGCTATGGGACCTAACGTAGCTGGTGTTATTGGTACAGCGGTTGCAGCTGGTACATTTATGGCGATGTTTGGTGTTATGTAAAAACGGACTAAGAGGCTCTAAGCTCGCATAATACGCGGGCTAAGACCCTCTAAGTCCGTAAGGAAATTGCCATAGGCAATTTCACTGAATCCAGGAGGTGTTAGAGTATATAATACGCAGACTAAGACCTTCTAAATTCATTAGAAGTTGCTTACGCAACTTCGTTGTGGACAGAGGAATGGTCTATATATATCATAAGACCTTCTAAGTCTGAATAGAAGTTACTTACGCAGCTTCATTAGAGTTTATTTACTTTATATATAGGAATATATAGGAGGAGTTTAAGATGGCAGATCAGGTTAAGAGACCATTAAAGATAACTGAGACTGTATTAAGAGATGCTCATCAGTCACTTATTGCTACAAGAATGACTACAGAGCAGATGCTTCCAATCATAGACAAGATGGATAAGGTTGGATATCATTCAGTTGAGTGCTGGGGCGGTGCTACATTTGATGCATCACTTCGTTTCC
>OGGB01000742.1_pt1 | contig 25897 bp, 20 predicted proteins | sample 1571111 | NCBI WGS metagenome assembly OGGB01 (sample SAMEA2582067, study PRJEB24529) | metagenome | biome: Human gut stool | place: China | collected 2011
CATCGTCGTCGATATTGAAAATCGTTTTGTCGAGATTGACGGTTACGGTCTTTTTCATATAAAAGTGTATTTGGTTTATTGTTCTTTGATGTGGTCGATGACTTGATTCAATTCTTTCCAAGCGTTGTCGAGTTCGTTTAGAAAAACAGTTCCTTCGGGAGTAAGTTCATAATACTTCCTCGGGGGGCCTTGCGTGGATTCTTCCCAAACGTAAGTAAGTAATCCGGAGTTTTTAAGGCGGGAAAGAAGTGGGTATAGCGTTCCCTCCACTACAATGAGTTTCGCCTCTTTGAGCGATTGGATAATATCAGAAACATAGGCTCTTCTTTTTTGAAGGATCAACAGGGTACAATATTCCAGTATCCCTTTTCTCATCTGAGATTTAACGTTGTCTGTATTCATGTTTAGTACCTTTTACAACACAAATATAGGTATTGTTTGGTAGTTTGTATAGCATAGTACTAAATAAATATGATTTTTTAACTAATGGGGTGTTGTTTCGGTTTTGTTGTGGAGCGATACTATTTTTTTGAAACCGGTGGTAAATAGATTTTACCGACAATTCTTTTCGTGGGGGAGAGCGTTTTTGGATTCAATGGAGAATTCGGGGATAGACATGAATTTTAGCGATGAATTGTTTGACGGTAGCTATATTTTAGGCTCTTCGGAGAAGGATTGAGAAGATAATAAATTATGTTTTTGAGAGTTTAACCCCCTCGCCCTGCGGGCACTCCCCCTATCTCATCTACGATGAGCAGAGGGAGAGTGTTGATACCTTGATGTGTTTCCTCTGTTGTGGATATTTCTTTAACCCCTCCGTCACTTCGTGCCACCTCCCCTATATTTTGCGTTGTAGAACATCTCGTAAGGCTGCGGGACGCAGAAGGGAAGAGGACTATAATGCTGCTTCGAATATTCTTTTTCACCTCTGTCTGTGAATACAAGAGAGAAGTTAAAAGAGAATCGCCTCTGATTTTCTATTAAGCCGATATCCCAACTAATTATCGATTGAGCCATTTTTGTCCGATTTTGTTCAAGTGCTCCAATTCCATTATCTTCGCAAATGGAAAAGGAGAAAGTAGATGTTTGTTTATCGAGACGAGGAATTCGGGGAGATTTATATTCGTTCGGATAGTCGGGCGTGCCGTTTGATATTTAGAGTAAAGGATAATGGTTTGCAGATTACTTGCCCGGAAGGATATGCTGTAAACCGGGTGAAATCGGTAGTGGACGATAACCGTGAAAAACTGAGGGCGTTGGTGTCTCGGAGCGCGACGATACGGAAGAATCGAGTTTTGTCTACGGGCGATAGTATTCCTTGCTATGGAGGAGATATATGTTTATTGCCGGGTGTGCCGAATAAGTTTTTATTTCGGTATGAGGGTGATTGTTTACAGGTGTTTTGTCCTCCGGGAATCGATTTGAATGAGACGAATGTACGGAAAACGTTGTCGCGGGGAGTGGGTCGTTTCGTTTACAGAAGAGCGCAAGAGGTTTTACCTCGGAGGCTGAATCAAATCTCGTCGAGATTGGGGTTGCCTGTGGTTTCGGTGACGATAGGTCGCGGGCGGCGAAAGTTGGGGCATTGTACCCGTCGGGGAGAGATACAGTTGTCGTTTTATTTGATGTACCTACCCGAAGAGTTGATCGATTATGTTATTTGCCATGAGCTCGCTCATCTAAAATATATGGATCACAGTCCATTGTTTCATGCTTTGTGTAATCGTTATTGTGGGGGCAGAGAACTTTTGTTGCGGAAACAATTGCGTTCTTTCGTATTTTTATTATATTAAATAAGAATATATTTGTTGAAAAATATTTAAATTTTAGGTGCGAATTATCCTATTTTGGTTCGTAGGGAATCTGTGGAGTTGCGTATTATATAATATTGTGCTATCTTTGTGGCGGTTGGAATGGAAGAGGGGGCAATGATGTCCCCTCGTTTTTTTCTTAGCATAGAGTCGTTATGATAGATAAAAAAGAAATAGAGGCATTTGTTGAAGAAGGGTTGACCGGAAGCGACTGTTTCGTAGTCGATGTACAAGTAAAACCCGATAATGTGATTGTCGTGGAAATAGACAACGAGGAGGGTGTGGATATAGATCGCTGCGTGGCGTTACATCGTTTTTTGGAATCGAAGCTCGACCGAGATGTCGAAGATTATGAATTGGAGGTTGGGTCGGCAGGGATTACCTCTCCGTTCAAAGTCTTCGGGCAGTACAAGAAAAATATAGGCAAGGAAGTGGAATTGTTGACCAAAAACGGCATGAAACTTTCGGGGATATTGAAAAGTGCCGATTCGGAGAAATTTGTCGTGACGATAACCAAGAAAGTAAAGAGCGAAACCAGTAAACGAAAAGTGGAGGTCGAGGAAGACCTCGCTTTTGGATATGATGAAGTAAAATATACAAAATATCTAATCAGATTTAAATAATATGGCAAAAAAAGAGGAACCCGTTAGCATGGTCGATACCTTTGCAGAGTTCAAAGAGTTGAAGAACATCGAAATAACTACGATGATTAGTGTGCTGGAAGAATCTTTCCGCAACGTATTGGCAAAGATGTTCGGGACCGATGAAAATTTCGATATAATCGTGAATCCGACGAAGGGGGATTTCGAAATATGGCGTAACCGTGAGATTGTGGAAGACGGAGCGGTGACCGACAGTAATTTGCAGGTTTCTTTGTCGGAGGCTCGGAAAACCGACCCCGATTTCGAGGTCGGCGAGGAGATGACCGACGAGGTGCATTTCGAGAAATTCGGTCGTCGAGCTATCTTGAACTTGCGCCAAACGCTGGCTTCGAAGATTCTCGATTTGCAAAAAGATGCCATTTACAATAGATATAAAGATAAAATAGGCGAATTGGTAAGTGCCGAAGTTTACCAGATTTGGAAAAAGGAGATGTTGTTGATCGATGACGACGGTAATGAGTTGTTGCTGCCGAAAGCCGAACAGATACCTTCGGATTTTTACCGGAAAGGCGAGACCGTGCGGGCTGTCGTGTTGGAAGTCGATAACAAGAACAACAATCCTAAAATTTTGGTATCCCGTACGTCCAATGAATTTCTTCGCCGTCTTTTCGAGCTCGAAGTGCCCGAAATTCACGACGGTTTGATTTTGATAAGGGCGATTGCCCGTATTCCGGGAGAGCGTGCTAAAATTGCCGTTGAATCGTATGACGATCGTATCGATCCGGTAGGAGCTTGCGTGGGTGTGAAAGGTTCGCGTATACATGGTATTGTCCGGGAATTGCGCAATGAAAATATCGATGTCATTAATTACACGGCCAATCCATCTCTGTTTATACAACGCGCTTTGAGTCCGGCCAAGATTTCTTCGATCCGGTTGAATGAAGAGGAGAAGAAAGCAGAGGTGTTTCTTAAACCCGAAGAGGTCTCGTTGGCTATCGGTAAAGGTGGCTTGAATATTAAGCTGGCTTGCATGCTTACGGGTTACAATATCGATGTTTACAGAGATATAGACGAGGAAGAAGAGGAGGATATTTATCTCGACGAATTCAGCGACGAAATCGACGACTGGGTGATCGAGGCCTTGAAAGGTATCGGATGCGCTACTGCGAAGAGTGTGCTTGCGTTGCCTCGTGAAACATTGATCGAGAAAGCCGACCTCGAAGAGAACACCGTGGACGAAGTTCTCGCTATTTTGAAAGCGGAGTTTGAAGAGTAATCCGTTTTCGGGACCGATACAATGCGGTCTTTGTGCCTTTGTCGGAGGCATCTTTAATTCTTCCATTATTTATAAACTAAAACTGAGTATGTCGATAAGGTTAAATAAAGTAGCAAGAGACTTGAATGTAGGAATTCAGACGGCGGTCGAATTTCTTCAAAAGAAAGGTTTTACGGTTGAAGCTAACCCTAACACCAAGATAACCGACGAACAGTATGCACTGCTTGTCAAGGAGTTCAGTAAGGACAAAAATTTGAAACTCGAATCGGAGAGCATTAGTCTTGAACGTCATAAGGAAAAGAGCAAGGCGACATCGGCTACCGAATCGGAGGAGGGGAATTCTTCATCGGCAATAAAGGAAGAACCGAAGGAGCTGAAAACAATTATTCCCGAGACACAACGCCCGAAAGTGGTCGGTCAAATAGATCTCGACGCGTTGAATCGTCCGAAGTCGTCCGAACATAAAAAGGAAAGTCCGGTAGAGAAAAAAGAGCCGGTTAAATCGGAGGAGAACAAGGTCGAAGTGAAAACGAAAGAGGAAAAACCAGAGCCGGCGGTGTCGGCCCGTGAAGAAGTGAAGCCTGCCGAAGAAGAGAATAAGCCGGTCGCCGAACCTAAACAAGAGGTTGGCTCTCAATCGCAACCAGAACCTCAAATAGTTGAACCGAAAGTAAAAGAGGAGACTGTCGAGCAAGAGGTTAAAGAAGAAAAGGAAGTCGAGGAATCCCATGAAGACGAGGTGTTTACCATTAATCGTCCGGCGTTTACCTCGAATATCAATGTCGTCGGTAAAATAGATCTCGATGCGTTGAATCAACAGACTCGTCCGAAGAAAAAGACGAAAGAGGAAAAACGTAAAGAACGGGAGAGTAAAGAGAAACAGAGACAAGAATCACACAAGGCTGCCGGCGGTGACGATGCTAATCAGCAAGGTGGTGAACGTAGGAAGCGTCAACGAATCAGTAAAGAAAAGGTAGATATATCGAAAAGCATTTCATCGATGGGTGGACAACCCTCCCGTGGAGGAAATGGTAAAAATAACGGAGGAAATAGACCGAATAAACAAAAACAACGTCCTATAAAGGCCGAGGTGAGCGAAGAAGATGTACAAAAGCAGATAAAAGAGACATTGGCTCGCCTTACCAATAATACAAAAGGACAGAAGAAATCGGCTAAATGGCGTAAAGAAAAACGCGAGGCTTTCTCGAATCGCGAACGTGAGCTCGCCGAAATGGAGGAAGCTGAAAGTAAAGTGTTGAAGCTGACGGAGTTTGTTACGGCAAACGATTTGGCTTCGATGATGAATGTTCAGGTGAACGAGGTTATCGCTACCTGTATGAGTATCGGCATGATGGTGTCGATCAATCAGCGTCTCGATGCCGAGACGATCAATATCGTTGCGGAAGAATTCGGTTTTAAGACCGAATATGTAAGTGCCGAGGTGGTCGAGGCTATTCATGAAGAAGAGGATAGGGAAGAAGATTTGACATCTCGTCCTCCTGTCGTGACCGTGATGGGGCACGTGGATCATGGTAAAACTTCATTGCTCGACTATATTCGCAATTCGAATGTGATTGCCGGGGAAGCCGGAGGTATCACTCAGCATATCGGTGCATATAATGTGAAATTGGAAGATGGACGTCGTATCACTTTCCTCGATACTCCGGGTCACGAGGCATTTACGGCTATGCGTGCCCGCGGAGCCCAGATGACCGATATCGCCATTATTATCGTCGCTGCCGACGACAATGTAATGCCCCAAACTGTCGAGGCCATCAATCATGCTTCGGCAGCCGGTGTTCCTATTGTGTTCGCTATCAATAAGATCGATAAGCCGAATGCCAATCCCGACAAAATTAAAGAGGAGTTGGCTAATATGAACTACCTCGTAGAAGATTGGGGCGGTAAATATCAGTCGCAGGAGATTTCGGCTAAAAAAGGAACCGGAGTACATGAACTGATGGAAAAGGTTTTGTTGGAGGCCGAATTACTCGACTTAAAAGCGAATCCCAACCGAAGGGCTACCGGTTCGATTATCGAGTCCACTTTGGATAAAGGGCGTGGATATGTTGCTACCGTATTGGTGCAAAACGGGACTTTGCATAAAGGCGATGTCGTGTTGGCGGGAACCAATCACGGAAAGGTAAAAGCTATGTTCAACGAAAGAAATGCCCGTATCGAAGTTGCCGGCCCGTCGGCTCCCGTTCAGATTCTCGGTTTGAACGGTGCTCCTCAGGCAGGTGATGTGTTCCATGTGATGGATACAGAGCAAGAGGCACGCGAGATTGCCAATAAACGCGAACAATTGCAACGCGAATTGGGCTTGCGTACTCACAAGTTATTGACCCTCGACGATATAGGTCGTCGTATAGCTGTCGGCAATTTCCAAGAGTTGAATTTGGTTGTGAAGGGCGATGTGGACGGATCGGTAGAGGCTTTGAGCGATTCGCTTATCAAACTATCCACCCCCGAAATACAAATCAATGTATTGCATAAGGCCGTAGGACAAATATCCGAATCGGATATTACGTTGGCCGCCGCATCCAATGCTATTATCATCGGATTCCAAGTGAGACCCTCCGTGGCTGCTCGCCGATTGGCCGAGAAAGAAGGAGTCGATATACGTCTCTATTCGATCATCTACGATGCTATCGAGGAGGTTAAATCGGCTATGGAAGGTATGTTGTCTCCCGAAATCAAAGAGGAGATATTGGGTACGGCCGAGGTTTTGGAAACTTATCATATTACGAAAGTCGGTACGGTTGCCGGCTGTATCGTGAAGGAAGGTAAGCTGAAACGGTCGAGCAAGATACGTTTGATACGAGACGGTATCGTGATTTATAGCGGAGATTTGGGCTCTCTGAAACGCTTCAAAGACGATGTTAAAGAGGTGACTACGGGATTTGAATGCGGATTGAACATCACGAACTACAACGATGTTAAGATAGGCGATCTCGTAGAGGCCTATGAAGAGGTAGAAGTGAAAAAGACGCTTTAAGAAAGAAACGTTTTTCGGGAATAGAGAGGCTGCCTCGTAGGTACGGGGCGGCCTTTGTTATCGTCTTTGACGGATAATAAGACGGAAATACGGAGTATTCAAAATAAAAAAGTAATTTTGCAGGGTTAAGAATCGGGAGTGTGAGAGATGAATTATGTTGATTTTACTATCCTATTGATCGCCGTTGTAGGTTTTCTGTACGGACTCATCAAAGGGGTTATCCGTCAGGTAGGTTCGTTGGGCGGGTTTATCGCAGGTATAGTCGTCTCCCGGTTTTTCGGAAATTCGTTCTCTGCGTTGTTGAGGGAGATGTTCGATTTGCCTGAGGGTGTAAGCCGGGTTATCGCATATTCGTTATTGTTCCTTATCGTTTACATTATATGCGTTCAACTGATGAGGCTGATACATCACATTACGCATCATGTGGCATTGGGGTGGCTCGATAGATTGGCCGGGGCTTTGTTCGGCGCCGTCAAATATTTGGTCATATTGAGTATAGTGCTTAATCTCGTCCATATTATCGATCCTAAGGGTAAACTGATTCCGGAAAAAGAGACGGCTTCGTCACAGTTCTATGGATATACATTGCGTGTAGCTCCGTTGCTCTTTTCGATGGCACAAGAGCAGTTCGTTTCGGAAACCAAACCGACGAGGGGATTGTTTATACCTTATTCGATATGCAACGAGCCGTATCTCTGTTGTGAAAATTGTAAAGCAGATTAAAAATGAAACAGGATAATTCGAATGAAATATTAAACGACGTTACTACTAACGATTATAAATACGGATTTGTAACCGATATAGAGACAGATATTATTCCTACCGGATTGAGCGAGGATATTATCCGCCATATTTCGGAGAAGAAAAAGGAGCCGGAATGGTTACTTGAATTCCGTCTGAAAGCATACGCTTACTGGAAGACGCTCGAAATGCCGCATTGGGCGCATTTGAATATTCCCGATATAGACTATCAGGCTATCAGTTATTATGCCGCTCCCAAGACCAAAGAGGCTCCGAAAAGCCTCGATGAAGTGGATCCTGAGCTACGCAAGACATTCGACAAGCTGGGAATTTCGCTCGAAGAACAGATGAAACTGTCGGGTATAGCGGTCGATGCGGTGATGGATAGTGTGTCGGTACGGACGACTTTTCGGGAAAAACTGGCCGAATTGGGTGTGATTTTCTGCTCGTTCAGCGAGGCGGTGAAAGATTATCCCGATTTGGTGAAACGTTATTTAGGCTCGGTCGTTTCGTATCGGGACAATTTTTTTGCAGCGCTTAACTCGGCCGTATTCAGTGACGGCTCGTTCGTTTATATCCCCAAAGGAGTCCGGTGTCCTATGGAATTATCTACCTATTTCCGTATCAACGCCGCTAATACGGGACAGTTCGAACGAACATTGATTGTTGCCGATGACGACAGCTATGTGAGCTATCTCGAAGGTTGTACGGCTCCTATGCGTGATGAGAATCAATTGCACGCAGCTATCGTGGAAATTGTAGTGCATGATCGTGCCGAAGTGAAATATTCGACCGTGCAGAATTGGTATCCGGGCGATAAGGACGGGAAAGGCGGTATCTATAATTTCGTGACGAAGCGAGGCATGTGCAAAGGTGATCACTCTAAGCTCTCTTGGACGCAGGTGGAGACGGGGTCGGCCATTACTTGGAAATATCCCAGTTGTGTGCTGGCGGGCGATCATTCGGTCGGGGAGTTTTATTCGGTGGCTGTTACCAATAACTATCAGCAAGCCGACACAGGAACGAAGATGATACATATCGGGAAAAACACCCGCAGTACGATCGTATCGAAGGGTATTTCGGCGGGTCGTAGCCAGAATAGCTATCGAGGACTCGTGAAAGTGTTGCCGAGTGCCGAGAATGCAAGGAACTTTACCCAGTGTGACAGTCTGTTGTTGAGTTCCGATTGCGGGGCGCATACTTTCCCGTATATGGAGATTCTGAATGATTCGGCTGTGGTAGAGCATGAAGCGACTACTTCGAAAATCAATGAAGACCAAATATTCTATTGTAACCAGCGTGGAATCCCTACCGAGGATGCCGTAGGTCTTATCGTGAACGGATATGCCAAAGAGGTAATGAATAAACTGCCTATGGAGTTTGCCGTTGAAGCGCAAAAACTATTGCAGATCTCGTTGGAAGGTTCGGTAGGTTAAGGAAATAGTAGAATGATATGAAAAGGATTGCGTATCGTTTTTTTCTCATTGTGTTATTGAGTGTTTTGGCTGTGGAGGTTTTTCCTGTTTCGGCGCAAGAGGACTCGTGGTTCGATGAAGGGAATTACGATGAAGAATGGCTTGACAAGAATTTCGATAACGATGTGATGATTATTTCCACGCCCGAGGAGTTCGCTGCTTGGGGGGCGGCCATGAATAGATGGTCGTGGAATTATCCGGATAAAACCGTTCGGTTGACGGCCGATATAGATATGTCGGCACATAAATGGATAACACCTTCTGACGGGAAGTTCGGTGTCTATTTTAGTGGTGTATTCGATGGTAACGGACATACGATTAGCGGTTTGACGGTGATACCGGTAGAAGATGTCGGAGGATATGGCGATGACCATAAGCGTATTTCGGCCGGTTTGTTCGGTATGGTTCGAGATGCCGAGATAAGGGATTTGACATTAGATGAGACTTGCCGGGTAGAAGTGTCTGAAATGTATTCTTTTTCTTTCGGGGACTTGGATTTGGAGTTGGGTGCGATAGCGGCATCGGGTTATGAGTCGTGTTTTGTTCGTTGTGTCAATCGAGCCGATGTCGTGGTTACTTCTGTAATATGGGGTAGCGATACCCATGAGACCTTTTGCTCGGTGAGTGGAATTGTGGCTCATGCCGATGGTGTGAAACTCATCGGCTGTTCCAATGAGGGGCATATGACCGTAGATGTTCACAGCGATATGGCCGACATAAGGGTGTCGGGTCTTGTGGGCGGATGCGGGTCGGTTTATGGTAACAAGAATCGTATTGTCTCTTGTACGAACCGGGGAGGTATTCTCGTATCGGGCAATACTTCGGGAAGTGTGTCGGTGGGCGGAATTTCAAGTAATTATTCATTCCGGGTGGATAGTTGCGAGAACCATTCGGTCGTTAAGGTGAATGTCCATGAAGGGAGTGCTTATGTCGGCGGGGTTTCCTCGGCAAGCATGGGTATAACGCACAGTTTCAATAGGGACTCCGTGATTTGTGAAAGCGATGGTTTTGAAGTACAGGTAGGAGGCGTTTGCTCCTATTCCTCTTATAATAGTTCGCAAACCGATTCGTTGTACACTTGTGGCAACGAAGGTGAGATCGAGGTTAAATCGAATGGTTCGATGTTGTCGGTCGGGGGAGTGATGGGTCAGAATACAGATTGCCCGGTTGTAGATTGCTGGAATCGTGGAGGTTTGAAAATAGAAAGTTCGGCTCCCCGATCTTCGTCCAGTTGGAATGCTATTTATGCAGGTGGACTGGTCGGATATTGTGAAGAACCGGTGTACAATAGCTATAATCGAGGAAATATCTCTTTAATCGACGCACATATAGATGTGGAAGGTTCTTCACAGGGAAGCGTCGGAGGCTTGGTTGGAAAGGCTTATAAGTTATTGTGGAATAGTTATTCGACAGGCGATGTATACAGCGATGTCGCTGGTGTCAAGGTGTGCCGGTTGAGTGAATCGAATGTACATTCTTGTTATTATAACAGCGATGCAGTCATAGAAGGTGCGGAGGTCGATGAACAAGGCACTGCATATCGTAGGGCTGAGATGCAGTCTGCCGGAAGCGGTTTTTTGGAAGCGTTGAATAATAATGCGACGGAAGGTGGTGCTTCGTGCCGGAATTGGGGATATATTCCCGGGGAAAACGACGGTTATCCGGTGCATATCGACCGTATTGTCGATGGAGTGGATTCGCCGGCAGATCATTCGGTGGGTCGAGTGTACGCTGCAAACGGACGTTTGTTCGTACAAAGTGATCGGTCGATGCAGTTGCCTGTTTACAAAGTGACGGGACAAATAGTGAAGATAATGAATGTAGTTGAGGGCTTGAATACCGACTATTTGCCTTGTGGTGTATATGTCGTGGCGGGACAAGTAGTTGCGGTAACGGCAGGGAATAAATAAAGAAAAGAATAAAACGAAATATCTATGTTGAAGATTGAAGATTTACATGCCAGCATAAATGGCAAAGAGATATTGAAAGGTATAAACCTCGAAGTGAAACCGGGCGAGGTGCATGCGATTATGGGGCCTAACGGTTCGGGGAAAAGTACGCTTTCCGCCGTATTGACCGGTAATCCGGCTTATGAGGTGACTCGTGGCTCGGTCGAGTTTTATGGGAAAGACCTTTTGGCTTTGTCACCCGAGGATCGTTCTCACGAAGGTATATTTTTGAGTTTTCAATATCCGGTGGAGATACCGGGTGTGAGTATGGTTAATTTTATGCGCACGGCTGTGAACGAGCAACGCAAGTACAGAGGCCTTGAACCATTGTCGGCTACCGATTTCTTGAAACTTATGCGGGAAAAGCGGGAGATTGTGGAGTTGGATAATAAACTGGCCGGTCGCTCGGTAAACGAGGGTTTTTCGGGCGGAGAAAAGAAACGGAACGAGATATTCCAGATGGCTATGCTCGAACCCCGTCTTTCCATTCTCGATGAGACCGACAGCGGGCTGGACATCGATGCTCTGCGTATCGTTGCCGGCGGTGTGAATAAATTGAAGTCCGAGAAGAATGCGACGATTGTCATCACACACTATCAACGTTTGTTGGACTATATCGCCCCCGATTTCGTCCATGTGCTCTATAAGGGGAGAATCGTGAAATCGGGCGGTCCCGAATTGGCTCTTGAATTGGAAGAGCGCGGGTATGACTGGATAAAAAAAGAGTTGGGCGAAATTTAAGTCGATATGGGTGCAGTACAACAATATATAGATTTATATAGGTCTCAAAAAGATTTGATAAACAACCATTCATCGGCTGTGATGAACGGGTTGCGCGAAGAGGCTGTGTCTTTGTTGGAGAGTCGGGGATTACCCTCTTTGAAAGATGAGGAACACCGGCGGACAGATATAGAGTCGGTCTATTCTCCCGATTACGGGTTGAATCTGGGTCGGATAGATATAGAGACCAATCCTTATGAAGTGTTTCGTTGCGATGTGCCTAATTTGAGTACGTTGCTCTATTTCGTTGTCAATGACTCTTTTTACAAACGGGTTCAGCCGGTATCATCTAAACTCCCTGACGGCGTTTTGGTGGGTAGCCTTTGTGACATGTCCTTGCAATACCCCGATTTGGTATCGCGTTATTACGGAAAGGTCGCCGATATGAAACGAGACGGAACCGTTGCCTTGAACACGGCTTTTGCCCAAGACGGCTTCTTTTTGTATATTCCGGACGGAGTCGTCGTGGAAAAACCGATACAGTTGGTAAATATCCTTCGGGGCAATGTCGATTTTATGGTGAATCGCCGGTTGTTGATTGTCGTAGGAAAACGGGCGCAGGCCAAATTGCTGGTGTGCGATCACTCGGACGAGGCCACCGTTAAATTTCTGTCGTCGCAAGTTTGCGAGATATTCGTGGACGACGACGCAGTGTTCGACTACTACGATATAGAGGAGTCTTCGGAGAATACGTCGAAAGTTTCGTCGGTGTTCGTGCGTCAAGGGGAACGATCTAACGTATTGGTCAATGGTATCGTATTGCATAACGGAGTAACCCGTAATAATTACTATTCGGCTTTTGAAGGAGAGCATGCCGAATTGTCTCTCTGCGGTATGGCTATCGCCGATAAAGGACAGGTCGTCGATACGTATACGCATATAGATCATGCCGTTCCTCATTGCCACAGTAACGAGTTGTTCAAATACGTGTTGAACGATTCGGCGCGAGGTTCGTTCAGCGGACGCATATTGGTCCGACACGGGGCGCAGAAAACCGAAGCCTATCAGAGTAATAAGAATTTGTGTGCATCTCCGCTCGCTAAGATGTACACGAAACCTCAACTCGAAATTTATGCAGACGACGTGAAGTGTAGTCATGGAGCCACGGTCGGTCAGCTCGACCAAAATGCCCTGTTTTATATGCGGTCGCGCGGTATTCCCGAGTCCGAAGCTCGCATGTTGTTGATGTTCGCGTTTACCAACGATGTCATCGAGTTGGTACGACTCGATGCCTTGAAAGATCGGCTGCGTCAATTGGTTGAGAAAAGGTTCCGTGGAGAGTTGGCGAAATGCTCCGGTTGTCAAGCATGTCATTAAGATTTATGAGAAAGGAGTGCCGTTATGTTTGATGTCGAAAAAATAAGGGAAGATTTTCCTATTCTGAGTCGGGAGATTTCGGGAAGACCGTTAATCTATTTGGATAACGGCGCTACGTCTCAGACTCCCAAGTGTGTGGTCGATCATATTGCCGATACTTACTATCGGGTAAATGCAAACGTGCATCGTGGAGTCCATACGCTTAGCCAAGAGGCTACCGATGCCCACGAAGCTGCCCGCTGTCGGGTGCAACAGTTCATCGGGGCCGGTTCGTCTTCGGAAATTATTTTTACAAGAGGAACAACGGAGGCAATCAATTTGGTGGCTTCTTCTTTTGGAGATGAGTTCCTGCACGACGGCGACGAGGTTATTCTCACCGTTATGGAACACCATGCCAATATCGTGCCGTGGCAACTTTTGCAGCGCCGGCGCAATATCAAACTCCGGGTAGTTCCCATCGACGAACGTGGAGATTTGAACGTCGATACATATAAGTCTCTTTTCAATGAGCATACTCGTTTGGTCGGTGTCGCCCATGTCTCGAATGTATTGGGGACGATTAATCCGGTGCGTGAAATGATCGCTTACGCTCATGCGCAGGGGGTTCCTGTCTTGGTGGACGGCGCACAAGCCGTACCTCATTTGCGGGTGAATGTACAGGAGCTCGATGCCGATTTCTATGTGTTCTCGGCTCATAAAGTATATGGACCTACGGGGATAGGTGTGTTATACGGTAAAGAAAAGTGGCTCGATGCCATGCCTCCTTATCAAGGAGGCGGGGAGATGATCGCTCATGTCGATTTTTCGGGTACGACTTTCGGGGAGTTGCCTTTCAAGTTCGAGGCCGGTACACCGGACTATGTGGGGACGAGCGCTTTTGCGACGGCTTTGGATTATGTCGATCATATAGGATTGGAATCTATTGCCGCTCATGAAAACGAATTGTTGCGTTATACGACCGATCGATTGCAAGACATAGAAGGTATGCGTATATTCGGTACTTCGGAACATAAAAGTTCGGTTATTTCGTTTTTGGTGGACGGGATACACCACTACGATATGGGTATGTTGCTCGATAAACTGGGTGTTGCCGTTCGCACGGGGCATCATTGTGCACAACCGTTGATGACCTCTCTCGGTATCGAGGGTACAGTGCGAGCCTCGTTCGCCGCATATAATACGAAAGCCGAAGCGGAAGCATTTGTTGCGGCTGTGAAGCGTGTCGTTCAGATGTTTCGGTAGAACCGGTTTTTATCGGAATCGTTTTTTCCCTTTGAGAAAATAGTCTATTGTTATGTTGCGCCCGGATTCGGGGAATGTTTTTAACAAATCGGTATTCGGAAATTCGGTGTATCGTTTACGCATTTGCCGAAAGTCATTGTGGGCGCGTAGTATGGCACGGGCATGGGAAAACTGTCCTAAAAGGGCGAACCGCACAAAAGCCAGCGTGTCATAAAGCCTGCGGACAAACAGTGTCTTTTTCCCTTCTTTGCAGGGCAGGTTCTTGTGCAACATTAAAAGGTTGTTGCGAAAGTTGAGATAGGTTTTCCGGGGATTGGCGGCATCGAGCGATGCTCCTCCCAAATGATAGACCGTGCTTTGCGGTACGACAGCGATGTGGTATCCTGCGAGATGGATGCGCCAGCAGAGATCGATCTCTTCCATGTGTGCGAAGAATGAAGGGTCTAATCCTCCGACTTTTTTATAGATTTCAGAGCGGACGAAAAGAGCCGCACCGCTGGCCCAGAAGATGTCGCATATATCATCATATTGTCCCCGGTCGGTTTCGAGGGTATTGAAGATTCTTCCCCGGCAGAACGGGTAACCGTAACGATCGATAAATCCGCCGGCCGCACCTGCGTATTCGAATTCTTCACGCTTCCTTAATGACTTGATTTTGGGTTGACAAGCCGCTACATCGAGGTTGCCCTCCGCAAATTCCAACAGAGGTTCGAGCCAGTGTGGAGTGGTTTCGACATCGGAGTTAAGCAATACGGCGTATTTGTAATCCAGCATCTCCAACGCCTTGTTGTAGCCTGCGGCGAATCCGTAATTTTGAGGGAATAGCAGCGTTTTAACTTGTGGAAATTCCTGTTTGAGAACTTCGACCGAGTTATCGTCGGAACCATTGTCAACGACTATGACATCGGCTATATTGGCATTGGTGTGGGCACATACCGAAGGAAGAAATTTACGCAGTAAATCCTCTCCATTCCAGTTGAGTATAATGACGGCGATTTTTTTCATATCATGTACCGGGAAAATCCTCGTGTTTGTATTTCCAACGTTTGTGAGTCCACAACCATGCCCACGGATTCCTGAGAATCGTTTTTTCCATGATGGCCGTGTAGCGATCGGTGATTTCGAATTCGGGCAGTTCGTTGGGTCGCAGGGCTATTTCTCGTATAGTCGTTTTGTAGTATCCGCGCTTAACGATTTCGACATCGAAGTAAAGAACGGCGAAATCCGTTTTACGGGCGATTTTTTCGAAGCCGGTCAATACGGGAGAGTCTTGCGAAAGGAATCGAGCCCAATGGTGTATATTTGTCGGTGAGGGGGTTTGATCGGACATGAAGCCTGTAATGGACGGTTTGCCCGAACGTTTCATTTGTAAGATGGCTCTTAACGTATCTTGTTTGGCAATACATACGGAACCGAATCGGGAACGAAGTTTCAGGAAAAAACGATCGAACCACTTGTTTTTCAAGGGGCGATATATTTGTGCGAACATGACATCGGGTGTGCGAGTCCACAGCGTTACGGACGGAACCCATTCCCAATTACCGAAATGCCCTAACAGGATAATGATAGAGCGGTTTTCTTCAAAGAGACGGTCTATGATTTCTACCTGTTCGAATTTCATGCGGCGACGCATTTCCTCGTCGGAGATATGCATTAGCTTTATAGTTTCGACGATATAGTCGCAGAAGTGGTGATAAAATTTCTGTTCCAGTTGTTTCAGTTCCTTGTCGGTCTTATCGGGAAACGCTTTGCGCAGATTTTCGGATACTAATTTTCTCCTGTAATGAACGATGTAATATAGAGGGAAATATAAAATATCGGATAGAATATATAGTATCCGCATGGGCAAAATAGCATGCAGTTTGAACCACAGGTAAAGCGGAGAATAGACGATATTTTGAAGAGTCTCTTTTTTCATATCACGAATTTATATTTCGATTGCGAGCAGAGCATCTCCCGACTCGTTAAATTCTCCTAATTTAACAGGGCGACAAGTATTTATCCACTCTTTACGATAGGGTATTTCTACCCGTATGTAGTTATCGGTGAATCCATGCATAGGAGCCCCTTTGCGCGGTTGCTCGAACAATACGGGACGTATTGTCCCTTGAAATTTATAATAGAAGTCGTGCAATTTCTTCTCGGAGATTTCGAGCATGCGACGGCAACGCTCGTGTCTTTCGGGGACAGGAACGACCGGATTGATTTTCAACGCTTGCGTTCCGGGTCTTTCGGAGTAGGTAAACACGTGTAGTTGTGAAATGTCGAGGCTTTCGACGAAACGACGGCTTTCCTCGAACAGTTCTTCGGTTTCGCCCCGTACACCGGTAATGAGATCGACGCCAATGAATGCATCGGGTATCTTTTCCCGTATGGTTTCGATTTTACGAGCAAATAAATCGGTGTCGTAGTGACGGTGCATCAATTTCAAAACGGTGTCGCTACCCGATTGCAGAGGTATATGGAAATGAGGGGCGAATCGTTTCGACCGGGCGACGAACGAAATGATGTCGTCGGTCAGTAGATTGGGTTCTATCGAGGATATACGGTAGTGTTCGATTCCTTCTACTTGATCGAGCGACTCGATGAGGTCGAGAAAGGTTTCTCCGGTTTGTTTGCCGAAGTCTCCTATGTTGACTCCGGTAATGACAATTTCTTTTCCTCCGGACAGGGCTACTTCCTGAGCTTGTTCGGTGAGTTGTTCGATGGTTCCGCTTCGGCTTCTGCCCCGTGCGAACGGAATTGTACAATAGGTACAGAAGTAGTCGCAACCGTCTTGAACTTTTAAAAAATATCGGGTGCGGTCACCTCGGGAACAAGAGGGAGAGAATTTTTTGATGTCTTTGGTAGGGGTCGTGACGATATTTCCTTTTTGTTTTTTCTGCAAGTCTCCCAAGTATTGCAGGATATCGAGTTTTTGTTCAGCTCCTAAGATCAAATCGACATCGGGAATATGGGATATTTCTTCGGGTTTGAGTTGTGCATAGCAGCCGGTGACGACAATAAACGCTCCGGGGTGTTGCCGGGCTATCTTTCGGATTGTCTGACGACATTTTTTATCGGCCAGTTCGGTTACCGAACAAGTATTGACCACGCAAATGTCTGCTTTCTCTCCCGGTCGTACTTTGCGAATGCCGTTTTCTTCGAGAATTTTTCCAAGTGTGGAGGTCTCGGCAAAATTAAGTTTACAGCCCAATGTATAGTAGGCCGCTGTTTTATTTTCGAATGTATGGACGTCTATCATATTCAGCCGGTCGTGATGCAAAATAGAGAACAAAGGTACTCATTTCGTTTGAAAATATCTTCCCATAGATTTCTAATAGTTGTTTATGAGGGAACTATTTTGCAAACTATGTTGTATATTTGTCGGCAAATGCACAAATAAACAGGATTTGGTACAACCGAATATCATTTGTTTCTGTTTCCGTTTGTACTATCTTTGTTACCAAACTATTTAAATCTTGAATATGATTCCCGAAAATTTTATAAAGCTATATGAGTCGAGTTTTCGTGAAAACTGGGATTTGCCAGCTTTGACCGATTATAATGAACAACGTACGCTCACGTATGAAGACATGGCGCGAGAAATCGCAAAATTGCATATCCTTTTTCGCCATTGTCAAATCAGAAGAGGCGATAAGATCGCATTAGTGGGAAAAAATACGTCTAACTGGTGTATCGCCTTTATGGCCACCGTTTCGTATGGTGCTATTTTGGTTCCGATCCTTCAAGAGTTCAACCCTCATGATATACATCATATTATCAATCATTCCGATTCGGTGTTGCTGTTTGTCGGCGATCATATTTGGGAAAATATCGAAATGGAGAAGTTACCCGAAGTGAGGGCTGCTATTTCTTTACAAGATTTTTCTTGCCTTGTGCAACGCGATGGCGAGGAGATTGCCAAGTGTTTGCGGGAGATGAAGCGGAAATTCAAAGCTACTTATCCGAACGGTTTCAATAGAGAGGACATCAAGTATGCCGATTTGGATAACGACAAAGTTATTTTGATTAATTATACATCGGGGACAACCGGATTTAGTAAGGGAGTGATGCTAACCGGGAACAATTTGGCGGGGAATGTCATGTTCGGTGTTCGTTCTCACTTGCATTATAAGGGGAGTAAATGTATTTCGTTCTTACCGTTGGCACATGCTTACGGGTGTGCCTTCGATTTGTTGGTTCCTTTGGCCGTGGGTACACATATCACGTTGTTGGGTAAGATTCCTTCTCCTAAAATTTTGCTGAAAGCATTGGAAGAGATAAGACCTAATTTGATTATTTGTGTTCCTCTGATTTTAGAAAAAATTTATAAAAAACAGATACAGCCGTTGCTCAATAAAACGCCTATGCGGTGGGCTTTAAATATTCCTATATTGGACAGTCGTATTTACGGACAGGTGAGGAAGAAACTGATCGATGCTTTCGGAGGCCGATTCGAGGAGGTGATTGTGGGTGGAGCCCCGATAAATAGGGAGGTAGAGACTTTCTTGCATAAAATAAAATTTCCCTTTACGGTGGGATATGGAATGACCGAATGCGCTCCGTTGATCAGTTATACACCCCATCGGGAGTTTAGACCGGGATCGTCGGGGCGGACGTTGTTCGGGTATGTAGAGACCAAAATAGATTCTCTCGATCCGGAAAATATTCCCGGTGAAATATGTGTACGGGGCGAACATGTGATGAAAGGTTATTATAAAAACGAGGAGGCGACGAAAGCGGTTCTCGATGAGGACGGGTGGTTGCATACCGGTGATATGGGAACCATAAGCGCCGATGGTACTATTTTTATAAAGGGTCGCTCTAAGACAATGATTCTCACTTCGAACGGACAAAATATTTATCCCGAGGAAATAGAGGCTAAACTGAATAATATGCCTTTTGTGATGGAAAGCCTAATTGTCGAGCGGGACGGGAAATTAGTCGCTTTGGTATGTCCCGACTATGAAGCGATGGATAGTTACGGTGTCTCTAATAGAGATTTACCGATGGCTATGGAGGAGGTCAGAAATAATTTAAATAAGATGTTGGCTCCATATGAACAGATTACTCGCATTCAACTTTATCCGAATGAATTCGAGAAAACACCTAAAAGGAGTATAAAACGATATTTATATGATAATTGAACTTTTTTTGAATCATTTTTTACAGAAAAAATGAAAGATTCTGAAAAAAAAGTAAGATTAAGAGTACAACATATAAAAAGAATATATACCTTTGTGGCGTTTTTGAAGCAAAAAAATATTGTTTTATCTTTAATTTGAAGGAAATGAAAAAGTTAGTTTTGTTCTTCGCTGTTGCATTTGCAATGTCTTTCGCTTCTTGTGGCAATAAAGCCGCTGAATCTACAGAAGCTACTGATAGCGTTGCTGTTGTAGAAGAAGTTGCAGTAGAAGTAGTTGATACTGTTGCTGCTGACTCTGTTGCAGTTGACTCTGCTGCTGTTGTTGCTGAATAATTTGCAACTTAAACAAGGAAAGAATTGGAGCTACTCTCGGGCGAGAGATAGCTCTTTTTATTTTTAGTCCGGCTCGTTGTTCATGTGCTTGATGATAGTTCAAGAGGAAATCAGAACTCAGTCGATAATTAGTGAGGATTGTCCTTGTATATTCCACCCCCTCTCCTCAGCAACTGTTGTTTCTTCGGTTTCTCCCCTATTGCTAACGCAGCACCCCGTAATGTTACGGGACACGGCAGAGAGTAGGTTGGATAGTTTTAATCCTCTCTCCCCTGTGTTTTGCACAGCAAAATATAGGGGGAGTGCCCGTAGGGCGAGGGGGTAGACCTTCAAAAACATAATATGCTCTCTTTTAACTCTTCTTCGAAGAGACTGGAATGGGACGTTATCGTCAGCCTTAGGCTTTGCTGTGCCCTGCCCGATCATGGAACGTGAGAGAAATGCAATAAGGAAGCCAATGCTCAATTTTAACCAAGATAAACTTTTAGCCTGAGACTTGAAGATCTTCGAGGGCAATGAAAAGAGCCTAGTCGATACTCAAAATAGAGTTTGACTAGGCTCTTTCCTTTTGCCGATTACAATCTGTAACTTTTTTAGAGAGATTGTTTTTGGGGGAGTATGGGAGTCAATTGACTTATTTTATTTTCATGATTTTCCGAATCGTATTGGGTATTTCAATGTTATCGTTCAAAGCTCCGAATTGTCGGGCTTGGCAGCCGATGGCGTAGAATGGAACGAATCCACCCGTGTGTGAAAAGCTAGTCCAGCCTACTCCTATTTTTTTATTCAATAGAGCAATGGCATCGGCAACGAGAGGTTCGCTTTTTGCATATAGTGTAATTTCCTGTTTACTGCTTTTTTTAACAATCGTCTCGTAGTAGCATTGCATTAACTGGGCCTCCTCCCCTGCGTTTACAGGAATTTTATCCCATAATCCGGTGTTCTCGGCCAATATTTTTTTTGTTTTTTCCCAAGTATCTATTTCTCCTGTCTCTCTCATTTTTTGAAATAATTTGGAGAGGGATTCTTTGGACATTTTCTGATAGTTTACATACTCCCAGTTGAAAGGGTGTGTAGTCGTTTCTCCAATGGTGAGCCCTCCGGTTTCGTGGTCGGCGGTTACGATGATGAGAGTTTCATCGGGGTGTTTCTTATAGAATTCGTATGCCAAGCGTACACTTCGATCGAATTCGATAGTTTCCTTAATTGCCGTAGCTATATCGCGGGGGTGAGAAGCGTGATCGATACTTGCGCCTTCGATCATCATGAAAAATCCTTTTTTATTTTTCTTTTTATATAGTTTTTCTATACCGGCTTGAACCATAAACTCCAAACCTAATTTACCGGGCTCCCTTTCTATCACGTAGGGTAACCATTTTTTGAGTGTGGTGTCGGTATCTACTAGGAGTATTTTGTCTGCATTTTTTTTGGAGTTATAGCCTTCCGGACCTCGGCATACCGTGTAGCCTTTTTGGCGATAGTAGTCGTATATATAAGGTTGGCTTGGGTCTCTCCTGTTAAATGGTTTCATTAATGTACTCCCGGCTAAAAAATCGAATTGGCTATCTGCACCTTCTTTACCTATTTGGTAGGTGTCGTTTCGCATTTGCCCAGCATAAAAGGCCGCAGGGGTAGCATCGTCGAGTTGCCCGCTGGTGATAATTCCGATTGCATATCCTTTGTCTCTCAGTTGTTTGGCAACGGAGGTTAACGGTTGTTTGTCAGGACCGATTCCGATATGAGCTAAATTGGTTTTATGGCCGGTAGCCAATGCTGTGCCTGCGGCAGCAGAGCAAGTGATGAGACTATTGTTGGCATAGGTTCTGATGGCGGAACGGACAGGGAAATCGAGGAAAACCAGCGATTCGTTTCCATCTTCATAGTTCCCGTTTTCGTAGAAAAGTTGGGTTGCCATTACATGGGCAAAACTCATGCCGTCACCGATACAATAAAAGATGTATTTGGGTGTTTTTGCGGATAATGCGGCCGTAAAGAATAGGGCGATGAAAAGAACCAAAGACTTTTTTGCAAATTGTTTCATAGGCTTTTGTGTGTTAATGTTATTGTTTTTCTTTCTTTTATTTCATAGAACAACTGAGTGATTTGGGCCGATTCATTGTTTCACTGTATGTATTTCCAAATCGGTCTGTTACTTTTATTTCTATGGTAGAGGTTGCGTTCGATGCTGTGGCCTTGAACATATGGGCGGTCGCACAGGAAACGAAATCGGCTGTCGGGGTAGCCCCTACGTTTAGCCTTTTGGCTTCGTAAGAAATAATATGTAAGGGGTCTTTGGCAACGACTCGTGTCACCTCCAAAGGTTTGCCGTTTTCGGTCATCTCGACTTTCCATTCCGGGTCATATCCCCAAACATTGACCAATATCTCGTTCTTATTATTTTTTGTCCCGTAAGTATCGCTGTAAGCTCCCATTTCCGCTTCTGTGGACTCAGGGGCAAAGGCTTCGGCTGTAATATGACATTGGTTCAGGTCGTAGCTGCGGAACTGTTTCGATTCTTCCTCTTTGATTCCTTTGTAGAGCCATTTTACATCGTTGTCGTTTATTGTGAATATTTTGTACCCACCGGGTGAACCGTCTTTGCAAATATGGTTGTTTGCATATCCGTTTTTACCGGTCCACCACCATGTCGCGCATACCGCTGCAATGTTATGTTCGATAAGTTGATCGGAGGGTTCGATGGTGTAATTGATGTGGGTATGCCCAGTGATAATATGAGCGTTGGTAAATTCTTTGAGGTAGTTGACCAGTGTCGATCCTCCGCTCATGGAAATAGTATTTTTTTGTGGTAAAGATGTGGGGTTGGCATATAGTTGTGCGTGCATGGCTACGAATAGTGGCGCATTTTTGTCGGTAACGGTCGCTAAGTCCTTTTTTAACCAATTGAGCTGGTCTTCCGTGAGTTTCTTGTTGTAGTTACGTTTGCCGATCGTTCCTTGACTGGCTCCTGTATTGATGTATTGAATGTTGTCCAATACAATATAGTGTGCATTCCCCAAATTGAAAGAATAGTAAGTTGGCCCTATGATATCTTTATAAGCCTGCTCGGCTTGCCAGTCGTCTGCACAGTAAGGGTTGTTATCGTGATTTCCTGTACAGTTGAAAATGGGCAGATCGACCGATTTGATAGTGATCAGGTACTTGCTTAAATCATAACGATTGGAATACCAATATTGATCCCAAGTCATATCGCCCAACGTGAGGCCGTATACTTTTTTGCCTTCTGACCTATATTTTTCTACCGTGGTATTTAAGTCTGGTAGAAATCTCAGTTTAAACTGAGATAGGTCATTGTTGCGGTTGGCCAAGTGCATATCGGCTAAGGCTAATAAAACATGATTGGTGTTGTCGGTTGCGGTGAGTTCGAAGTCGTGTTGTTCTACGGAATCGTCTTTTGCCAAACGATAGAAAAAAACGGGTTGGTTGTTGTCTTTAATCGCAACTTCGTAATTTCCCGGAACAGAGATAAATACAAATCCACTTTTTTTATCGGATTGTATATAATATCGTCCTTGCTCGTCGGTCTGTACTACGTTATATCCGTCGGATACGACGACATTGGGTAAGGGTTTATTTTCGCAATATACTACACCTTTGAGAGTCATGCCGGCAATATCGGGAATGTTTAAGTCTACGGCATTCTCGATAATCAATGTCGTTTTTCCCAATCGGCAGGAATCTGTTTCCCGTTTGAGCCATAACTGGTATGTATCGGAGACGATATTTTTCGGCATGACAATGTCGGCACTCTGTTTCGTAACCGAGGCAAGAGGTAACGCATAGGTATTGTTGGCGGCGGTCTCGGATATCAAAGCGACTGTATCGGATTGCAGAAATCCTTCGCCTTGCATGGTAACCGTACTGTCCGGTGAGGTATGAATTTGGGCTTCGATCGAGAAATTTTTAATTTCTATCTTTGAGCTTACCGAGTCGGTAGGGGGGATAATACCTTCCGGAATACTCTCTTTTTCGGAACAGTTTTGAAATAAAAATGAGCTGCCAATCAGTGTACTTACGATTCCTATGGTTTTCAACAGTGTTTTCATGGTAAATCTTTATTTATTAGGAATAACAAGTATGGCGTTGCTTACTTCTCTTTCTCCTTCGTGGTCGAATTTTTTGTTATCGTACGGGTGATTGACGATTCCCGTTTTATTGTTCCACAAAGTGGAAGACCCTCCACCATCGAGATTCAGTGCGTCGCGCATGCCTAATTGTTTTGCCAAATAAGATAGTTCATCGATAGACATACCTACCGAGTGTTTTTTGAAACGGCCGTCCACCACTACCATCATGATTTGGTTGTCTGGGGTAATGCCGATAAAAGCACGAGGGTGGCGCTTGAAGAAACCTTGTGGAACGTCAGAACTGTGGGCGTTTCCTTTGGTGGCTTTGCCTGTGTTTTCCGGGAAGGTCGGAGCCATTTGGCGTACTCCATTTTTCAACAATAGAGGTCCTGCGGCCAAAATGTTTTTGTATTTTTTGCCCAATTTTTTACTTGTGATGGAGTCGAAGGTATGAATTTTTATTTTGTTTTTATCTGTGGAGATAGCCCCGTCTGTGCGAAAGGCTTCGGCACGGGTGGTTTCTCCACGAACGATACCGTCGAGCCGTATGAATGTCGTGGGGGCTCCTGTTTTTACATTGAAGTAGCTGCCGTTGATTGCGGCTTCGGCCTGATTTTCCTTTGCCAAATGGCTGGTCATCGTCATTTGCGGAGCTTGTACGATTTGAGTTTTATACTTTTTAGGATCGTATTTTATGATAGAAATTTGTTGGGGCGAATCGAATACGTGTATATTCGTGTACATGCATACTGCTCCGTGTTGCAACGTATCGGTATGCCATTGTGCATGGGCGATAGCCAATGAGTCTTGTCGTGTTTGTGCGTGTCCGCATGGAACGACGAGCGATAAGAGTATCGCTGAAAAAATAAGTCTAATGTGTTTCATTTCGTTATAAAATAGTTTCGTTTTGAGACTATAAAAGTAATAAAACGATTCGAAAAAAAACATATGATTGACATTTATAAATATTGGGGAAAGGGTTTTATATAAAAATTAACAGATATAATACTTTCTAAACATTTTTGTTTTGAGTTGGATTATCGTGGAATGTAAGTCGTTTTCCTCGGGTTCGATTGCATACTTTCCCTTCGGAGAATACTTCGTTTCCGTTGACGAAAGTACGATCGATCGATATTGGGAATGTGTGTCCCTCGAAAGGAGACCATTTGCATTTCGATAGAATATTTTCTATTGTTACCGTGTAGGGTCTGCAAGGGTCGACGACAACTATATCGGCGTAGTACCCGGAGCGCAGGTATCCCCGGCGGTCGATGCGGTAGAGCGTCGCCGGAGCGTGACACATCTTTTCAACGACTTGCTCGATCGTGAATTCTCCTTTTAGAGAAAGTTCCAACATGGTTTGCAGAGAATGCTGTATCAGCGGACCACCGGATGCCGCTTTCAGACAGGAACCTTGTTTTTCGCTCCATAGGTGAGGGGCGTGGTCTGTCGCCACGACATCGAGGTTGTCGCATCGAAGCGCATCGAGCAGAGCCCGACGATCGGCACAGGTTTTGATGGCAGGATTCCATTTTATGCGGTTCCCGAATTGGGCGTAGTCGTTGTCGTCGAACCAGAGATGGTGCACGCATACTTCGCCCGTGATATGTTTCTCCGAGAGTGGTTTATGATTGTCGAAAAGAGACATTTCCCGTGCCGTGGAGAGGTGTAGGACGTGCAATCGGGTATCGTATCTTGTCGCTAATTCCACGGCTTTGGCCGAAGATGTATAGCAGGCCTCGGCACTGCGGATAAGAGGGTGGAAGAAAATGGGTAAATCCTCTCCGAAGCGTTCGGTATAATACTTTTTGTTAGCTTGTATGATGGATTCTTGTTCGCAATGTACGGCGATGAGCGCAGGAATTTCGGCGAAGATCCGTCGTAATGTTTTTTCGTTGTCTACCAGCATGTTTCCGGTAGATGATCCCATGAAAATTTTTACACCGCAAACCTGTGAGAAGTCAACCTGTTTCAGTACCTCGAAATTGTCGTTGGTAGCACCGATATAAAAAGAATAGTTCGCCGGGGAAACTTCGGCTGCACGGGAGTATTTCCATTCAAGGGCTTCGAGGGTCGTCGTTTGGGGAACGGTATTGGGCATTTCCATAAATGAGGTGATTCCTCCTGCGACCGCTGCAACCGATTCGGTGGCGATCTCGG
>OGGB01000749.1_pt1 | contig 25802 bp, 24 predicted proteins | sample 1571111 | NCBI WGS metagenome assembly OGGB01 (sample SAMEA2582067, study PRJEB24529) | metagenome | biome: Human gut stool | place: China | collected 2011
GTGGGACGACGAAATCAAATTCTAACGAATTACCGATTTCTGTCCCACTCTCTTTGCTTTTATGCATGCTCTAATCCTTTTCGTGTATTTTCTTTGATAGTTTCGGCTGAATGGAGCAATTTTTCTTTTTCTTCTTCTGTCAAATGCAAGTCCAATCGTTCAAGAATTCCTTTTCGACCTACAATTGCTGGGTAGCCAAGATAGGTTCCATATTCTGGACGATAGTTAGACACTGGCATTTCCTCGTGGCTATCATTGATCACAGCTTCTGCCAAGCGTTGGGCTGCCGCAGCAATCCCAAAATTGGTATAGAATTTGCCAAAGAAGACCGTGTGGCCACCGCGCAAGGACTCGTAGTTGATGGCGTCAAGCTCTTCTTGAGAGAAGAGATCGGTAATAGCATGTCCTTTGACACGGACCTGACTCCAAGCGACAAATTGAGAATTTCCATGCTCACCAAGATTGTAGCCTGATACACTAGCAGGAGAAACCTGCAAACGATCAGCGACTGCACGCTTCATTCGAGCTGTATCCAGTAAAGTCCCTGTCCCAATCACCTGTTCTTTTGGAAGGCCGGTATATTGTTGATAGAGTTGAGTAACGGCATCAACTGGATTGGTCACTACCAATAAGACCCCACTAAAGCCAGAAGCCTTCAGATCACGCGCTACTTGCACCACTTGCTTGCTGGAAAAGGGAAGCTCCGCAAAACGGTCATCTGTGTTATTAGCCTGCAACTCGATATTTCCAAGAGTCGACACCACCACATCCGCATCTTTTAAAGCCGCGTAGTCATTGACCGTGATATGCACCGGATACCCCGTATTGGCAACCGTATCACAGAAATCCAAGGCATCTGCCTTGACCTTTTTCTCATTGGTATCAATCAAGACCAAGTGATCACAGGTGTGTTTCAAAATCATGCTGTGGGCCAAGGTGGCACCCACATGCCCCAAACCAATAATACCAATTTTTCTTGTCATCAGAATCCTCTTTTCTAGTATCGATCACACTGTTGGTGAGGATAGCTCTTTGTTGACTCTATTCTACCACAATTCTAGAAAGGCGGATTGAAAAAATGGGAAAATTTTCAAGTTTTTTCAAAAAATAAAAGAGGCACTGCCTCTTTTAACGACTCAAGAAAGAAGAGTCTCAATCTCTTCAAGCGACAAACCTGTCATATCTGAGATAAACTCAGGTGTCATTCCTCGTGAGATCATTTCGCACACTAACTGTTTACGACCTTGTTCCAGACCTTCTTCACGCGCTTCGTCTATCGCTGTCTCCAGGGTCATATCATAATTTTCTTGAATGCGAATACGCTCGTCTATCATGGTCTTCTCCTCCTTGGTCCAGCTAGATGAATCTAATAATGAATCTGCATGGGCGACAGCCTGACTGGGAGCTTTTGTGAAGGGAAGATTCCCAAAAAATTCCAGCCACTGTCTGCCTGCATCTGTCAGGTTCTCATCTTTATTATACTTGTCTAGCTCTAAAAAGGCAACCTGCAGAAGATTTTGGTGCTTACCGTTTTTATAATAGGCCTTGAGCTGCTTGCCGGACCGGCTATTGGTCAGCCAGTATTTATTGATGGCGGCCTCTTCGTCTAGCAAGAGCGACTTCTCCAAAATCGCAATCCCATAGACGGGCTCCATCTGCTCGTACATCTTATGTGTCTGACCTTGCTGGCGCAGTTTTTGCACATTTTCCACCAGCTGATTGGCCAAATAGTAATGGAAGCGATTCAAGAAATACTGCTGCTTGCGAATCTGGATCTCGATGATCACCTCGGTCCCGTCGTGGAGCTTGGCTCTCACATCCACCGCAGTGGAGAATAAGTCATCCTCCTCATAGGCCATGCTGTGGGGCTGGCTTCCTTCCACAATCTGAGCGTCCGCTACATCCAGCTCTAAAATATCTCGTATAAATGCTGCCGTCACCTCCGGCAAACTAAAAATCTTCTTGGCCATGATATCCAAGGTCGGCGATACATGCGCGTGTCTTTTCTGCATCCCTGCTCCTTTTCGATAAAAAATAGAGGGAAGATCCCTCTACCTCTATAATTCGAAAAAAATTTGGGAAAGTTGCTACAAGAACATTATGAAACGAAGTAATAGTTCTCTATAATCATCATTCCCAAGGTACTGCGCCTTCTGCCACTTTCCTATCATAGGAAGCTTGTAAATTAAGCCAAGTTTTCATCGAAATATTAGTAAGCTTCTCTAACTTCTGAGCAAGATCACTACTAATTGACTCCTCACCGTTCACTAATTTACTGATTGCCTTTGGTGATACCTCCAATTTCTCTGCAAATTCTTTCTGAGTCATCTTATAATCTTCAATTAGCTCTCCAATATATTGACCTGGATGGAACGCGATTAAATCTTTGTATTCAACAATTTTCATACTCATAGTGATTACTGACCTCCTCTATTTTTAGGAATTTAATTTTTATCAGACTAAAAAGAAGTCTCTTCGTTATAAATCTTGGAAAAATAATTAATTTAAAAAGATAAGACTTTCACATTCAAAAAGCAAAGCATTTACAGAGAGTTACTTTTTCAGTTTAAAAGTACATTTTTTATAATCAATTACAATATTAGGATCGATATTCGGAAGAAAGACGTTGAATAAAGATCTTTCTTTCGTCACTGCTTGCAAGTGAACTCCAATCGGAATCACATCAGCCTTATTTCGATAAATGGGACGAGAATCTATACATACTGAACAATTCTTTACAGTTTTTTTGATTATATCTTCAAAACGCCATTGACAGCATGGATTTCTCCCATTATCATTTTCGTTACTCCACTTTGTCTGAATAAACTGAGACTTTTTTCCTCGATTACTTTTATCAGACATTTTCTTATCTCCACCAAATGTTGAAGCAATAAGATGCCCTCTACGAAAATATTTATCATAATCAGGAGTTCTTTTTAATTTATTCCAATATGAAGGAGTAACCTTACCACTTCTCGGATAACTTACATCACCTTGTTTGATAAAATATCTTGCTCCAGATGGTCTATCTTGATTATCTGTCGAGTGTTCTTTAATATAACCTGTTTCTTCTTCTCTTTCTTTTGGAAAACTAATCTCTGCGATATTATTATTTACAACAAAATAGTTTAATTCATTTTTTGTTGAAGAGAAGTTTCTACAGTATCTAATTTTTAATTTCTCTTCAGAAACTTTTTTATTTAAATGTTTTTTTCTTACTCTGAGAAGTTTTAAAATCTTTTTCTCTTCCATAAAAATCTCCTCTTGATTGTTTCCCTTACTCCACCTTCACCTGCCCGTTCATTAGCATTGGTAAGAGCCAATCGCGAAGTTGGGTGAGTTGTTTATTCTCTTCAATTAAATTAAGTTGCTGTTTATCAATCACTTCTCTAATTCTCTGTTAATTTCAAATAATAATTTCAACGGAATTTCAGGGACTACAATTTTGTTCATATTTTCTTGATTAATTTTCATTTGAATTGAACCTGTTTTAATTTTCATAACCGAAGCATCCTTCAATAGCATCATAAGGAGTTTACAACTAGATTCTTAATTGGTTCTAGCACATGAGCGTAGCAGACCGAACAATCCTTGTTCGTGACCAACCATACTACATTGTACAGTCGCATTATTTAGTTTGTGACAGCTCCTTCGCTTCCGCCTGTGCCGCAGCAATCATAGCAGTAACAGCTTTTTCATTTCAGGGATAAGGTGCCTCCAATCGGAAATGAGTTTACGCTCTTCCAGTGAAAAATCCTTTGTTAGCAGATCATCACAGAAAAACTCAGCAACCGAAATACCAAAAGCAGCACAACAGCTTTCAATCGTAGAAACTGTTGGATTGTTACCACGATTCATCATGCTTGAGATCGTGGATTGAGACAAGTCTGCTTCTTTTGCGAGCTGATATTTGACCACCCGCGTTCATCGAGAAGCTCGGAAATACGGACTATCAAATCCATATCATTCACCACCTCGCTACACTATAATTTTATACCGAAACTACGCAGCAGCGTTAGAACGAATAGGCTATTTAGTATTACCGTGCATTTGCGTATTATTCGGTATAAAGTGTAACGAAGTAGTTTTATCATTCGGTCGTAATAGAAATGATTGTTCTATTTTCCTCCATTTTCCAGCAAAATATAATACCGCCGTTCAAGTATTGAAATACCTGTGCGGCGGATCCTTATCTGAAACTGGTTGCTATATTTCCTTCACAACCTTAGTGAAAACCAGATGAGTAAAAATATCATCAACTTGCTTGGCAATTTCTTTTGAATCCACAAGTGTACCAAGCTCAATATTTCCTTCCTGCCCATGATAGGATAAGTTTGCCGATGTAATTAGTGTGTGTTGCTCATCAACTGAAATCACCTTTGCGTGTAAAGCGGCCATTGAATCATTACTTCCCTTGAAATTGTATATACGCAAAAATCTTCCCTTGTACCGGCAAAGTTTGTCAAAACCTTTTTGTCTCTCAATGTTGTTCACAAAGAATTTCACATAAACTCCCTTTTGACTTTTATCAATAAGAATATCAACAAGGTCAGTAAAGTATCCGGACAGCGAGTATCCTGTAATCAAAACACTTCGTTTTGCTTCCCGGATCATCCCCTCAACAGTATTCTTTGTTGATCTTGCTCTTACAGAAAAAGACGGAGGTACCGTAGTTACTAATGAAGCAGTTACAGCATTTTCTTCGGCAGAGGCCGCTGTAACTAATTGATAAATCTCTTCTGCTTGTTTCTGAGACAAGGAGGGGTATCGTTTCATTATTTGTGGAATGGATTGTTTTGTATCCCCGATTCTGTCTGCTTCAATTTGACCAAGTAAAATGTCTAAATTCACATTTCCAGTTGACATAGCTCACACACCAACTCTCTGAAATACGACTCTCGTTCGCGACTTGCAACGGGGACTACCAAGCCACGATCAAGCATACGGTTTCCATTTTCACAGGCTGTTTCAGAAATCATACAGCAGGAATGGCAGGCCGCTCCGTTAAGGTTATTTCCAGCCGGAGTATTGCTCATACATTCTGGATCATTAGTGCAGAGAAGTGCCTCTTGGAATGCATCTTTCATTAAAGGAACTAATTTCCCAATGTTACCAAGCTCTACTAAACCTCCTAATGAGCCTTCCTTATCTGCGCTTCCTGTATACAGAAGAATACCAGTCATTTTTTCACTAAAGTAGATTCTTTCTCGTATTGCCGAAGATGAATATCCAGATGCCATCGACATTTGCTTAATTAATAAATGTGCGAAAGTATGCATTAACACATAGGTTGCATTTCTCTTTACATTTAATGTCCAACCTTTAGCATTGCAGAACTCCTCATAGCACTCTTTATATCTCTGGGAAAGTGCCTTTACTGACGGAATACCAAGCCACTTCTCTAATGTCTCTTTATTAAACTCGATGAAAACACCTTCACCATTGACCTCAGCCGCCGGCAACCATTTTTCACTCTTTCCTTTATTAAGATAAACGACATTAGCCTGGACGTCTGCATCCGGATCAGGTGCATCTACGCGAGTAAATCCAAGCAATACTTTCACTTCACGAAGACGAGTGATTCTGATAACCCTACTAAAATAGGGTTTTAGATATGCTGGCAAACTGTCCTCCTCTGCTTTGAAATGTTTTTTATTAGAAGCATAGGCAGGATCATTATGATGAGTGATAGCATCATACTCCATCTGCTTAATTTCTTTGAACTCTGTTATATTACTCAATCTACGAGTTAGAGCTTCATCAAACTCCGTGCGAGTATGATTTTCAGCAAAATACTTGTTATATGCGGCAGTTACACCATCATCTCCTATTACATCTTTCAAAAGTTCAATATCATGAAGATGTTCATCGACTAAATTGTACAAAGGATTAACCCACGGAGGAATAGAAATAGCACTCCTACTTACAGAGAAATAGACATTTGATGCACCTCTCTGTGATGGTATTACCTTTTTATCGCATCTTTCATTTCTTGATCTCGGACGGAAAGGATGATGACCTGAACAGTGCAATTCGCTAAAGTTATCTTCTTGCGTAGCTCCGCTCATGCTTCTTTTCGCACCACACAGTTCACACTCGACCCACATATCCGCAAGTGTCGAAGTATTTCCTGTCGAGTACATTTTTAACTTTCCTTTGCAGTTGGTCGTGCCACGATGAACCCACCAACTCCACGGAAAATCATCCATGTGTCCATTTTCGCAAATAGTAATAAATCGAGACGGATATGCAGGCTTGTGGCAATCCGGGCAAGTAACTCCAAACCTCAAATACCTTTCCAAATCAAAGTTGTCCCGTGCATCGAAAAGAAGACCACACTTCAAATTTGAACACACATGATTGGAAGGGAAAGAAATTACCGGCACATCACCAGAATATGAAGTTCGAGGCATATAAAAGCAGTCAACGCCAAGATAAGAAGCCAACCTTCCGTCTATAATTTTCTTGCCCTTTTCTTTCCAATAGTTAATATCAAGTACTGTTACCGAATCCTTAACAGCATCAACAATCGCACCTGGGCCGAATGTTGTAATAATTTGGTTAGGGCGCAATTCACCCAATTTATTGTTATCGTATCCTGCCATCTTACTCCTCCGTGTAATAGAACATATTTGCCGCGTTTTCCACTTCACGCATAGAGCTTAGTGTAGCCTTCTCTGTATCCTTACATGACTGTCCATAATAATTCATAAGGCGGTTATATTTATCAGTTCCATAAACATAGTACCGCAAATCTTTGCCTTGTGCTGCCAGCATCTTCCACCAATCAATAAACTGGTCAATTTCATTCTTTGCATCCAGTCTTACTTCTGGTTTAACTATATTAAGCCGGTCAAGAATTAAAGTCTTTATCTCGGACATTTGTATATCGGAAAGAGCAGCAATTTTAGCAGCACCCTCATTAGATGCCATTTCCGGATATTTTAACCGAATTGCAGAAATTATTAGAGCGTGCATTACGCGGTCTCTTGCTCTTGCAGAGAACGGAGTTGCTGTTGTGCCTTCAACAAACCTATATAGCTGCGAATGATAGCCTACAAAATTCTCATAATGCGACAAATCGCGAGGACGATATGGGTTATAAAGCGTAAAGACAAGTCCTGGGAAAGCACGACCAATTCGGCTTGTTGCTTGAATATATTCAGAATTTTGCTTTGGCTGTCCGGTTACGACCATTAGCCCAAGACGGTCAACATCCATACCGACCGCTATCATATTGGTTGCAACGGCTGTATCAAGACAATCACTTGAATCACAGGTAGCTTCCAACTGTCTTAATTTATTCGGAATCTCGTAGGAGGACATTCTGGAAGTTATTTCAACTTTCTTGTTTAGATAACGAACCTTATCCATATTGTATTTCGTTTTAATACGATAGATTCGTTTCGGAATGTCGTCTTGTAACAAGCGTACTGCACCGCCAAGTTCTCGAATACTGTTGTAATATCCCACCAAGGAATAATACGGATCAATCACATCCTTGTATTCATCCTTCTGAGCAAGTTGATAAGAAGTCTGAAGAATGATTGCATACATTCTTAACAGTGTAGTCTTTACGGATTGACCTGGTGCGCATACTCCAACATACTTTCGGAATGGGTCATCTTTAGTGGATATTTCATTGATGAAGAAACTATCACCGATTTCAAAACCGTTAGGAGGAAACTGTGCAGTTGATTTTCGTGCATAAAGGCACCTTGTTTGCTCCGATGCGTTTTTAATAGTGGCAGTTGAGACCACATACTTCGGTTTAATCTTCTTATCGCCATAAGTACACATATCCTCAATAATAGTTTCGTATGCACCATAAACCGTCCCAAGAGGTCCAGTGATCAAATGAAGCTCATCTTGAATGATTAGCTCAGGCGGAAGAAACGGTCGAATCGGATTTAATGTTGAAGTGGGAAGCTCTTGCGTCCTATTGTGTCGTTTATGTTCTTCACCAATGGCAACATACCCATCACGACTGCAAACCCTATCAACTCTTCCAAACAATGCATTTGTCTTAACATCCCAAGGAAGGCGGGCAAATTTATCAACGGTAGACAAAATAATTGTCGGACATTTCGCATAGATTTCCTCATCAACAAGATACACCGGAATCTGAATGCGATCCTGTTTGTACTTATAGAACATACAATTTCTATCTGCACAATAAATAGCTACAGATTTTCTATCAGGGTCAATATAAAACTCATCATCCGTAAGAGGTTCTCCGCAAAACGGGCAAGTCAACAGCTGCTTATAAAGCAGATTGCGTTTTCTTTTTGCCTCGCCTGGCTTATCAGCTTTTTCTACCAGTTCATCAAATTTGTTAGGTGTTACACCGCCACCTACCCAGAAACCAATACTAATAGGTTCCTTTCCATACTTAGGATATGTTTTTTGACGAATAAGTTCAGCGGCAACAACCATTTTCGTAATTCGATCTCTCTGCTGTGTCGTCAAAAGGCGTAGCGTGTAGCGGAGCATTACGGTTACTCCACCATCAGCGTTATACTCAGATGCTTCAGAGGCGCGCAATCTTCGATTAGCAATTACAAACGCCATCAAGCCCAAATATGCTTCAGTTTTACCACCACCGGTTGGGAAATACAGCAGATCGACTACATCTCGGTCTTTATGTTCTGGATTAACAATTCCACTCAAATTCATTAGTATGAACGCAATCTGGAATGGTCTCCAGCCAAAATCCGTATCAGGCTTTCTTGGGTCTACAAAATCTCTAAAGTTGCATTCTATTCCAGCACCATGCTTTTTAGAATAGCTCATGATATTTCTCTGAAGTAACATGGAACGGTTCATAAAACAAAATGCATCAAAAGCAAATTCATCATTTGTAATCAATGCAATGCCTTCACGGATTCTATCCAACGCTTCACTACAATGGGAAATTACTTTATCGCCGATTTTATCTTTGAAATCAGCATTGGACATTTTATCATCCGAAATTAGTTTTTCCTGAATCCATTTTCCATAAGAATCAACTAAGACATTTAATCTCTCAAAGATACCTGCCTTGTTTTTTGGATTGGACATGAATCGCATTGAGAAAAAGAACTTATCGAAGCCCTTCAAAGCAGCACTTACGCCAGGAAACTCATATTCTGGGATAAAATCCGATTTCACCCAAGAGGTTCTTCCTTCTACTGCATCATCCCATGTTGCTGCACAGTTTCTGCCACGGCCTAAAATGGGACGCTGTTCAAAATAGAACTCATCTTCTGCAAGTACATCCCGGCAAATATTCTCCGCAAAAAATACTCTATCTCCATTTTCCGAGTATGCTTTAAGTTCAACTTGGAACATCATTGATTCAACTTCGTTTTCGGAATTTTTTCGCCTATTCATGACATACGCAGTTACCAAGGAATATCCCGTTTTCAAAGGAATCCTAGAAATATGGACGATGACATTGGAATCTTCCTGAAGACGAATTTCTGTGTATTTTTCAAACGAATCGAAATCAACAAAGATTGTGGATACCATTGGCTGTCGGGTATAACTGGCATGGTTAAACTCCTTGCCATCTTTTCCAACCCGCTTCTCAACCGAACGAACATAGTCGCCCCATTTTACATCAATATTGATTGCTTTCGTAGATGAAGCAATATAGAAGCTTATACCGATTGAAGTTGGTAACTTGAAGCTGGTGGTCATTATGGGTTCATTATCATCATCCTCGCCGGCGGTATAATCCTCAGAATCCCCATACGCAATGTCAGAATCCACCTCTTGCTCTCCAGCAGTGGAATATTCTCTTTCTTCGATCTGGGAAGCAAGAATTCCGATAATATATGAGCTTTTTGGGTTTTCATCCAATATCTCATTCTCGGACTGAGGCCCCATCAAATCAGTTCTAAGTGCGTTGATAATCTCTTGTCGCACTTCTGAATACTTAAATCTATCTGGCATAGTTTAACCCTCCTCTATCTTATGAGCTGTACCTAAAGTGTACTTGCAGGTATTACCAAGCTTAATGTTGTCATCAGAAATCAAACGATACTCCCACACTTTATGGTCCGGATCAACCGTAGATGCAAAGTGGCACCATTTGATTCCTTCGCGAGCTTTCGCAACCACATCATCTGCCGTCACTTCGTTAGAAGCCTTTACCTCTATCATAAATTTACCGCTCGTCGTTTCTACTAAGAAATCAGGATTGTACTGTTGACCAGCTTGCCAGAAAAGCCCCAACTGATTCAGCGGTGGTTTAATCCAGCGGATTACATCTGGATCTTCTTCAAGAATGATAGAAAACAAGCGTTCGGTGTCGCTATCAAAAGAATTTTCGGTATAGTAGGCTTTTTTGTAACCTGTGAACAAGTATTTCTTTATGTTCGACTTATCTGTAAACGGCTTGTCAAAATAAACACGACCATCCTTTTTAACATTCTTGACAAACTTGCGGAACAGAATCAAGTCTTTCTGAACAATATGGATGTCCTCCGTCTTGCATTCAGTATGTTCAAAAATCTGTTTTCTAATATCAGATACAATCAAAGACGCATAACGACGAACGATTTTCCGTTTATCCTCTTCATCACCTTCAATCTGAGCAAGATACTGCTCTACCACATCAATGATAAAATCCGCATCTTCATAGGACAGTTCGCTAATCGAGTCAAGAAGCATACAAGCCAGTGTATTCAGAGCATCATCAATCTCCAGAATCTGCGCGTCAACGGCAGTCAGAAGCTGCTTATTTATAGCATCAAATCTTTCGATTTTTGCCATAGCAACCTCAAAATCCGGTACTGTTCTCTTGACTGCAAACCGCTTGAATTTCACTTCAGATGTCGTCTGAACCAAGATTTTCGGAACAGAGATTGCTTTGCCAGAGTATTCTTTGATTTTCTGAATAAACTCATCCTTTGAAAGTGACTTCTTTCCATTACTGGTGATTGAGGTTGTCTCCGTTGTCTCCAATGTTTCCGGTATTCCGTCATTATTCTTATCAGGTTCACCAGTCCCCACATCGAAAAGCAGATCCAATGTCATCTGCACATTTCCGGAAGAATCTGCTTCTTTCTTCTTCGTAGCTCCAAAAGCCTTCAGATAAGCTGCATACAGGTCCTGCTGTGTTTGGGTATTGGTGCTGATTTCGGCAAATGATTTTACACCTGTATCGGTTACGGCAAAATCAAAAATATTAAGCTGGCCTTCGTCAACAGGACTGCTGATGTCTACGGTGTCCGAAGGTTCAACCACAGTTTTGTGCAAATCACGATATTTGAAAATATCACTGTTTTTTATTTCATCAACCAACTCGCGGTAATGATCATGGGCAACAATATCCAAGGTATCAATATCCTCATTACCGGTAGCCTGTCCAAAAGGTAGACGAAGTCCTCTACCAATAGTTTGCATTGCCAAGATGTCACTCTTTGCCGCATTCAAAGGAATGATGGTAAATAGGTTGTTGACATCCCAACCTTCTTTCAGCTTATAGACATGAAGGACAATCTCGACAGGATTTTGTGCGTTTTCAATCGAAAGCAGCAGTCGAATATTTTCCTCTGATTCATCACCTTTCATATTGGAATGAATCTCGATTACTTTCCCCTTATATTTGCCTTTCAAGAAGTTATCACTATCAATCAAAGCTCGGACTTCTTTAGCATGGTTTGTGTCGCGGCAAGCAATCAAAACGATGGGTTTTACATACGGTAATGCATTATCATCACAGAACTGGCGAATGACACCTTTACGATGTTCGTGAAGCATCAACCCATCACGAATTTTCATCTCCTCGATGTCCTCAGCGCTATAACCCGCCATGTTCGATCTTCCCATCACCACAGGTGTTTTCAGATAACCCTCTACGGCTCCTCTGGCAAGATCATAAGCGTAGATTACATTATTGGTAGACTTAGGTGTTGCAGTATACTCCAAACCAAGCACAGGCTTCAAGAAATTTATTGCCTTCATAGAAGCAGGCGCATAGTAACGGTGTGCTTCATCCATACAAATTACTAGGTCGTCAAAGCTGGACAACACCTCAGCAAATGACATACCAAGAGTTTCCTTGAATTTATGGAAATTAAACTGAGAGTCCGTCTTACTATTGAAAATCTTTCCGATGTTAAAGATGAACAGCTCAATCTCAGAGCCTTTTTCAAACTGAAGACTCATCTGCTCATATCTAACAGGATAAGAATCATAATTCTCACCATCATAAACCTTTGGACGCCCCATCTCCGCCTCTAATCCCTTAAAGATATACTTCGGGTGATTGGGGTTCGATTCTTTCCGCAGTTTTTCATAGATTGTATTTCCTGGTGCTAGAATGAAGAAGTGACGATACCCCTTAGTCTTGTAGAGATAATACATACAGGCTCCCATCAGACGAGTCTTACCAATGCCCGTTGCCATAGCATAACAGAAAGATGGAAAATCGAACTTATTATCAACCTTGATTTTGCGCTGTTTCTCACAATTTTCCGTTGCCACAGCTTCAATAGCTGCCTTGCTATCCTTTTTATAATCACAGTGAGTACTGATTGCATCCAGATAGGAAAGTGCTTCCTGCTGGGGTTTGCGCAGACTCATGGCGTATCCAATTTTTGTTACAATATCAGCCATTTATTGCACCTCATTTTCAAATGTACACTTGTCCAGTAAATCTTTCGGAATACGCTTTACCTCAATGTTATCCGGTAATCTCAATTCAGACTGCACCTTTGTACCATATATCAACAACGACTGATTCTCGCCAAGGGTAGTTGCAACAGAGCGAATATATTCACCATTCACATATTCTTTTGTAATATGGATGAACCTCTTTTCAGACGAATATCCGTGATACACACCGTCCGGTTTATATTTGAATCCTTCAATCTTACAAATAGCTTCACAAAGCATCTCAAATGTGTACTCTGGGTTAATCTGATAAATCGGCAAACGCTGACTTTTAACCAACAAGCTTGGAGCAAGTTCGTAAAAATGATAACCACCGCCACCTTGCCAATTCACATTTTTTGAAATACCCGTCTTATCACCGTTGATTACATTGTCAATTCTTGTTTTGCATAGTGTATAAGCGTGGTCTCCAAGCTCCACTCCAATCCACTTGCGGCTCATTTTATGTGCGGTAGCAATCGTTGAACCACTTCCCAAGAATGAATCTAATATCCAGTCTCCTTCGTTGGAAAAATACCTTATAATCATTTCGATAAGTGCTTCGGGTTTCTTACCGCTACGAAATTCGACTCCACCCTCATGTCTACAGTTACCAAAATTGCCAGCCATGTCAAAGAATCCATTTATCGGTTTCTTTCTTTTAACTTCTTCACTTTCAAGTTTCTCTATGGGAACACCTTGATAATACTTACCCTTAGTTGCTCCTGCTCTTTTGGGACCTGTAAAATAGCGATAATCATATCGGTCGTCTCCTATTCCATAGATTTTATACATGACACCATATCCATCCGTATTATAGCGTCCGGTAAGGTAATCTCTAAAGAAACGTCCTGAAGAATTACCATCTAAGATAGTGCCGGTTGCCCATATTTCCTTTAAGCCATACTCATCGCCAACAGCCTTTTTCACTATTTTGTACTCATCAGAATTGAATACAATAGCTTTTTTCCCGCCAATCACTTCTTCATGTCCTTTTCCAGTTTCTTTAATTTCATAGATAAACTTTTCAAATCCGACTTCGTCATAATCAAAGTTTGGAACAGCGCCATAGCATTTTCTATAGACAAGAATTTGTTCAATTTCCTTATGAAAATCCATATCAGATTTCAATGTTTTATCGGGATAACGCACACGAATATAAAGCGTAGTCAAATAGTTATTGCGTCCAAAAATCTCATCAAGTAAAACCTTAATGTAATGGCTTTCAGAATCATCAATTTGACAGCACAAGAAACCATCATCTGACATCAACTCTCTTAAAAGAATCAATCGCTGTCTCATCAGTGAAAGCCAGATGCTATGTTCCAAATTATCATCATAATGTTCAAATGCACTTCCCGTATTATAGGGCGGATCTATATAGATACACTTTATCCTCCCAACAAAATCCTGTTGAAGTGCTTGCAACGCTACTAAGTTATCTCCATGAATCAGCATATTTTCACTTCGAGGGTCTCCATATGATTTCTCTCGATCCTCCATCAAAATACGAGGTTCGATTACTTTATCATCATATTTCCCGACCCAGGTCAGTTCCAGTTTTCCCTTGTGTTCCATTCCTGTGTCCCCTTATCTGTTAGAACTTTAGCACGACATTGACAAGCAAAATCGGCTGTATATCAAATTGCTGGTTAAACTCAGCAATTTCCCTTTCGGCCTCTTCCTGGATGGAAGCGACTTTCTGATGGAATGCTGTTTGAACCTTCTGAAGTTGTTTCTTCTTTTCATCAACTTTTTTGCGAATATCAACCTTCTCCAAAAAATCCTTTGCAGCGGTTGCTTCGGCAGACAACTCATCAATTTCCGCATTCATCTCCGCAATCTGGATATTCAACTGTTCTCTTTGAATGTCAGCCCAGTTTTCCACTTTGCGTTTGTTATAGTCCATCACCGGCTTAGATGCCGCCTGATACTTAGATAACATTTCTTGAACCAGTGTGTCATAAATGTTCCTGTATGAATCCATCTCTTCGTTAGTAGGTTTGAAGTATCTTACATCATCGTCATCCACAGTCTCAAGTGCCTGAACAATATCATCTTCCGTAAAGTCGATATATCGTCCTTGGTCATCGCAAAGAAGGAGAACTGGGAAAAGCATCTCATTGTTAGACTTACAAAATGCACCGACAAACAAAGTCCCATGTGAACCGAAAGTTTTTTCACCCCAGTTATCAATTTTCCAGTAGCTCAGGTTTCCTTCCACATCAGGTTCTGCCACCTGAGACCAAAAATCGACTTGTTGTAAATACCGATCAATATCGTTCTTTGTCTTTTCCAAAGCGGCGCCCTTCGCTTCATCGCTTTTTGTCATCAAAATAGAACGGAGTTGAACAGCTTTCTTGTTGCGCTTTGCATCAAGCTGTCTATCTAATCTATCAAATGCTTTTTTGAATTCTGCCGTTGTTCCACAATGCTGATAAATATCAAGAATTGTTTTTTCAAAACTTGTTCCCGATTCTAATGCACCAATAGCAATATCGGAGGCTCCAAATATGCCATCAAACAGTTCAAACTTCTTGGACAGAATATCGTAAACACGGCGATCTGCTTCGTTGCCTGTGTTCAACAGGTTGATAGCAACAACATCATATTTTTGCCCATAACGATGGCAACGACCAATTCTTTGCTCAATTTTCTGCGGGTTCCAAGGGAGATCGTAGTTTATAACAGTATTGCAAAACTGTAAGTTCAAACCTTCCGAACCGGCATCTGTTACGATAAGAATTTTGGAGTGTTCTTTGAAGTAATCGACAATGGCGTGTTTATATTCAACACTACGGCCATAGTTCGTCTTACCAAAATTTTTTACCTGCCATGCACGGTATATTTCTTTTGTCATGGCGTCATTAAAGTCGCCATTAAACAACAGAATATCATCTTCCTCGAATCCGTCTTTGCGCAACTCAGCGGCAATGTACTTTTGAGTTCGCTTTGATTCCGTGAATACAACAACCTTTTGAGGAATATTCTGCTTTCCTTGATATTCAAAAGACGTATGAATCGCAGTTTTCAAAGCTTTAATCTTTGCGTTGCTTTGAATACGGCTTGCTGTCTCGATGATTGCATCAACCTCGTCCATTTCCGCCTGGATCTGCTGTTTCTGAAACAGCGTGTCCTCATCATCAATTTCCTCAAAAGCGGATTCGTCAATTTCATCCTCTACAAAATCCCAGAATAGAGCAAACCCATCTTGGGCATTTGCTGACTTTGTACCCTCATATAACTTCTGAAGTCTGTCCTTTAACACTTCAAAAGTTTCAATCAGAGCATAGCTCGATGAGGCAAGCAACTTACGGATAACCAACACTATAAGTCCCTTATTTGCGTTAGGAATCGAATATAGCACATCCCTTTTCAGGAAGTTATTTACCCTCATGTATAGTTCAACTTCATCAGGAAAAAGTGCGAAGTTAATCGTTCTACATTCCCTCTTTTTGAAGTCCATATATTTTCCAACATCCCGTCGAAGTGTTCGATATAAAACCGGGATAAGTTCTCTTTTTAATTCTGTATAATCTTGCCCCTCAATAAATCTTTTGTTAAAGACCTTCTCGCTCCCAAAAATCCGAGGATCAATGAACGAAATCAGTCCATGAAGATCAGAGAGCGAGTTCTGCAACGGCGTAGCTGTAAGTAATATTTTGGGAATGCCTTTTGAAAGCTCATACAGTCGTTTTGCTCTTTTCGTTCCGTGAAATACATTGCGTAGGTTATGAGCCTCATCAATGATAATGAAATCCCAATTCACATTAGGGAATCTCTGCATCAATTTTGAAGAATAGTCATAAGAAGTAATTACAATTCTTACCTTATCTCTATTTTCCAAGAAAGGTTTCCAAAAGTTCAAATTACTCTCCACCGTAAGACGATCTAATATTGTTGCCTTGAGACTAAATTTCTCTTCAAGTTCAACTTCCCATTGTTTGCGGAGGGTTGCCGGAAGTGCAATTAAAACCCGCTTTGCTCCCGAATCCAAAACATACTTTAGTGTAAGACCTGCTTCTATAGTTTTACCAAGACCAACTTCGTCAGCAAGGACAATACCGCCTGTTTTTAGAGCTTGAATTGCAGCACAAAACGCATTGATCTGATGGGGATTGATCTCAATTTTCGTGTTCAACAAGCATCGAAACGGAGATTCCTCCAATTCCGCTTTTTTGAATTTTCCGTATTGTTCTAAAAGCAAGTTGCCCTCCATCATCATCACCCCTATCCGTGTTTCAATTGTTCAGCTATCCCCAACGCTATCCCTTTTGCCATAAGTGGAGGAACAGCATTACCGACTTGAACAAATTGCGCTGTTCTTGGGCCTTCAAAAAAATAACTATCAGGGAATGATTGGATACGAGCAGCTTCACGCACGGTAATGGAACGGTGCTGTTCTATATCTGGATGAATAAAATAGTGTCCATCCTTTGAAAGATGTGCAAGCACAGTGTGACAACAGGACTCATCACCCTCAACAACCTTAAAGCGATCTACAAAGGAATGTCTATTCTTGTGAGTTTTTAATTCTTCAGGCAAGTCGTTGTAATTAAGGCGCTTGTGTCCATCATTCCATAGATCTATTGCCCGTTTGTATATTTCAATATCACGGTCTTTATTAGGACGGCTCTTATGAAGCGTGAGAACATCATCCACTGTTCTAACTTCTGTATCAGATACACACTTGCTCCATGTTTTAGTTCTGTATTCGGATGCTCCAAGACCTGGCTTCAATTTGGGAAGATCGGCCAGTAAATCGTTCACAGTAAACGAGCTTTCCTTTTTCAAAAAATCCGGATATGCCATACCGCTGTTTTTTAGCCAACCAATAATTATCATTCGACGACGATTCTGCAAAACCCCGAAATGCTTAGAATTTTGTTCACGCCACTCAATCTCATAGCCAACTCTGCGAAGATACTTTGTCAAATTCTTAAAGGTTGCTCCCTCGTTTGCCGATGAGATACCCATTACATTTTCAAAAACAAACATTCTGGGTTGATAGCGCTTCAAAACTCTCGCGTACAGTTTATATAGCTCGTTTCTTGGATCTTCGGACATAGGATGATTCATGTGACTACTCTGTGCGCGTCCAACAAGAGAATATGCTTGACAAGGAGGCCCACCAATTACCACATCCACACTTTGAATGTTTCGGATTTTCATAATACCGTCTATTGTCTTAAAAATGCCAGGGAGAGTGGTATCTGACATTGTCTCGCATATCACGGTTTTCTTAATACGATTAGGAATCTTCTGCAAAAACTCTTCTTGTGTCATCTCCCCACGCAAGTATTGATAATAAATGTCCAACTGCTTAGCTTGCTTTAGATAATAATACGAACTTCTTGTGACCAGTGTTTGAGCCGCAAACGGATTCATTTCTACATGAGCAATAGGATTGAAACCTGCTTGAATAAATCCTTCAGACAGCCCACCAGCTCCTGCAAACAAATCTATAAAATTGTACTTGTCCTCGCCGGGGATTCTACTTGGCATAACAATTCTCCTATTCCTTCTTTATTTCTCTTGCTCAAAAGCAAGCCAACTACTCTCAAGCGGTTTGTAGTCAGCATTATATTTGGTACAAAATTCTTTTATTTGTCGCATGGTAGATATATTGGGTTTGCTTTTTCCTGTCTCCCAACGGCTCACCGTTGTTAAATTCACATTAAGTTCTTTTGCAAATGCCTCTTGTGAGTAGAATAGGCGTTGCCTCGTCTGTTTAATATTTTCTGCAAATGTCATATTCATCGTCTCCTTTGCTCTGAATGTACAAAACTACTGCATTATTTTAGCACAAATTAGGCGTTTTGTCAATGAGAGTCAAGGTTGTCGAAAGAGGAATTACAGCATCTTTTCTTTATTTGGCAAGCAATGCCTTTGTATATACAAAGGCGCAAAAAAATAAAAGGAACCCGCTTTCGCGGATTCCTATGTTTTCTGCTTGTTGAGGCATAACCTCAAACCCCATTAAACGAAGATTACATCTTCGGCGGCGCAATGTTCCAGCGCTTATTTTTCTTCATGCTAACGCTCCTTCTGCTGTTCTGCTCTCACATTTTCTATACCAAATAGACCGATAAGGTTTGCCTGATAAGTCAGCAGCTCGCGATATTCCGATTTTGCTTTATAGTATTCCGGGTATGCTGAAACAGCTGTTCTGTCAGAATCAGCTGATTCCAGAGAATCGGACGATGTTCTTTCAGATACTGTTTGCGCATCTGTCCGTACTTCCCGATGAGTTTCACTTCCTGTTCTGTCAGCTTGATGTTCGGGATCAGATAATCCCCGTTCTGTGTGTAGGTCAGTTCCATGTTCATTGCTCCTTTCCGCGATTCGTTTGCGCTCATAATTTCTGATTGTCGCTCCAATTTCCCGAAGCAACTGCTGATTGATACTGTTGCCCTTGTCCACTGATATAAGGCAAGTTATCAGACAGAGCTATCAACTGGGTGATGTTGTTGAAACGACGAAACTTCCGATTTTCAAAACGGTATCTGGTTCTGTCTTGCTCCGACTAAATCCCTGTCTTCCAATCACGGATAGCATTGGGCTGCTTCACTTCGATATAAGAAAGTGGCAGACCATTGATAAACACGACGATATCTGGACGAAAATCATCCTGACCATTTTGGCAAGTAACTTCAAGGGCCAGATGGAAGGTATTAGCTTCAGGATGCTCCCAGTCAATATAAACCGCCTCTTCTTGACCTTGCAGACGTTTAAAGAAAGAACGCCCCAAGTCGTTTTGATCCAATTCCAATTTGATATTGGCTAGTTCTCTCTCAAAGGCATCCTCAGTCAAGTAGTTGTTAAATTTTAAAAATTGCTCCTTAAAAACAGATACAAGGATGTTGGTATCTGGATCTCTTTCTGCAATCTCCTTCCCATTGCGAGGAAGATAGGTATAGCCCATACGCATGAGATGCAGAGCTGCTGGGATTTGTACCCTAGTTAGTTCAGAAAAATCTTTTTGTCTTTTCATATCATCATCCTATTTAAGCTGTGCTACTCCGGTCTTTCAATCTCAAGTTCTGGAGTTGCTACTGCCTTCATCCGTTTATCCTTTTCCTGTACATAATCTCCTATTATTATAGCATGTTTGGGAAAGAAATTAACGCTTTCAAAGCATTTTGTTGGGATTTGGCGCAAAAAAACGAACCTGGTTTGGTTCGTTTTTTCTTAATCTAATTGAATCCCTTTTTCTGCTAGGTTATCCAAGCATTCTTGGAGGTAAGTGTCCTGATGCTCGGGATAGATAGGGGTGCTCAAGTCTTCCTCTTTCAGCTCTGGATAGGCTGGGCAGGTCTTGCCTCGGTAGGTTGGCTCCCACCACTCTGGGCTAACCTTATAGCCACGAGCGCTCATCTCCTCCATGATCAGGCGGTGATAGGCATAGAGGCGATAAGGCGAGTAGTCAAAGACATAGTTGACTGTCGCGTGCTTCTTGCCCCAGCCATTGCCTCGAAGGGCGCAGCATTCCCGGTGTTGGCCGAGAAGCTGGGGACGAGGGAGTTTGCTAATCAAATCTTGGTGCCACAGTCTCATCTATTGACCTCCTAGTAGTGACGACTCTTGCAAGTAGCGATTGGGATAGCGCTCCAGAAGCCTTTGGATCCCCTTGATGAGATCCTCCTGGCTAGCTTGCCCATGCTGGTATTTCTCAAGTAGCAACATGAAGTCGGCCTTTTCCTCAGGAGTCGCCTGCTTTTTGAAATAGCCCCAGATATGCTGGAAGGCATTGGATACCTGGCCACGATTTTCCGGCAAGGCCAGCGCTTGCTGGATCAGGTCCTCGACATGACTGACCTCCACCTGGTCTTGCTTGAGGTATTCCCGGATCTCCTTGTAAATGTTGCTGGAATGACTCAGCACCAGGTATTTATTTTTCGCCCATATGACTTGGCAGTGACGTTTTTGATCCACTCGTGTCTCCTTTTGATCTTCTCTATGAATAGTCCTCCCATTATACCATGGAAATGAGTGAAGTCATAAAAAAGAGGCTGGGACAAAAGTCCTAGCCTCTTCTTGTCTTTAGATTGTCGAGCAAGACGCAGTGGTTTAGTGGGCTCTACTACGCTGATTTCATCAGCTTTTACAGCCCTACTCAACTGTGCGGAGGTGGGACGACGAAATCGAATTCTAACGAATTACCAATTTCTGTCCCACTCTCTCTTTCATTGATTACAAGGCTGTGATGGCTGTGATCAAACCAAAGATGATCCCTGGTGCATTGGCTGCAGCAAGTGGAATATCGCGTTCTTTTTTGAAGAGTCCGTAGTAAACCCAAAGGCTACAGTTGATGGCTGCGACAAGGGGTTGAACAAAGTTCCCTTTGTGACCTGCGAGGTTATCCATGATTTGTGGGAAGTAAGACACATACATCATCACAGACATAAAGGTCGCAACCCAACCAAGAATTTTCATTTGTTTTTCATTCATTTTGAAACTACCATTTCCTTTTCTTTTTTTAAAGTATGCACTATTCTACCTTTTGTCCTTTACAAATTCAAGTCTTTTTTTCAAATGTTACCGAACTGTAAAGTGTCACAATCTTGTGATTTTGCAGGAAGATGGATTTCTTTTCGAGAGAGTCTTCTCTCTAGTTGCTATTTTTTTGACACATTGTCTAATTTTGTGCGAATGTAATCATTTTCATCTTGCATAGCATGCAAATTAATTGCATTTTCTTCCTACTTATGCTATTTTGATACACAGAGGTAAAATTTTATGAATAAACAAAAAATCAACCAAATCGTTGGCTCGATCGGTGCCTTTATTGGGATTATCGTTTTCATTGCCTACATCCCACAAATTATTGCTAATTTACAGGGAAATAAGGCCCAACCTTTCCAACCCTTGTCAGCTGCTATTTCTTGCTTGATCTGGGTCATTTATGGTTGGACAAAGGAACCTAAAAAAGACTGGATTTTGATCATTCCAAATTCAGCAGGTGTCATCCTAGGGGGATTGACTTTCCTTACATCACTTTAATAGAAATCGATCAAAGACTGAACTCGACTGGTTCAGTCTTTTTTGTGTATCCCTTTGAACACCAATTGACAATAGCGATCGGACTTTACAAGAAAAAGCCCGCTATAAGCGAGCTTCTCTTTTCCTAAATCTGCACAATCTTACGATAGCTCCGAGAGGTGATCCAAAAGACGATCAGGTAGGTGATAAGAAAGACAGCGCAGACGCTGAGGGTCACGACGAGGACTTGACCACTATTGATGACACCGAGCACTTTAAGAATGAGGCGGATCATATGGTAGGCAAAGGCCAGGTGGATAAAGGCAAAGATGAGAGGGAGGAAGAAGACAGTCCGCACTTGACGGTTGATGGTCCGTTTGACCTCGTGTTCATCGAGCCCTACCTGTTGGAGGATGACGAAGCGGTCACGGTCTTCATAGCCTTCTGAGATTTGCTTGTAGTAAATGACGATGACGGTTCCGACCATAAAGATCAATGACAAGAAAATACCGATAAAGAAGATACCACCAAAGAGGCTATTCAACCCTGCCACATCATTGGCACGGTTCCCCCCATAGACAAATGTTCCTTGGGCCTGTTGGCTGCTCAATTCATCTATCATCTTGTCATAGCTAGCTGCTAGCTTGAGTTGCTGATCTTCATCGACATTGACATTGAAACCACCATAGATATTGGTATAGATGGCAAGATTTGGAAACTGGGCGATAAAGGCTGAGAGGTCAGGTACGATTAGGTAATTGAAATCCTCCGTTATCATGTTATACATGTTGGGCACGTGATCGGTGATAAAATCCTTGGTCACTTCTTCCTTGACTTGGAAGTCTTGGCCATTGATAGTGAACTGCTTTTGCCCCTTAAGAGCCTTGTTATGAGCAAAGAGGATGACTTGGTTGCCGGTCAGATCAACCTTTTCTCCTGTCATTTGTTCATAACTAGCTGCATCAAAGACCAGAAAGACGGTTTTAGGAATGACCTTGCGTTCATCAGCTTGATAGACGGTGAAATCCGTGCCCTTTTGTGATTTGACCCCAAAGTTGGCATAGGTCATCAGGTCACGATTTTTGATCTCAAGATGATGTTCAGACGCAAATTCATCAAATTTCTGATTGATTAGCTCCAGGTCTACCCCTTTTCCTTGGACAGAGAAATCATGAGGCGCCATGATTTTCTTGACCATTTCGCTACCGACATAGATGTTAGTGGCTGCAGAGATGGTCACCAGCACCATGGTCGAGAGGATGGCAATAGTCGCAAGCCCCACTGCATTTTTCTTCATACGATAGATGAGGTTAGAGACCGAGATCATGTTGTTAGGTTGGTAATAATACCCCTTCTTTTTCTTAAGCAGGTGCAAGAAGACGGTGATCCCCGCATTAAAGAGCAGGTAGGTCCCGATCATGACCAGGATAACGGCTAGAAAGAAGATCAAAATCGCAGACATGGGGTCTTTGACAGACAAAGCCAGGTAGTAGCCAAAACCGAGAGAGGCTAAGCCCAGGATGGTTTGGGGCCACAAGAAGCGAGCTTTCTTTTCACCACTCGCTTTCTCACGTGTCAGTTGCAGAGCATTCAAACGAAGAATCCGCCAAGCGTTGAGAAGAACCAAGAGGGCAAAGATGAGACCAAAGGTAACAAAGACTGCAATCACAATTCCAGGTTGGAAGGTAGATACCAGCTGGACCTTCATCTTCATCAGTTTCAAGAGAAAGGCAAAGATCAGCTTGTCAAAGAGGGCTCCGATCAAGACACCGGCTGAGATGGTTAGAAAGCCAAAAAGCAAGAGTTCCTTGAAGATCATGCTGATGAGATGACGTTTCTCAAGGCCGAGCATGCTGTAGATACCCAGTTCCTTGGAGCGGTTTTTCATGACAAAGCTATTGGCATAGAGCACGATGATAGCCCCCGCAACATTTACCACAAACAGTCCCAATCCAAGGGTGAAGAGTATGGGAGATCCCCCTCGAAGCTTAGAAATGTTGGGATTAAAGGTCAAGGAGTCAAAGAGATAGGCGATGGTCACTGCGAGAATGACCGCAATCGCAAAAGGATAATAGAGCTTGCGGTTCTTGATCAGATTGGAGCAAGCTAATTTAGTGGTTAATCGTAACATCTACTCCACCTCACTTGCCATGACCGTCAAGGTATCCGAGATTTCTTGGAACATCTGACGCTCTGTTTTTTCCCCACGGAAGATCTGGTTGTAGAGAATTCCGTCCTTGATAAAGAGCACGCGCTTGGCCCTCGCTGCTGCGGCGGTTGAGTGGGTCACCATGAGGATGGTTTGTCCTATGCTATTGATATCTTCAAAGACATCTAGAAGAGCAGCCGAGGACTTGGAATCCAGCGCCCCTGTTGGCTCATCAGCAAGGAGAATTTCAGGTGAGGTGATGATGGCCCGTGCTACAGCCACCCGTTGTTTTTGACCACCAGAAATTTCGTAAGGGTATTTCTCAAGGAGTTGGTGAATGCCCAATTCCCGACTGACGCTATCCACCTTACTCATCATTTCCTTGACGGGTCTGCGTGAGAGGACGAGAGGGAGAAGGATATTGTCCTTGACGGACAAGGTATCGAGCAGGTTGAAGTCTTGAAAGACAAAGCCAAGTTTTTCCCGACGAAAGCTCGAGGCATCCTTGTTCTTGATAGTTGAAGTATCGGTACCGTTGAGGTAGACCCGCCCTTCGGTCGGCTGGTCCAGCATGGCTAGGATATTGAGGAGGGTTGATTTCCCAGATCCTGATTCCCCCATGATGGCCACGTATTCACCTTTCTCAACAGTGAAGTGAATATCTTTTAGGGCTTCGACCTGCGTTCCTTGAAAGCGGGTTTTGTAGATCTTTTTGATATGTTGAACGTCTAGCAATGACATACTTTTCTCCTTTTACTAGTAGATCAAGAAAAATTCTTGGGTTTGTTGCAGGACTTGGAGACCAAATTCCGTCTTTTCCAGATCGGGTTGGTTACAGTGTTTCTCAGTCTTTTTGAGTTGTTTCATCCATTTCAAGAGTTTCATTTTCTTGACCTCCTTCATTTGATGAGACTATTGTATAAAAAATAAAAGGCGGCTACCATAACCTAACCTTTCATTTTACCGTTTATTTCTTACATTTTTGTAAGATGGGAAATCTTAATCCATGACCAACTTCTTCTCTTCAAAGCGAATGGCAACGGTCGTGCCTTGGCCGACCTCTGAATGGAGGGTGATCCTGTGGCCCAATTGCTCTGCGATTTTCTTAGATAGATAGAGTCCCAGCCCTGAGGATTGCTGGGTCAGGTGGCCATTGTAGCCGGAGAAGCCCCGCTCAAAGACGCGAAGCACATCACTATTTTTGATCCCAATCCCGCTATCTTTTATATAGAGAGTCTGGTCTTTAAAATAGATTTCAATTCCACCAGTGCTGGTGTACTTGAGGCTATTGGACAAGAGCTGCTCGATAATGACCAGGAGCCACTTGCGATCGGTGATGACCTCCTGCTCCAAATCATGCAGATCCACGGTCAAGTTCTTTTGGATAAAAAAGAGGGCGTATTTGCGAACTACTTCTTTGACCAAGTCTTCTACCGATACGCGCCTCAAGACCAGATCATCATGAAAACTCTCCAGTCGCAGGTACTGCAAGACCAGATTTGCATAGGAATCAATCTTGAAAAGCTCCTGCTCCATCTGCTGCTTGACCGTTGGCGTCTCGACATCTTGCACCAAGAGCTGACTAGCCGCAATGGGCGTCTTAATCTGGTGAACCCAGAGGGTATAGTAATCCATCAGGTCATTGAACTTGGCCTGGGCTGTCTTCCCTTCCTCCAAGCGCGCCTGCTGTTCTTCCGTGTATTTTTCATAAAGGAGGTGTTCCAGTGGTGAGGCAACCTCAACTTCCTCATATAGTGTGGCTTTGCGGTAGTCCCGAAAGGTCATGGCGAAATCCCAGACCAAGACACAGAAGGCAAAAAAGCCAAGCACTAGGGTCGCATAGAGGAAAACCGTTCCTGTCTCTGGAAAGAGATAGGCAAAGACCAAATCAATCATCAAAAAGATGACCAATAGATAGAGTAGGCGCCTGCGGGATACCACATACTGCCAGAAGATCGTTCCAAATTTATTCATGGGTCAACCCGTATCCGATGCCTTTCTTGGTTTCGATGAAGTTTGACAAGCCAGC
>OGGB01000768.1_pt1 | contig 25462 bp, 25 predicted proteins | sample 1571111 | NCBI WGS metagenome assembly OGGB01 (sample SAMEA2582067, study PRJEB24529) | metagenome | biome: Human gut stool | place: China | collected 2011
ATAAAGGAAGTATCATGTCAAAAGGGTTATTAATCTCAATCGAAGGGCCAGATGGGGCTGGGAAGACCTCAGTTTTAGAGGCACTCTTACCTCGTTTAAAAGAAGTTTACCCTGGTCAGGTTATAACGACACGTGAGCCAGGTGGAGTGGCTATTGCAGAGCAAATCCGTGAGGTTATTTTGGATGTAGATAATACGGCTATGGATGCTAAGACAGAGCTCTTGCTCTATATAGCTGCCCGTCGTCAACATCTGGTCGAAAAGGTTCTTCCAGAGCTAGAAAAAGGCAATATGGTTATCATGGATCGTTTTATTGATTCATCGGTTGCCTATCAAGGTGCTGGTCGTGGCTTGGATCAGACTGAGATTGCTTGGTTAAATGCCTATGCGACGGATGGTCATAAGCCTGATGTCACTTTGTTGTTTGATGTGGATTCCGAAACTGGCTTGAAACGTATTGCAGCAAATGGTGAGCGTGAAGTTAATCGTTTGGATTTGGAAAAGCTTGATATGCATCAACGTGTTCGTAAAGGTTATTTAGACTTGGCTATGGTCGAACCAGAACGGATCAAGTTGATTGATGCTTCGCAACCCTTTGATAAAGTGATAGAGGATGCTTGGCAAATTATCAAGAGCTATTTGTAAGGAGCAAAATGAAGTTAGCTGAAAGTCAGAGCAAGCTGTTCGAAGAATTTTTACAAATTATCAGAGAAAATCGTTTGAGTCATGCCTATCTATTCTCGGGTGATTTCGGAAGTTTCGATATGGCTATTTGGCTGGCACAGAGTCGTTTTTGTCTGACGCCTGAAGATGGTTTACCTTGCGGTAACTGTCGTCCCTGTCGCTTGATTGCACAAGGGGAGTTTTCGGATGTTAAATTGGTGGAACCTCAAGGGCAACTTATTAAGACAGATACGATTCGGCAGTTGACCAGAGAGTTTAGTCAATCAAGTTTTGAAGGACAGGCTCAGGTTTTTATCATTCGTGATGCAGATAAGATGCATGTCAATGCGGCCAATAGTCTTTTGAAGTTTATTGAGGAGCCCCAGAGTCAGATTTACATTTTTCTCTTGACGGCTGATGATAGTCGTATCTTACCGACGATTAAAAGTCGAGCGCAACTCTTTTATTTTCCTAAGAATCGGGCCTATTTGGAGGACTTGTTACAGAGGGAAGGTCTGTTACTTAGTCAAGCTAAGGTCTTGGCAGACTTTGCCAAGGATGAAGCTCAAGCTTTGCACTTGGCTAAGGATAATAAGGCTCTTGATTTGATTAATGTAGTGGAGCGTTTGACACAGTCCTTGCTGGCTAATCAAGATTTGCTTTATTTGGATCTTGCAAAATTGGCTGTTCAGTGTGGTGAAAAATCAGAGCAAGAAATGGTTTGGGGTTTCTTAACTTATCAATTGGGGAAGGATATACAAAATCCAAAAGCAAGACGATGGCTTGAATTGGTTTATGAGGCCCGTAACATGTGGCTAGCCAATGTCAGCTTTCAAAATGCATTGGAGTATATGGTATTATCATGACAGAGGTCATTGGAATCAAATTTGAAGAAAATGGAATGGTAGAATACGTCATTCCAGATAGACACTACGCCAAAGATGACTTTGTGGTCGTTTTGGAAAAAAAGGACAAGCGTTTGGCTCAGGTGGTCGTGGAGAATACTGATTTTCCTGAGGTCAGTCTACCTAATGATCTGAATCGGGTTGAAAGACTAGCTGAAGAGGGGGACTTTGCTAGATATAATGACAACCTTTTGAAGGCTGAAAAGAGTATGGCTGTAGTGGCTGACTTAATTCTTCAAAATCAGCTGGAGATGAAGGTGGTTGATATCGTCTTTCCTTTAAATGGTTCTTATGTGCTGATTAATTTTGTGGCTGAAAAGCGAGTGGATTTCCGTCAGTTACTAAAGGATTTGGCAGCTTATTTTAAAACACGTATTGAGCTCCACCAAATTTCGAGTCGTGAGGAATCGAAAATTTATGGTGGCTTAGGACCTTGTGGGCGTGCCCTGTGTTGCTCTAGTTTTTTGGGCGAATTCCCACCAGTATCTATTAAAATGGCTAAAAATCAGAGTTTGTCCTTAAATTCTGGTAAGATGAACGGTCTTTGTGGGCGTCTCATGTGTTGTCTCAGTTATGAAGATGACTTTTACAGAGATAGTAAGGCGAGTTATCCTGATTTAGGTGATGAAATTGAAACCAAGGATGGCAAAGGGCATGTTGTTGCTATTGACGTGATTGCAAGGACTATTAAGGTTGCATTTGATAAGGGGCGTGCTCCCCTAACCTATGGAGTGGAGGAAGTTCAGCTAAATGGAAAAGCGTGAATTGTATGATAAATTTGAGGAATTATCACAAAATTTGATGTCTATGTTGGCAGAAGTTGAGGCAATTAAGGCGAACTTCTCAGGCATTCTTGATGAAAATACAGCTCTTAAGTTGGAAAACGACAAGTTGCGTGAGCACTTGAGTCAAGTGGTTCAAGAAGAAACGGGCACGAAAATGTCTCATGGTAAGGTTAATCTCGAGGCGATTTATGATGATGGCTTCCATATTTGCCCAGATTTTTATGGTCAACGTCGTGATAATAATGAAGCCTGTGGCTTCTGTGCGGAATTGTTGTACGGAGATTAAAGATGCAGGTTCAAAAGAGTTTTAAGGGGCAGTCTCATTATGGTACCCTCTATCTTGTCCCAACTCCTATTGGAAATTTACAGGATATGACCTTTCGCAGCGTTCAAACTCTCAAAGATGTCGATCTTATTTGTGCGGAGGACACGCGCAATACGGGGCTATTACTCAAACATTTTGAGATTGAGACTAAGCAGTATTCTTTTCACGAGCATAATGCTTATGAGAAAATTCCGGATTTATTGGAGCGCTTGAAGTCAGGGCTTTCCCTGGCTCAGGTCTCAGATGCTGGTATGCCTTCCATTTCTGATCCTGGACATGATTTGGTTAAAGCTGCTATTGCTGAGGATATTCCTGTGGTGGCTTTACCTGGTGCATCAGCTGGGATTACAGCCTTGATTGCCAGTGGTTTGGCACCTCAACCTCATATTTTTTATGGTTTTCTTCCTCGTAAAAAGGGTCAGCAGCTTGATTTCTTCAAGGAAAAGCTGTCTTATCCTGAGACGCAGATTTTCTATGAGTCACCTTATCGTGTAGCTGATACTCTTGAAAATATGCGTGAGGTTTATGGCAATCGTCAGCTGACTCTAGTTCGAGAACTGACCAAGCTTTACGAAGAATACCAGCGAGGTAGCATCTCCGAAATTTTGGATTATATTGCAATCAATCCTCTCAAGGGGGAATGTTTGCTGATTGTAGCTGGTGCATCGGATGAAGAAAGGGAAGAAAACCTGACATCAGATGTTACTCCAATTGAGGCTGTTGAAGCTTTAATTGCTTCCGGTATGAAGCCTAATCAAGCTATAAAAACGGTTGCCAAAGAGCGAAAACTAAATAGACAAGAGCTTTATAATCTCTTTCATGGGGTCTAAGAAGCTCTTTTTTTGTGGCGACATAAGATGTCAGAAAAGAAAGAATTATCAAAAAATTCCATAAATAAACTTGTAGACTCTTTATTTTTGTGTTATATTATCTAACATAAAAAATAATTCCTTTGGATTGGAGTGGTTTCATGGATACAGGTAGTAGTGCCTTTATATTGATATGTTCAGCCATGGTGTGCCTGATGACACCAGCTTTGGCCTTCTTCTATGGTGGCCTTGGGCGTCGAAAAAATGTCATTAATACCATGATGATGTCTGTTCTTCCCTTAGCAATTGCTTCCCTCTTGTGGGTTGTTGCTGGTTATTCACTTTCTTTTGGGGGGCATGGCTATTTCTTTGGGAATATTAGTCATCTCTTTTTACACGGTGTCTCTGAAACGGCTTCAAGTCGTGGTCTAGCCATTCCTGATCTCTTATTTGCGGCTTTTCAGATGATGTTTTCCATTATCTGTGTGGCGATTTTGACAGGTTCAGTAGTGGGGCGTATGCGCTTTACCCCTTTAGCTATTTTCGTAGTCTTTTGGCTACTTTTGGTCTATTATCCTTTTGCACATATGGTATGGGGAGACGGAATTCTTGCCAAGTGGGGAACAATTGACTTTGCGGGTGGTGATGTGGTCCACATTACTTCTGGTGTTTCAGCCTTGGTTTTGGCAATTGTTGTTGGGAAACGTCGTGACTATGGCATCTTAGAGCACCGTCCTCATAATGTTCCTTTTGTTCTGTTGGGAGCGGGTCTCCTGTGGTTTGGCTGGTTTGGTTTCAATGCAGGCTCAGCCCTAGCAGCCAATGGCTTAGCAGTTCATGCTCTTGTGACCACACATGTTTCTGCAGCAGCTGCCATGTTTTCATGGCTAGCTCTTGAAAAATATGTGACAGGTCATCCATCCTTGGTCGGTGGTTCGACTGGTTTAGTAGCCGGACTTGTTGCCATCACACCTGGAGCTGGTTTCGTTTCCATCTGGAGTGCCATTCTAATTGGAGCTATGGTTAGTCCGGTTTGTTTCTATGCCATTTCTGTCTTGAAAAAACGCTTTGCCTACGATGATGCTTTGGATGCTTTTGGTTGCCACGGTGTCGGAGGTATCTTTGGTGGTTTGGTTACAGCTATTTTTACAACACCAAATCTAGCCCTAAATAAGGCTAATGTTGGACTCATCTATGGGAATGCACGTTTGTTTTTGGTGACAGTTTTGGCCATTATTTTCACAGCTACTTGGTCGGGGATGGTAACCTATGGTATCATAAAAGTCATTGCCCGTTATATGCCTTTACGTGTCAGTGACCGTGATGAAGCTATTGGTCTTGATGATTGTGAACACAAGGAAACAGCTTATCCAACCTTTATGGGTATGGATTCGTAGGAGGATACTGATGAAAAAAATAGAAGCGATTATTCGTTCGGACAAATTGGAAGATTTGAAAAATGCCTTGACTGGTAGTGGTTTAGCCAAGGGAATGACTGTAAGTCAGGTCTTGGGGTATGGAACCCAACGTGGCTTTGCGGAGTTCGTTCGTGGACAACGGATTGTTCCAACCTTATTGGCCAAGGTTAAGGTGGAAATAGTAGTCAAAGACCTGGCAGTTGATGAGGTTGTTGATGCTATTCGTGGTGCTGTGGCGACGGGTGAAGTCGGTGATGGGAAGATTTTTATTGTTCCTATTGATGATGTCATTCGTATTCGTACTGGCGAGCGGGGTGGAGACGCTATTTAATGTCATATTGGATTAGGGCTTAAACCAGTTGGTTTGGGCCTTTTTTGTTGATTTTTGGTATACTAAAATAGATTATTAAGGATGAAGGGGGTGACTGATTGGCAAAAGGAAAAAAGAAAAGCAGGTCGAAAGCTAAATTTAAGAAGACTAAGAAGAAAAAGAAGTCTTTTCTGCTTTTTCCTAGAGTTTTACAGAAATGGAGCCTGATCATTATTGGCTTACTTGCTTTGCTTGGGCTTCTAGCTAGTTTGAATTTTCCAAAGTTGACAATGGAAAAGAATATGACATCTACAGATGAGACGACAGTTGCTTTTATTGCTGAGATTGGAGAGACTTCACGCTATTTAGCAGCGAAAAACGATCTTTATGCCTCAGTCATGATTGCCCAGGCCATCCTAGAATCGGACTCGGGACAGTCACAATTAAGTCAAAAGCCTTCCTACAATTTCTTTGGAATTAAAGGAGAATACAATGGTCAAAGTGTAACGCTACCGACCTGGGAGGATGATGGTAAGGGAAATCCCTACCATATCGATGCTGCCTTTCGTTCCTATGGCTCCGTTGAGAATTCGCTGCAGGACTATGTGGACTTTCTCGAGGGAAGCTACTATGTGGGAGTGCACCGCTCCAAAACGAGAAGCTATAAAGATGCAACAGCGGCCCTAACAGGCGTTTATGCCACTGACACGACTTATGGTGATAAGTTGAACAGCATCATTGAACAATATCAGTTAACTATTTATGACACTTATTAGAGTCAAAGGAGAATAAGAAGAATATGAATCAGAACCAAGTGAAACTCATTGCCATTGATATGGATGGTACACTCTTAGACAGTCAAAAAGAGATACCTGTAGAAAACATTCAGGCTATTCAGGAAGCCGCTGCGGCAGGTATTAAGATTGTCCTTTGTACGGGTCGTCCACGTTCAGGCATTGTTCCCCATTTTGAAAAATTGGGTCTTAGTGAAGAAGAGTATATTATCATGAACAACGGTTGTTCGACCTATGAAACTAAAAATTGGACCCTGCTTCAACATGAAAGCTTATCTCATACGGAGTTGGAAGACCTTTTTCAAGTGAGTAAGGATTTTCCAGATGTAACTCTAACCTTGACAGGTGAAAAAACCTACTATGTTGTTGGTAATGAAGTGCCTGATTTAGTTGCCTATGATGCTGGGACAGTCTATATGGTGGCTGAGGCCAAATCTTTGGAAGAAATTTTTGCGGAAGGTCAGGTCATTTTTGAAGCCATGTATATGGCGGAATCTAAACCGCTTGATGACTTCCAAAATGCCATGGAAGAAAGTCTTAGTCAGCACTATAGTACGGTTCGCAGTCAAGACTATATCTTTGAAATTATGCCACAAGGAGCAACCAAGGCTAGTGGACTGAAGCATTTAGCTGAAAAGTTGGGGATTGATCCCGAACAGATTATGGCTTTGGGAGATGCGGCCAATGATATTGAAATGCTTGAATTTGTTGGTCAGAGCGTCGCCATGGGAAATGCTAGTGATGACATCAAGTCTTTGAGTAAATATGTAACCTTGACAAATGACCAGGCAGGTGTGGCCCACGCTATTCGTACTTGGGCTTTATAAGAAAAAGACCTTTAGCTTCTATCTGCTAAAGGTTTTTCGATTTCGGATAATGGCAATGAGAGTGGTTAGCGTGATGGTAATATCAGTGATGGCAGCGGGATAAGCCTTAATGGTCAAATCGTATATTAGCCAGAGTAACATATTCTCAATAATGACCCAGCGAAGCCACTGAAGGTTTCGTGTGATGGCAATGGCTAGACTATAAGAGACTGAAGAGATGATTGGCAAATAGCCAATAAGTCCAAGCTGATTGAGATAGGATCCTACGATGATTTGAATAATGATGAGGATGGTCAAGATAGTCTTGGTCATCTTCTTTTTGACCATCAGGCTATTTCGAATGATGGAAATACTGATGGTTAAAGCCCCAGTATAGCCACCCAATAAGAGGTTGGCAGTGGCAGTGAAAATGTAGTCGGTAATTTGCCAGACGAGCATCTTATTTTTTGATTTTGCAAAAGAGGATATGGCGACACAGAGAGCTCCGATGGCTGAGAATACTTGTGCTAGAAGGTAGATTGTCATGATGTCACTTCCAATTTTTGCCTTTATTATATCACAAGAAAGAAGGATTTATTTCAAGAATATTTATCGGTTATTTATAAGTCCCGAAAGATGTAGTAGTAACTGAAAAAACATCGCCAACGGATGATGGTACTGCTATGGTAGTTTTCATTTATGGAATTTTCAAAACACTGCTAGTAATGTTTTTCGATTGCCTTTGCTTGAAACCTGGTGACAAGTATCAAAGAAAAAAGCAGTATATTCGAGACGGGCCTTGATGGATTTCTGATATGAGTAATAGTGGTATTAGACATCATGAACTTGAGAGTTAAATGAGATATCTAAGAAGGTCAGATTTTATTGGTTTCTTTCTATTATTTTGAGGAAAAGCCTTGTTTATTCCCTAATAAATAGATACAATAGAAAGGTCGGTTTTACCGAAAATTTTTGAATAATGAGGACAAAAATGTGTCAGTAAATTGGCAAGATATTGTGTTTTCTTTCCTCGGTGGTTTGGGACTCTTCCTTTTCAGTATTAAGTACATGGGGGATGGTCTTCAACAGGCAGCCGGTGATAAGTTACGCTATTACATCGATAAGTATACCAGTAATCCTTTTTTAGGGGTCTTGATTGGTATTGTCATGACGGCCTTGATTCAGTCAAGTTCAGGGGTAACCGTTATCGTCGTAGGTCTGGTTTCGGCAGGACTTTTGAGTCTTCGTCAAGCTATTGGAATTGTCATGGGGGCAAATATCGGGACAACCGTAACTTCCTTCATGATTGGTTTCAAGCTAGGTGATTATGCCCTTCCGGTGCTTTTCATTGGTGCGGCGCTTCTCTTCTTTACAAGTAATAAGAAGCTCAACAACCTAGGTCGTATCTTGTTTGGTGTGGGTGGAATCTTCTTTGCCCTTAACCTGATGGGAGATGCGGTAGAGCCTTTGAAGTCCGTCACAGCCTTTAAAGACTACTTGGCAACTTTAGGTGACCGCCCAATCATGGGAGTCATCATTGGTGCTGGTTTGACCATGTTGATTCAGTCTTCGGCAGCTACCATTGGTATTCTTCAGAGCCTTTATTCAGGTGGCTTGCTTGATTTGCAAGGTGCCCTTCCAATCCTCTTCGGGGACAATATCGGAACAACTATAACAGCGGTTCTTGCGGCTCTTGGTTCCAACATTGCGGCTAAACGTGTAGCAGGAGCTCATGTACTCTTTAATGTCATTGGAACGGTCTTGTGTTTGATTCTTTTGGTGCCATTCACAGCTTTAATTCAATGGTTCAAGTCTGTACTTGGTTTGACACCAGAGATGACAATTGCCTTTGCTCACGGTACTTTCAACATTGCCAATACTATTGTTCAGTTCCCATTCATCGGAGTTTTAGCTTACTTGGTAACTAAGATCATCCCTGGTGAGGACGAAGTTAATAAGTACAAAGCACTTTATTTGGACCGTTTGCTTATCACGCAAGCACCAGCCATTGCCCTTGGTAATGCCAAGAAAGAATTGGTGCATTTGGCGTCATATGCTATCCAGTCTTTGGAAGCTTCATATGCTTTCTTTGATAAGGGAGATGAAAAATACTTTGACAAGGTTGAAAAATTTGAAACAGCTGTTAATAGTATTGACGAAGAGTTGACAACTTACTTGATTGATATTTCTAACGAGTCACTTAGTGTTTCTGAAAATGAAATCTTGGCAAGTGTCCTGGATTCTGTTCGTGACTTGGAACGTATTGGTGACCTTGCAGTCGCTAGTGCTAGTCTTTCACAACACATTCATAGCAAGGGAATTGAATTCTCTGAAATAGCCAAGGCGGAACTTGCGGATGTCTATAACCGCACTCATCGTATTACACTTGACAGTATTCGTGTCGTTGTGGACGATGATAAGGTGCTTGCTGGTCAAGTTATCCTCCGTCATGAAGAGTTGGAAAAACTTGCAAAACAATTGCGTAAGATTCATACCAAACGTCTTAATAATGGTGAATGTACTGCGCAGGCAGGTATCAACTATGTTGATTACTTATCGCATTACACACGTATTGCAGACCATGCCATTAACCTTGTTGAAAAGGTTACAGAAGGTGTGATTTAATATGGAAAGTCGAGAACATTTCTCGGCTTTTTTTGATATAATGAAGGCGTATTGAGAACATAGAAAATTGATGAGAGGTAGTACTATGACTTATTATATTGCAGCCAAACGATTTTATTTTGATCATAAGGTCAAAGAAGGTGGCTACTTGGCAGTCACAGATGGTCGTTTTGCTGAGTGGACAAAAAAGGTGCCAGAAGGTGCAGAGGTGCTAGATTACAGTGACTATCAAATTGCTCCTGGTCTTGTGGACACCCACATTCACGGCTTTGCGGGTTATGATGTTATGGACAATTCGGCGGAAAGCCTCTTAGGTATGAGTCAGGCCTTACTTTCAGCAGGCGTGACCTCTTTCTTGCCGACAGCCTTGACCGCACCATTTGAGGAGTTGAAGGCTATTTGTCAAACGACAGCTGAGACAGCTGGTAAGGAAAGAGGCGCAAAAATTCAAGGCCTCTTCTTTGAAGGGCCTTATTTCACTGAAACCTACAAGGGTGCTCAAAATCCAAAATACATGGGCAATCCAAGCCTTGAACAGTTGCAAGTCTGGCAAGAAGCGGCTCAAGGAAAGTTAATCAAATTGGCCTTGGCTCCTGAGCGTGAAGGAGTGGCTGGTTTTATTAAAGAAGCGACTAAACAAGGTGTGACAATTGCCTTGGGACATTCCAATGCTACTTATGAAGAAGCCGTGGCAGCAGTGGAAGCTGGTGCTTCAGTCTGGGTTCACGTTTACAATGGGATGCGTGGCTTTAGTCACCGTGAGCCTGGTATGGTTGGTGCAGCCTTTGATAGTCCAGATACTATTGGTGAATTGATTGCGGATGGGCACCATGTTCTACCAGCTGCCTGTAGCGTCCTTATCAAGCAGAAGACGCCTCAAAATGTTGCCCTGATTACAGACTGTATGTCTGCAGGAGGACGTCCTGATGGCGACTATATGCTGGGTGAGCTTCCTGTTATTGTGGAAAATGGCACGGCACGCCTTAAGGAAGGTGGTAACCTGGCTGGTTCTATCCTACAACTTAAAGATGGTGTCAAGCACGTCGTTGATTGGGGTCTGGTGACGGTTGCTCAAGCTTTACAAATGGCGAGTCATGTTCCAGCTAAATCTGTTGGTCTTGAAAATGTTTGTGGTAGTCTTAAAGCTGGCCTAGCAGCCGATTTCATCGTTTTAGATGACTCTTTGGAGTTACAAGCAACTTTTATCGATGGTCGTAAAGCTTGGGAAAAGTAATGGTCTAAGCAGTGCTTTTATATAAAGGTGCTGTTTTTTCTTATTTTTTACAGAATTGTAACAGTAAAGGTGTAAAATAGAAATACTTTTTTATTTTTACAGGAGGTAATATGTCAAAACGTATTTGGAGCATTGCTCTGGCCTATGTCGGTGTAATGATTGGCGCAGGAGTATCTTCAGGACAGGACCTCTTGCAGTATTTTGTCAGCTTTGGAGCCTGGGGTCTGATAGGTGTTATTGTCTTAGGAGTTCTACATGTTGGTTTTGGCCGTTTGATGATTGCTCTGGGAAGCTATTATCAATCGGACGATCATTCGGTCGTTCTTGCTGAAATTAGTCATCCTGTTATATATCGCATTTTGGATATTGCGCTCATTATCACCTGCTTTATCTTTGGTTTTGTGATGACGGCTGGTGCAGGAGCCAATTTGAATCAACAATTTGGCATGCCATTTTGGGTAGGGGCTTTTCTCTGTACGGCCTTGACTATTGTGGTCAGCTTTTTAGATTTCAAAAAAATCATCGGAGTTATCGGAGTCTTTACCCCTATGATTTTGGTAATGATTGCTCTTATCTTTATGACCAATGTTTTAGGGCGCCACTGGGATTTTGCAGAGATGAATAGGATTTCACAAACTATTCAATCCCCCTTTTCAAGCGTTTGGATGTCTGTCGTCAATTATTTTGCTGTTTGTGTCATGTCTGCCATCGCTATGGCCTTCGTTATGGGGGGCTCCATTTTCAAAATTAATGAAGCTGAAAAGAGTGGTGCCTGGGGTGGCTTCATGGTTGGTGTGATTTTCTTTATCACGACCCTGATTCTTTTTGCTAATAGTGACAAGGTTGTCAAGTCAGATGTGCCTATGTTGGCTATTGCTAAGGAAGTTAATCCTGTCTTTGCAACCCTCTATGCTTTCGTGATTTTTGGTTTGATTTTCAATACTGTTTTTAGTCTCTATTATGCTCTAGGCAAACGCTTTGCAGCTGGTAGTGAAAAACGGTTCAAGTTTTTTGTGACTGCTTTTTCTCTCAGTGGTTTCCTTGTATCCTTTATGGGTTTTCGTCAATTGGTCGCAGTCATGTATCCCATTATCGGTTATATGGGATTACTGATGTTGGTTGTCTTGGTTGTCGCAAGTTATCGTAAAAAAGCAAAGATTCGCAAGGAAAAAGAAATCCGAAATCATCTTTTAGCTATTGTCGAGAAAGCTTATGATCCTGATCAAGATTTAACGCCTCAGGACAAGGAAAAGGCAGAACAACTTCGAGATGCTTCAATCATTGACAATCAAACACTCCGTGAGGATTCCCATGCTCATGTTCGTCAGGAATTGGGGATTGATGAGAAGTAGAATTAGAATTCTATTTTACAAGTTTATCTATTTCTGCTATAATACTGACAAGAAAGAAAGGCTTATGGCGTTTTTCTAGCGAGCTTGGGATAGTGAAAGCCAAGTAGGGCAAAGTAAGCAAGTGGCGCTTTCTCTTAGCGAAGAGCTGAGTAAAGTAAAATAAAATGAAGTAATAAATTAGGGTGGAACCGCGTTTCTGACGCCCCTAGGTCATATGACTTGGGAGCAGAGACACGGTTCTTTTTGTATTCCAAGTCACAAAGATAATATTAAATTAAGGAGTATTCAATGTCTAAGAAATTAACATTTCACTGCGTCAGTGGCAGATACCTCCTTACAGTCGGACTGCCCCACTCTCAGCGCTAGGGTGCCTGGGCTAGACGCAGTACTAACTCGTCTTGCCTCGTATAATCGACGAGGCAGACTCGTGTCGCAAGAAATTATAGAAAATGGAGTAAAATATGTCTAAAAAACTAACCTTTCAAGAGATTATCTTGACTTTGCAACAATACTGGAATGACCAGGGTTGTATGCTCATGCAGGCTTATGATAACGAAAAAGGTGCGGGAACTATGAGTCCTTACACCTTCCTTCGTGCCATTGGTCCTGAGCCATGGAATGCAGCTTATGTAGAGCCATCACGTCGTCCTGCTGACGGTCGTTACGGAGAAAACCCAAACCGTCTCTACCAACACCACCAATTCCAAGTGGTCATGAAACCATCACCATCTAACATCCAAGAGCTCTACCTTGAGTCATTGGAAAAGTTGGGTATCAATCCTTTGGAACACGATATCCGTTTCGTTGAAGATAACTGGGAAAACCCATCAACTGGTTCGGCTGGTCTTGGTTGGGAAGTTTGGCTTGACGGTATGGAAATCACTCAGTTCACCTACTTCCAACAAGTTGGTGGATTGGCAACTGGTCCGGTAACTTCTGAAGTTACTTACGGATTGGAACGTCTGGCTTCATACATTCAAGAAGTAGACTCAGTTTACGATATTGAGTGGGCTCCAGGCGTTAAATACGGAGAAATCTTCCTTCAACCAGAATATGAACACTCAAAATACAGCTTTGAAGTTTCTGACCAAGACATGCTTCTGGAAAACTTCGAGAAATTTGAAAAAGAAGCAGGACGTGCTTTGGAATTAGGTCTTGTTCACCCTGCCTATGACTACGTTTTGAAATGTTCACACACCTTCAACTTGCTAGATGCTCGTGGAGCAGTATCTGTTACAGAACGTGCCGGTTACATTGCCCGCATCCGTAACTTGGCCCGTGTCGTAGCCAAAACCTTCGTTGCAGAACGTAAGAAACTCGGCTACCCACTTCTCGACGAAGCCACACGCGCCAAACTCCTAGCAGAAGAGGAAGAATAAAGCAATGATACAGGAATAAAATGGGCGAACCTAGTGAGCCCACATGGCTACCCAGAGGCAAGTCGAAGACTTGCTAAAGGGATAGGCACCGCCGTACTGATATATGGGGATTTTTGAAACCTTAGGTTCAAAAATCAGTTGGCTAAATCCACTTTGATGAGACTGTTGGAAATCTATATCAAGGAGATAAAAGATTTCTCTACAGACTCACAAAGTTAGTTAGCGACGTCCCCAGTACTTAAGGTGCCTATCAAAAAGAAGAAGATGCAAAGGAAAAAACATGACAAAAAACTTATTAGTAGAACTTGGACTTGAAGAGTTGCCAGCCTACGTTGTCACACCAAGTGAAAAACAACTCGGTGAAAAAATGGCAGCCTTCTTGGATGACAACCGTCTTTCATACGAAAGTATTCAAACCTTCTCAACACCTCGCCGCTTGGCAGTCCGTGTCATTGGCTTGGCTGATCAACAATCTGATTTAACAGAAGATTTTAAAGGACCTTCTAAGAAAATCGCCTTGGATGCTGATGGAAACTTCTCAAAAGCAGCGCAAGGCTTTGTTCGTGGAAAAGGCTTGACTGTTGACGACATCGAATTCCGTGAAGTTAAGGGTGAAGAATACGTCTACGTGACGAAACATGAAGCTGGAAAACCTGCCAAAGAAGTCTTGGCTGGCGTTCCAGAAGTGCTTGCTTCATTGACTTTCCCTGTCAGCATGCACTGGGCTAACAACACCTTCGAATACATCCGCCCTGTCCACACTTTGGTTGTCCTTTTGGGCGACGAAGCGCTTGATCTCGACTTTTTGGATATCCATTCAGGTCGTGTGAGCCGTGGTCACCGTTTCCTTGGGCATGAAGTGGAAATTACCAATGCGGATTCGTACGAAGAAGACCTTCGTACTGTTTACGTCATTGCCGACAGCAAAGAACGTGAAAACATGATTCGTGAGCAAATCAAAGCTATCGAAGCAGAACAAGGCGTTCAAGTGCAGATCGAAGAAGGACTTTTGAATGAAGTCTTGAACTTGGTCGAATACCCAACTGCCTTCATGGGAAGCTTTGACACTAAATATTTGGACGTTCCAGAAGAAGTTTTGGTGACCTCAATGGAAACCCACCAACGTTACTTTGTTGTACGTGACCTTGATGGTAAGTTGAAACCAAACTTCATCTCAGTCCGTAATGGTAACGCTGAGCACTTGGAAAATGTTATCCGAGGAAATGAAAAAGTCTTGGTGGCACGTCTTGAAGACGGTGAATTCTTCTGGCGTGAAGACCAAAAACTCAAGATTGAAGATCTCGTGGCTAAATTGGCCAACGTAACCTTCCATGAAAAAATTGGTTCCCTCTCAGAACACATGGCCCGTGCTGGTGTTATTGCAGCGTCACTAGCTGAGCAAGCTGGTTTGACTGCTGAAGAAACGACAGCCGTAGCGCGTGCAGCGGAAATTTACAAATTTGACCTCTTGACGGGTATGGTCGGAGAGTTTGATGAGCTTCAAGGAATTATGGGTGAAAAATATGCCCTTCTCGCTGGTGAAGATGCAGCCGTTGCGACAGCTATCCGTGAGCACTACCTTCCTGATTCAGCAGATGGAGCCCTTCCAGAGACTAAGGTTGGTGCTATCCTTGCTCTTGCAGATAAATTGGATACCCTTCTTTCCTTCTTCTCAGTTGGTTTGATTCCATCAGGTTCAAACGACCCTTATGCGCTTCGTCGTGCAACACAAGGGATTGTCCGTATCTTGGATGCCTTTGGTTGGCACATTCCTATGGATGAGTTAATCGACAGCCTTTACGGACTTTCATTTGATAGCCTTTCTTATGACAATCAAGCAGAAGTGCTTAACTTCATCAAGGCGCGCGTGGACAAGATGATGGGACGCACATCTAAAGACATCAAAGAAGCTGTACTTGCTGGTTCAAACTTCGTGGTTGCGGATATGCTGGAAGCAGCAAATACCCTCTCAGAAGCTGCGAAGACGGACGGTTACAAAGCAGCTGTTGAGTCACTCTCTCGTGCCTTCAACTTGGCTGAAAAAGCAGATGATGCGGTAAATGTAGATGCTAGCCTCTTTGAAAATGACCAAGAAAAAGCTCTCGCTCAAGCAGCAGAAAATCTCGAATTGACAGGTTCAGCTAGTGATAAATTGGCTCAACTCTTTGCTCTTAGCCCAGTTATCGATGCCTTCTTTGACAATACCATGGTCATGGCAGAAGATGAAGCTTTGAAGAATAACCGTTTAGCTATTCTTGCCAGTCTAGTAGCAAAAGCCAATAAAGTCGCTGCCTTTAACCAATTAAATACAAAATAAGGTGAGTTTGCCCTAAGTTTTCTTGGGATAACTAGAAAGGACTTAACATGACACCAGAAAAAATTGCTCGTATCAATGAGCTTGCTAGAAAGAAAAAAGCGGAAGGTTTGACTCCAGAAGAAGAAGTGGAACAAGCCAAACTTCGTGAAGAATATATCGAAGGTTATCGTCGCTCCGTTCGTCACCACATCGAAGGGATCAAAATTGTTGACGAAGAAGGAAACGATATTACGCCTGAAAAACTTCGTCAGGTACAACGTGAAAAAGGCCTGCATGGCCGTAGCCTTGATGATCCTAAATCATAAAAAACAAAAGAATAGGAGCTTGGAAATTTCTAAGCTCTTGTCTTGCGTCAAAAAATTCTGAATATTCCAAATAAAAAATTGACCACTTGCTAAAAAAATGATAAAATATAAGTTATGTGAAAAATAACATGAGTTAATAAATCATGTTAAATAGAATTGGAGTGAAAAAAATATGTCGCAAAAGCAACATCACAAAGAAGACGACAGCCAGACTGAAAATGGGATGGTACGTGGTCTTCAAAACCGTCACGTCCAGCTAATTGCCATTGCTGGTACAATTGGTACAGGTCTCTTTCTGGGAGCAGGGCGTTCCATTTCCTTAACAGGACCGTCGATTGTTTTTGTTTATTTGCTGACTGGTGTCTTCATGTATTTCATGATGCGAGCTATCGGTGAGATGCTTTATATGGACCCCAACCAACATACCTTTATCAACTTTATTACCAAATACCTTGGTAAGGGTTGGGGCTTCTTCTCAGGTTGGTCCTACTGGGTATCCTTGATATTCCTTGGAATGGCAGAAATCACTGCCGTAGCGACCTATGTGCAATATTGGTTTCCGCACTGGCCAGCTTGGGAGATTCAGCTAGTCTTCCTACTGATCTTAAGTTCCGTTAACTTGATTGCGGTGAAAATCTTCGGAGAAGTAGAGTTCTGGTTTGGGATGATTAAAATCATCACTATCTTGGCTCTGATTGCTACTGGTATCTTTATGGTAGCGACTGACTTTAAAACACCGGCTGGACATGCTAGTCTGGCCAACATTACACAAGGCTTCCAAATGTTCCCTAAAGGATGGGTAAGCTTTGTAATGACTTTCCAAATGGTCTTCTTTGCTTATCAAGCCATTGAGTTTGTCGGCGTCACAACATCTGAAACCGCAAATCCACGTAAGGTCTTGCCTAAAGCCATTAAGGAAATCCCTGTACGTATCGTCATCTTCTATGTGGGTGCCCTCATTGCTATCATGGCTATCTTCCCATGGCAACAACTTCCAGTTAATGAATCACCATTTGTAACAGTCTTCCAGATGGTTGGTATCAAGTGGGCGGCAGCCTTCATTAACTTCGTTGTCTTGACAGCAGCAGCTTCATCTTTGAACTCAACGCTTTACTCAACAGGTCGTCACCTTTTCCAAATTGCTAAGGAAACACCAAATAGTAAAGTGATGAAGACGTTGAAATTGGATACCTTGTCACGTACAGGGATTCCTGCTCGTGCCATCATTGCTTCAGCAGTTGTGGTATGTATCTCAGCCTTCATCAACATCTTACCTGGTGTATCAGATGCCTTCTCTTTGATTACAGCATCATCATCAGGGGTTTACATTGCTATCTATGTTTTGATTATGCTTGCTCACTGGAGATACCGTCAATCTAAAGAGTTCTTACCAGATGGCTTCCTTATGCCAGCCTATAAGATTTTAAACCCAGTGACAATTGCTTTCTTCTTGTTTGTATTTGTTTGTCTCTTCTTACAAAAATCTACTTATATCGGTGCGATTGGAGCGACAATCTGGATTATTATCTTCGGTATTTATAGTAACTGGAAACACAACAACTAAAACATGTTTAACTCACCCTTGTGGTGAGTTTTCTTGTGTCACAAAAAAACACAGGGTACTTGTCCTGTGTCCAAAAGCTTATTTAAGCGAGGCTTTCTTGATGAAAGAAGCCACCCCATAGCCCTTTGTTGCGATGGAAAATAGCAGGTCTGTGATCGTTATGCGAACGGCCATTAACATCGAGTTTGGCCCATTCAAGCGCCTGGTGGGCGTTACGATCAGAGACTGTCGATGTGCCAATGTAGCTGTAAATTCCAGCCTTTCTGAGAATAAATCCCTGAAGCTGACGAATGTGTTCATCGTTGAGCGACTCTGAAAATTGAATCTTAACCGTTTTGTAGGTAAGAGCCTGAACTGATTCAACGACAGGGGATTCAGCCAAGAGGTGTAGCAGTTCTTGGTGTTGAGCAAAATATCTATCGTAGTCCATGGGAAGAATAATCGTATGGGCAATCCAATCTTCCAAATTAGCTTTAGCCTTTTGGCTAAGACCTCTCGCTTTAATAGTGAGGTTATCTATATGGAAAGGCAGCTGGTCGATGTGAGTCATTTTTGAACCATAAGCCTTTCTGAAAAGCGGTGTACTTGATAGAATATGTCCAGTAGGTAACATGATAGCCAGGGCCGTTTCCTTGGTTTGATAACCAAGATTATGGCATTCCATGCTGGCGTAAGTGTCTTTAAATTCAATAATTGCTCTTGTTTTCATCGTGTAACTCTCTTTCTGTTAGTTTATAAACTAACAATAGTTTATCACGAGTCCTTAACGAGGTCAAGAATTAACCTCCAAAAATAAAAAAATTTCAAGTCATCAAAAAACTTCGAGAATAAATTTCCCGAAGTTATTTTACTAGAATTTGTAGTCTTTCACAATTTTGATGGCGTTAACCGTTACCGTTTCTTTTGGCTTGTTGTTTTGATCGACTTCAAGATTGGCAATGGTATCAACGACATCCATCCCTTTGATGACTTGTCCAAAGACGGTATATTTGGTATCACCGGCTGGGTATCCACCTTTTTTGTAGGCGTCAATAATAGGTTTTGGATAACCAGCACTTGAAAGTTGTTTACTTTGGTCATCCTTGTTTTGAACGATGAAGAATTGGCTACCATTTGAATCCTTAGCACCAGTATTTGCCATGGCAAGCGCTCCTCGAATGTTGTAGAGGAATGGTGTTGGCTCAAGAGCGAAGCCTTTCTTCCAGATAGATTCGCCACCAGTACCGTCACCTTTAGGATCACCACTTTGAATCATAAAGTCTTGGATGACACGGTGGAAGGTAAGACCGTCGTAGTATTTATCCTTGGCATGCTTCAAGAAGTTTTCAGAAGCCTTAGGAGCCAGAGTAGGGAAAAGCTTAACAGTTATATCGCCCTTCGATGTCTGGAGGATAACTTCAGCCTCGTCCTTTCCAACCTTGTCTGACAATTGAGGAAAGGCGTTTTTATCAGATTTTTGAGCTTTTTCTAATTGTTTCGTGTATATCTTGTTGTCAACGTAGGCATCTCCACGAATGGCACGTGCAATATTTTCACGGTAGACAAATCCTAAGCAAGCAATAACAAGTACAAGGACTAAGAGAATGTACTTTTTAATGTTTTTCATATATAACTCCTTTGATGCATTATACCTATTATTGTAGCAGAAAAAAACCTTTTGGGAAACGGTTAACAGAGGTTTGTAATTATGGTAAAATAGAAACATCAACAAGAAAATGAACAGGGACTAGATATAGGGAAAGGTTGTTTCACTCAAACAGCGAGCGAGGCATAACTTTTGAAAGACGTAGGATGCTCACGGATAAGCAAGCTGTGTGTCTATGTTTTACTTATGGAAAACGTCACTAAGCTGAGGGGTCCATTTGTTTGCATTTCTTGAAAAAAGGAGATTTTTATGTCAACTAAAGCAGAATGGGCTGAACTCTTTGAGTCGGTTCATGGGCGTAAACCTAGCCCCCAAGAATTTTTGGACGCTAAAGCAGCTGATTTTGATACTAGCGCTTTGATTGCTCAAGCGGCATCTGTAGATGCCCCAGCTAAGGAGCCTGCTACTGAAGAAACACCTGTAGGTCAAGTCGTTGCAGATACCGAGAAAGTCGCTCAAGAAGACGATATCGCTGATGTTGCTGAGACAGCTGAAGATGCTGTCGCTGAACAAGCAAGCAATGAATCACCATTTGGAACAGCAGCCTTCCCAGAAGCGCCTGCTCAACAACCAACACCACAATTTGATTCAAGCATGTTTGAAAAGGCTTCTATTCCGACAACTCAAGGATTTGGAGCAGTTCCTAATCCAGCACCTAGCTCAGCAGATAAACCTGTCTTCAACCTTATCTTGCCGATTGTTGCGATTGCCCTTTCAGTAATCTTTGCCATCTTGTCATGGTTTGTTAGTCCTGCTTGGCTCTTCATCATCTTGACAGTCCTTGCACTCGCTTTGGCAATGGTTTCACTTATCTTTAGCCTTAAATCAAGCAAGAAATTGCTCTCTATCATTGCAACGGCAGTAGCTGGAGTCATGCTCCTTGTCTCTATTGGTGGTTTGATTTTCCAAATTTCTCAAAACTCAAATGACAATGCAGGCTCAAGCAAAACATCAAAAGTTGCTGACAAAGATGATGAAGATGATGACAGCGATTCAAAATCTGATTCAAAATCTAATTCAAAATCTAATTCAAAATCTGATTCAAAATCTGACTCAAAAGGTGATAGCACTGACGTCAACGATTACATTGACAAAAATGCTAAATTTGACTGGAATGAATCTAAGTTCAAGAAATTGAAAGCTGGAAAAGACTCTGCTAAGTCAATTATGAAGACTTATGGTAAAGCATCAGATGCTCAAATGTCAGGTGATGACTTGAGCATGACTTATTCTGGCAAAGACTATAGTGAACATGTTTACCTAACCTTTAAGAAACAGTATGATGGTACCTTTATCTTGTCACACGCTTCAGGAAACTTCCCTACAGATGCTGTACAAACTGATGACTCATACAAATCTGACTGGACGAAAGAACAGTTTGATGCTCTTAATAAGGGAGATTACAGTAATCCATCAAACGGAACAAAACTCGAAGATATCCTTAAGGATCACCCTAAAGCTTCAAACGCTGAGTACACCATCTCAACCGTTCGTGAAGGTGAGTTCAAGAAAGAATTGAGCGTTTCTTATAACGACTTTAAAGCTGAAGATGGTAAACTTAAGAGTGTTTACTTGTCATTTGACACTACAGAAGATGGTGATACATTCTACCTTACTTATAAATCAGGTCCAGATGGCGATTAATTAAGCTGATTAAGGAAACAGGAGGGGAGACCTTCCTGTTTTTTCTTGATAAAAGGAGAAAACTATTGAGATTTTTAAATTATACATTCGAGCAAAGTCAGTCTCTTGTCACTAAGGAGACCGTAGAAAAGCTCAATCAAAAAGGAAGCTGGAAACGTTTTATTGGTTTATTTATCACTTCAATCCTTATTTACTTTTCCTCCATTGCTGTACCGTTGTTTATAAAGGGCTTGACCGTTGAACAAAGTCCTACATTTTCTTGGATTCAGTGGCCCATGATTTTCTTGTATCTTATCATGTATCTGGTTTATCTGCTCTTTTCAATAAGGTACAGAAAAAGTCCGATGAAGCTGAAATTTTGTACTTACTTTTACATGGTAGTCTTACTCGCTATCTTTACAGTATGTGCTGGTATAATGATGATGACACGACGAAATATTGTCAGTATATTATCGGGTGCCATGTTTCTTCTTTCCATTTATTATTTGATTCGAACGGTTCCCCGTAAACTGAAAGAAGCCGTTCAAAATCAGACAGAGTTTAGCCCCATGGTAGCACTTGTGACTGAAAAGATTTCGGATGGCTTGGTCTTTTTAGGTGGAACGGGGATTACAGCCGGACTTGTGCTGTTTGACCGCTCCACTGGGAGTAATTTAAGAGGGAGCATCGATGCGGTGTTGTTGCCTATTATGCCAGCAATATTTGTCTTTGCGACTTATGTCTTTTCTATTGATCTACTACGAGGCTATTACCTCTTTAAATATTCTGAACAATATAGAGAGCAGTTTGGCTACTCAGCTAAGGACTGGTATGGAGAGAAGTCGAAGGAGTATAGGAGGATGCTGGGTTAGGGTGCTTCGAGAAGACCAACAGGTTTTGAAGTGAATTATAAGATTGATGGGGAAGAATTTTCTAAAAAATTACCTAATATAAATGGAGAATAAAAATGAAGCAATTTGAAGATAAATTTATGGATGTCCAAATAAGTATGATTTCTCTTGCATCGGAATATGTACGTGCTCAAGCTGAAAACATATTTATCTATACAATAGCTGATAGCTTGTACAGTTTCGATGTATTTTATAAAATTAATGGACATGTAGTCCGTAAACATAAAGTTAACAAATATTTGCCAAAAGAATCAAATATTGATACTGGTCTACAATCAAGTTTGTTAAAAGAGGGGATAAAAGATGTAGAAGCCATGCTTGCAATTTGTAAAGAATATAATCGTGAACATCCCACAGAAATGTGGCTCATCTACGATGCTGAACGAATAGTTTGAAATCGAAGTATAGTTATGAAGGACGTTACGATAAGGATGAAGAGTTGTTGCCTCGAAAAGAATTTGAAAAATGGTTTGAAGAAGTTAAAGAGAGTCAAGAATAGGTAGTAGCATTAGAATTTAACCACCCTCGAGGTGGTTTTCTTGTAATGTCAAGATGGTATAATTGAATAGTTGGTGGACACTTGATAGGGACACAGTTCAATGGTTCGGGTGACTTAGATAACCTTGTTGCCATGAATCGAGACATCAACCGCTCAGGTGGTGAATGGTTCAATATGGAAAAAGATTGGGCTAAAGCACTTAAAGAAACACCACCAAAGAAAGTAACAGTAAATATAGAAACTATATACTCAGGAAAGTCATTGAGACCAGATAGTTTTAAAGTTACATACGAAATTGAGGGTGAAACATTAGTAAGAAAAACAATAAAAAACCAAATTGGAGGATAAAATGGAAAAACAAATTAATGAGAAAATAATTGAAATAGTGCATCAAGCAAATAATATGATTCCAGTTGTTTGGGATGATTTGTATATTGTAATAGAAATGGATAAGACATGTAGTGGAAGTGCATACTTTTATTTTAAATACAAAGGTGAGTACCATTATAATTTATATATTTCTAGAGATTTTGGTCTATCACAGGAAGAAGTATTTAACCAAAGTGATATATTGTTTGATAAATCAGAAGGATTAAAAAGAGTTTTTATAGATAATGATTTATCCGATTGGTATATTTGTATTATTCACTTAGATGAAAATAATAAACTATCAGTTGATTTTGATTATGCTCCGTGGTTGGAGAGTGATTTTGGGCCAACTGATCGTATAAACTTTTTCAGATATAAGTTTCTTGGTTTTGAACCTCGAAATGAAAAAGAACTTGAACAGTTCAAAGCCATGGAAGCTTTTCAGCAAGAACATAATGGCAAATAGTTTGCTTGGATAAAAGACCGCCTCAAAGGTGGTCTTTTGTGGTTTGACAAATTCTGGTCCATAGGTTTTGTGGTATACTGGGATTTAGTGGAGCACTGATAAAACCAAATTGGAGGAAAACATGTTAGACAACTTTTTAAAAGTGGCAGATATGCCACAGGAAATTATTGGAAAATACAAGGACCAAGTCCCTACTGAATTGGTTCAAATTTGGCAAGAGGATGGTCTAGGAACATTCTTAGATGGTTATCTAAAAGTTATCAATCCAGATGACTATTTTGAGCTTCTCCAAGATAGTTATTTCAGAGGAGATGTCGCTTTCCCTATGTTCGTAACAGCATTTGGAGATATTGTTACTTGGGAAGAGAACGCCTATGTGGGAATTGTCCAATATAATATTCAGGATTTGGATATTATTTGTAAGGGGATGGATTTATTCGTTCAATTTTTAGATAACGAATATATAACAAAAAAATTTGAACTTGATTTATATAGACAAGCTGTTGCTAAACATGGTCAATTGGCCTACAATGAGTGTTTCGGTTTTGTTCCTTTACTAGCCTTGGGAGGTGTGAAAGATGTGGAACATATGGATAAGGTAAAAACCTTGGAGCACATTTACCTCATGTACCAGCTTACAGGCGGAGTGTTTGACGATTGATAATAAGTAACCGCCCTCAAGGTGGTTTTCTTTCGTTCATTTTCATGAGATGGCTTGTCACTTAAGCACATCAGGCAGTCTCAAAAAATTCTCTCTTATATCCGACCTTATTTTCATAAGACCAGATTAAAGTATGATAAAATAAAGAAAAAGAGATAAAGGAGTCAGCTATGGCAACTAGAGAAGAATGGGTGCGTCACTTTGAGGACGTAAATGGTCGTAAACCAAGTCCTGAGGAGTTTATGGAGGCCAAGAAAGAGGATTTTGTCATCGCTACTGAGGCGGAAGCTGCCCAAGTGTCTGAGCAGGTTGAGGCTCAGCAAGTGGATAGCTCTGAAGCTGCTGAAGAGGTGTCTGCTGACTCAGAAGCAGAAGCGCAACCAGCTGAAGGTCCAGTGGTACTTGAGGAGGAAGCTCCTAATCACATGCCTGAGTTGAATCTGGAGAAAGAGCAAGAAATAGAGGCTCCAAAGGCAAGTCAGATACCTCTGGAAAACCCTTATTACAAATCTAAAGAAGTCAAAAATAATACTTTTGTCAACATCGTTCTTCCGATTATTATCCTAGTCTTGGGGCTTATATTTGCCGTTTTGGCTTGGACACTTCCAATCGGTTTCATCTTTACCTTCTTTGCTTTCTTCCTTATCATTTTGGCGATTGTGACTATGGCGCTGAGTGTGAAGTCAACACGCAAGGCCTTATCTATCATCGCTCTGGTTATGTCCATCATCTTCTTCACGACGTCACTTAGTGGAACAGGCTATCAAGTGGTCAAGTATATCATTAAACATGCCGATCAGTTTGAGGCTGATAGTCGTTACAGAGCAAATGAATACATTGATAAAGATTATCAATTTGACTGGACAGAGGACCAGTTTAAGGAGTTGAAGGTTGATTCTTTGACTTTGGATGAGGTCCTAGATGCTCATGGTAAGGCTACGGATGCCGAGTGGGGCGATGATGGTGAAACACAGACGTTAGACCTTACTTATGCAAAAAAGGGAAGGGGTAGTGATAACTTTGTCCGTTTGACCTTTAAGTCTAAAGATGGTACTTACATTCTAGAGCATGCTTCTGCAGACTTTGGCTATGATAAGGTTAAGGAAGTTAGTGACTATCAAAGCAACTGGACAAAAGAGGATTATGATAAGCTAACGGTGGGTACTCAAGCAGATTTGCTTAAGGGAACACGTCTTTCAGATGTTGTCTCAAACCACTCTGAGGCCAGCTTTAGTACGCATGAGCTGACTCAGACTGATGAGGGAGACCTCACACAAAAAGTATCGCTTAGCTTCTACGATTATAGTCCAGGCAGTGGTAAACTTAAGACGGTTCACTTAACGTTTGACTACGATAAACGTGAAAACGAGTACTTCTTAACAGATAAATCAGATGAATAAGGCTACTTTCTTAGTCACTCAAGCCCAGGGTCGCCTGGGCTTTTTTAGTCTCAACAAAAGAAGATAAAATTTGGTATAATAGAAATGATTGATTTTTCAAGAAAGAAGTGTCACACATGAACATACAACAACTACGTTATGTGGTAGCTATTGCCAACAGCGGTACCTTCCGTGAGGCTGCCAGCAAGCTCTTTGTGAGTCAACCTAGCCTTTCGGTAGCAATTAAGGATTTGGAGCAAGAGCTGAATTTTCAAATTTTCACCCGTACAACGACGGGGGCTGTCTTGACCAGTCAGGG
>OGGB01000772.1_pt1 | contig 25336 bp, 23 predicted proteins | sample 1571111 | NCBI WGS metagenome assembly OGGB01 (sample SAMEA2582067, study PRJEB24529) | metagenome | biome: Human gut stool | place: China | collected 2011
ATTTCCAAAGAAACGGATGGCGCATTCGACATTACGGTTGCCCCATTGGCCAATGCCTGGGGATTTGGTTTCAAGAAAGGCGCATTTCCTGATTCGGCCATGATAGATAGTCTGCTGGACATTACGGGATATACCAAAGTAGCCCTATCCAATGAGGGAAAGATCGTGAAGCAGGATGAACGCATGATGCTATCATGTAGTGCCGTTGCTAAAGGGTATGCCGTAGATGTAATAGCACAATTTCTCGCAAAGAAAGGCATTAAGAATTTCATGGTAGATATAGGTGGAGAAATTGTAGCCCAGGGAGAAAATCCAAAGAAAGATTTGTGGCGCATCGGTATCAATAAGCCGGTAGATGATTCGCTATCTATCAATCAGGAATTACAAACGGTACTGAATGTAACGGGTGTGGGTATTGCTACTTCAGGCAATTACCGTAATTTCTATTATAAGGATGGAAAGAAATATGCACATACCATAGACCCAAGAACGGGATATCCGGTACAACACAACATCTTATCCGCCACGGTAATAGCCAAAGATTGCATGAGTGCTGATGCTTATGCTACCGCTTTCATGGTGATGGGATTGGAAGAAGCCGAACGGTTTGCCGATGCCCACCCGGATATTGATGCCTGCTTTATCTACACGGATGAGAAGGGAGAACTTCAAACATACTATACGAAAGGGATGGAACGGTTTATAACAAGTGATTAGTGTTTAGTGATAAGTGATTAGCACCATGCGGAATATATCGCAACCCACTAATCACTTATCACTAAACACTAATCACTACAGAGCTACACTTCGATAAATTACCTATTTATAAAATACAAAATACACCGCAAGTACCAGACAAATGAATGCCGCAAAATGATTCCAATGCAGACTTTCGCCCTTGAAAAGAACCGTAGTAAATACCGTGAAAATGATGAGTGTAATCACTTCCTGAATAATCTTTAATTGTATCAGCGAGAAAGGCCCACCATTACCAATAAACCCGATACGATTGGCTGGAACCAAACAAAAATATTCCGCAAGAGCGATGCTCCATGAAAATAAGATTATGGCGTAAAGCGGCCAATTAGTGATCACTTTCATATCTTGCAACTTCAGATGACCATACCATGCAAAAGTCATAAAGACATTAGACACTATTAAAAGCAGAATCGTATAAAGACCTTTCATTTCAGTGATGAATATTTAAGGGGTGATTAATCTAAATTATCAATTTTCTGAGGAAGAAGTTCCTCCTGAACATTTGCCATACTTCCCCAAAGACTATAGCGAGCTTCTGGGTTCATAGCTTCCAACTGATGTAGAATATCCTTCATATTACTACGATGGGATTGCGCCTCATAAGGACAATTCTTCACCTGCTTACGATACCCTCTTATTTGGGCCAGTTCCAGCAAATCAGCCTCATGTACCAAACACATCGGCCGAATAATCGTCATATCAAATTTCTTCATTACCAGACGGGGCGGCATAGAACTGAATGCTCCCTGAAAAGTGATATTCATCAATAGCGTTTCCAGAATATCATCCATATGATGTCCCAATGCTATCTTGTTGCATCCCTGCTCTTTAGCCACCGTGAACAAGGCCTTGCGCCTATTCCATGAACAAAGGAAACAAGGTGATTTGCGTGTATCTGTACTTGCATCAAATTCCGTTTCATATAATACAAAAGGGATTCCCCATGACTCTACATACTCACGAAGATATGCCAGGTCACTCTGATACGGAATATTCTTCATCACTACATGGACGGCAACCACCGCAAACCTGGGCTTAAAAATTCGGGCGCGTCTTGCCAATAGCTCCACTAATGCCAAAGAATCTTTGCCACCTGAAAGCCCGATAAGGATCTTATCCCCATCCTCTATCAGACCATATTCTACCAGTCCTTTACTAAACCGCTTTTCAATGCGGCGGACGGTTTTCTCTTCTTCGGTGAATTGAGCCATAATACTACATAAGATTTGCGGTTGCAAAAGTAAGAGAAAAGAATGATTTAAAGAAGAATTAACATAATAGAATAACGGAAATCAGCATTATTCCCGATTAATTTGTATTTTTGAACATTCGAATTTGTAAGTTGGATGACTAGCATGAAAAAGAGATATATTTTACTCCTTCTATTTTGTCTCACATTAGTCGGTGTATCGGCACAGACGTTGGAGGAAGCAAGAGCTTTCTACAATCAAGGGCAATACGAGAAAGCCAAACCGATTTTCCAGAAACTCGTAAAGACACAACCGGCAAATGGAAATTATAACTTATGGTACGGCGTATGTTGCCTGGAAACAGGAGAACCAGAAGTAGCTTTGAAATATCTGGAAACCGCCGTAAAAAGACGGGTGCCCAGCGGACAACTCTATCTGGCGCGAAATTACAATGACCTGTATCGCTTTGAAGATGCCATCAAATGCTACGAAGACTACATCAGCGACCTGGCCAAACGGAAAAGGCCGACCGCAGAAGCCGAAAAGCTATTGGAGAAAAGTAAAGCCAATTTCCGCATGTTGAAAGGGGTTGAAGAAGTTTGCATTATCGATAGCATCGTAATAGACAAAAGCCGTTTTCTGGAAGCTTATAAAATCAGCCCTGAGTCCGGTAAACTATTCATGTACAATGATTTCTTCCAGAATGAGGCAGAAGTTGAGGCTACCGTATATGAAACAGAACTCGGTAATAAGATTTATTATGGTGAGCGCCAACCGGATGGTAAACTCAGCATCCTCTCGCGTAACAAAATGCAGGGCGAATGGGGCAAAGGTAGCTTGCTACCCGGTAGTATAAATGATTCCATCAATGCCAACTATCCGTATGTATTGACAGATGGCATCACCATCTATTATGCCGCGGATGGTGAAAATTCGATAGGTGGTTACGACATATTCGTCACCCGTTACAATACCAACACGAACACCTACCTCACTCCAGAAAATGTGGGTATGCCGTTCAACTCTCCCTATAATGACTATATGTTCGTTATCGACGAATATAATAATCTCGGATGGTTTGCCTCCGACCGTTACCAGCCGGAAGGAAAAGTTTGCATTTATGTATTCATTCCAAATTCTTCCAAAAGGGTATATAATTATGAAGCAATGGACCCGAAAAAAGCAATCGGGCTTGCCCGGATTCATTCTCTGAAAGATACGTGGACAGATCAGGATGCCGTAGCCGATGCCAAACATCGACTACAAGCCGCATTCGATGAAAAGCCACAAACCACGAAAAGTCATGAGTTTGAGTTTGTAATCGATGACCAGAATACTTATTATCAACAAAGTGATTTCAAATCTCCTCAGGCCAAAAACCTGTTCGGCAAATACCTCCAATTAGAAAAGGCTTTCAAAGAGCAGCAAAACAAGTTGGAAGAGCAACGTTCCTTGTACTCCCGTGCCAAGGAAAGCGATAAAGCCAAACTGGCTCCCGCCATACTCGACCTGGAAAAGCAGATACAACAATTATCAGGTGAATTGGAGAAGGCCGCCATTGAAGTGCGTAATACAGAAAAACAATCCTTTAAATAGAAAACTATGGACATACTTATCATCATTGTACTCATTGTTGCGGCGGTTATCCTGTTCTTGGTAGAACTGTTCGTCATCCCGGGCATCAGCATAGCCGGAATTCTGGCCGGAGCTTGCATGATCTATGCCAACTACTATGCCTTTGCCTATCTGGGTACAACGGCTGGTTTTATCACGCTCGGTGTATCGGCAATAGCCTGCATAGGCTCATTGATACTCTTCATGCGCTCCAAGACCTTGGATAAAGTGGCGTTGAAGAAGAATATCACATCGAAGGTGGACCGTACGGCCGCGGATCAAGTAAAAGTAGGCGATACGGGTGTGGCCATTACACGCCTGGCACTGATCGGCAATGCCGAAATAGACGGCAACATCGTGGAAGTGAAATCCATGGACGGATTCCTGAATGAAAAAACCCCTATCATTGTAAACCGTATTACGGACGGCGTTATCATGGTAGAAAAGAAAAAAGACTAATATTCACACTTAATATCTTATAAATCATGAACGTAGACACTATGTACCTAACTGCCTTTCTTGTGATAGGAGGCATTATCTTCATCGTACTGTTCTTCCACTATGTTCCTTTCTTCCTATGGTTGTCCGCCAAAGTTTCGGGAGTCAGGATTTCATTGGTGCAATTGTTTTTAATGCGTATCCGTAACGTACCTCCCTACATCATTGTACCGGGTATGATTGAAGCACACAAAGCTGGATTGAGCAACATTACCCGCGACGAGCTGGAAGCTCACTACCTGGCCGGTGGACACGTAGAAAGAGTGGTACACGCCTTGGTATCTGCCTCTAAAGCTAATATTGAATTATCCTTCCAGATGGCTACCGCAATCGACCTTGCCGGACGTGATGTGTTCGAAGCCGTTCAGATGTCGGTAAACCCGAAAGTGATCGATACTCCTCCGGTGACCGCCGTAGCAAAAGATGGTATCCAGTTGATAGCCAAAGCCCGTGTAACGGTACGCGCCAATATCCGCCAGTTGGTGGGTGGTGCCGGTGAAGACACTATCCTGGCCCGTGTAGGCGAAGGTATCGTATCTTCCATCGGTTCGTCCGAAAACCACAAGTCAGTATTGGAAAACCCGGATTCAATCTCCAAACTTGTGCTCCGTAAAGGTCTGGATGCCGGTACGGCTTTCGAAATCCTGTCCATTGATATCGCTGATATCGATATAGGCAAGAACATCGGTGCGGCTTTGCAGATAGACCAGGCAAATGCAGATAAGAATATCGCCCAGGCCAAAGCTGAGGAACGCCGTGCAATGGCCGTGGCCAGCGAACAGGAAATGAAGGCGAAAGCTCAGGAAGCACGCGCCAAGGTGATCGAGGCAGAAGCCGAAGTACCTAAGGCCATGGCAGAAGCATTCCGTAACGGCAACCTGGGCATCATGGATTATTATCGGATGAAGAACATCGAAGCTGATACTTCCATGCGCGAAACCATAGCCAAACCATCGGGAAACAACTCAAACCAGCCGTTGAGTAAATAACCGGTAGAATTATTGCCCCAGAAAAACGTCGGAACCGGTGAACAGTAACCCCGTTCCGGCGTTTTCTATTTATAAACGTATCAACCCAAAAATCCAGAATATGAAAAAGTATTTTGCATCTTCCGAACTTATTATCAATGATGACGGTTCAGTTTTTCATCTGCACGTAAAGCCTGAGTGGCTGGCAGACAAAGTAATCCTGGTGGGCGACCCGAGCAGAGTGGCACTGGTAGGCTCACACCTTGAGAATAAAGAATGTGAAGTGGAAAGCCGCGAGTTCAAAACCATTACAGGTACTTACAAGGGCAAACGTATCACGGTGGTTTCTACGGGTATTGGTTGCGACAACATCGATATTGTGATGAACGAACTGGACGCCTTGGCCAACATCGACTTCAACACACGTGAAGAAAAGCCCCAACTTCGCCAGTTAGAACTGGTACGCATCGGTACTTGTGGCGGTTTGCAACCGAATACGCCCGTAGGTACATTTATCTGCTCGCAAAAGTCCATTGGTTTCGATGGCCTGCTGAACTTCTATTCAGGGCGCAATGAAGTGTGCGACCTGCCATTTGAACGTGCGTTCCTGAACCACATGGGATGGTCGGGGAATATGTGCGCACCTGCTCCGTACGTGATCGACGCCAATGCCGAACTGATAGAGCGCATTGCCGGAGACGATATGGTACGCGGTGTAACAATTGCCGCCGGTGGTTTCTTTGGCCCGCAAGGACGCGAACTACGCATTCCGCTGGCCGACCCGAAGCAAAATGAAAAGATCGAGAACTTTGAATACAATGGCTATCGCATTACGAACTTCGAGATGGAAAGCTCCGCACTGGCCGGTTTGAGCCGCCTGATGGGACATAAGGCGACCACGGTATGCATGGTCATAGCCAACCGGTTGATTAAAGAAGCCAATACGGGCTACAAGAATACGATTGACACTTTGATAAAAACCGTACTGGACAGAATTTAAGAAACACCCACTCAAATATACTTGATGATTGTTTCCTTCAATCTTTCGTAAGTATATGGTTTGGCAATAATATCATTGCATCCGGCGGCTAATGCTTGTTGTTGTTCTATCAGGAAAGCATTGGCCGTCACCGCAACGATAGGCAAATCGATGTCGATGGTACGTATCTTTTCCGTAGCCTGAATACCGTTCATCACCGGCATGCGGATGTCCATCAATATCAGGTCGGGACGCTCGCGCAAGAAACTATTTACGGCCTCTTCGCCATTGGTAACCCACGAAATGGTGTAGTCTTTCTTCAGCAAAATGTTTATCTGCATAAAGTTAGACTCCGTATCTTCGGCTATCAGAATTTTCTTCCTGCCGTCTGATCTTCGCTCTACGTGGGCATTGATTTCAACAGGTTCACCATCCGCTCCCAACACAAACTGGCGGTAAGGAAGGGTCATCACGAAAGTGCTCCCCACTCCTACTTCGGACTCTACGGAAATTTTTCCTCCCAATCTCTCCACGATGCTCTGGCAGATGGGGAGCCCCAGACCCGTGCCCTGAACAAAATCGTTCAGCTTTTCAAAACGGTTGAAAATCAAGGGCAATTTCTCCTTTGCAATGCCGCAACCGGTATCCGTTACATACACCTTCAACCATTCTCCGCAGACCTCCAACCCCAGGGTGATGGCCCCTTCATGGGTATTCTTAATGGCATTGGAGAGGAAGTTGAACAGCACTTGTGTAATCCTGTTCCGGTCCACCATAATCCAGATTTCCTCATCGGGACGTATCACATTCAGTCGGATGCCCGTTTTCATTTTCAGGCGATGCACTTTCTCCACTTCGTCAATCAGTCCGGTCATTTCGACCAACTGGAAGTTCATTTCCGATTTTCCCGACTCGATGCGGGAAAGGTCCAGAATGTCATTTATGAGTTGCAACAACAGGTTGCTATTCTTCTGGATGATGTTCAGGTATTCGGCTTTCTCCACTTCATCTTCCGTCAAAGCTATGATTTCAGAGAATCCCACGATAGCATTCAAAGGAGTGCGGATTTCGTGGCTCATATTGGCCAGGAACACCGATTTCATGCGGTCGGCCTCTTCTGCGCGTTGCTTCGCCTCGATGAGTTCATTGGAGCGTTGCACCCTGTCACCGATATCGTGTATCAATGCCATCACTTTATTATCTTCGAACGGAGCGATGCGTGCCTGGAAATAATGCCTTTCGCAATCATCCACATCCAGGGGATACTCTATCTCCTTCAACTCCCCGTCTTCGAGGCATTGACGTATGTTCCGTAGAAACAGGTCGCTGACTTCGGGAGAATAGATGGTGCGCCCGTCCGCTCCCCGTAGCTGCTCAACGGGATGGAGCAAAATGGTATCAGAAGACATTAACACGTCGATGAGGAAGAAATTTTCATCAAAGATGAAGATGAATTCAGGCAATGCCTGTATTATCTTCCGGTTTCGCTCTTCCATGCGCGATATGCGCGTTTCGCGTTCGCACTGCCCGGTGACATTCACGGTATAACATAAGAGGCTTTCCGGATTTCCACTTCTATCTTTCTCTACAGATAAGAGGTGGTCCTCCAACCAGACTATTTCGCCATGCGCACCTACGCAACGCACGCGTAAGACTTTGGACTCTTCAAAGCCATCCAATTTCTTTTGAAAGCCATCCAACGACACCAAATGCTTATCATCGGGATGCACAAAGCTACAGAACTCTTCCAAATTCTGATAACGGATGCCGACTTTATCCAAGCCTAAACTTTCGAAATATTCCTGAGTGAAAGTGCACTCCAGGGTATTGATATTTATCTCCCAGAGAGCAATTTGATGGGCAGCCAGAACGGAGTTGACCTTCAATAATTTCTCTTTCAGTAGTTCCGTGTTCTCGTCTTTCTCGGTAGTATGAGAAGCGGAATCATGCATTTTTATTTTGTCTTGCGCCATAATAACAAAGTGTATCATGTAAAGGCTACGAAAATTGAGCAAATGTAATAAAAAAGAGTAAGTAATATACAATCGCGTTCTTTTTTTTACCCCAAAAGGCTATCTTTGCAACTCAAATAACAATTTTTATGATGAATCAGGATACCATCTGTGCCATTGCCACGGCCCAAGGAGGAGCAATCGGAAGCATTCGCGTCTCAGGAGCGGACGCCATTCGTATCACCAGCCGCATTTTCACCCCGGCAAAATCCGGTAAAACGCTGGCGGATTGCAAACCTTATACACTGACTTTCGGGAAGATACACGATGGAGAGGAAATCATCGACGAGGTTCTTGTCAGCCTGTTTCGCGCCCCGTACTCTTACACGGGCGAAGATAGTACAGAGATCACCTGCCACGGTTCGAGCTATATCTTGCAACAGGTTTTGCAATTGCTCATCAAGCACGGTTGCCGCCTGGCGGGACCGGGGGAATACACGCAACGCGCCTTTCTCAATGGCAAGATGGATTTGAGCCAGGCCGAAGCCGTGGCGGACCTGATTGCTTCTTCATCTGCCGCCACCCACCGCCTTGCCATGAGCCAGATGCGTGGCGGATTCAGCAAGGAGCTTACGGAGCTACGCAACCAGTTGCTACACTTCACTTCACTGATTGAGCTGGAACTGGATTTCAGCGACCATGAAGAGTTGGAGTTTGCGGACAGAACGGAACTTTGCCGATTGGCGGATCATATCGAGGGGGTCATTTCCCGACTGGTACATTCGTTCAGTGTAGGAAATGCGATCAAAAACGGCGTACCGGTAGCCATCATCGGCGAAACGAATGCCGGGAAATCAACGCTCCTCAATGTATTGCTGAACGAGGACAAGGCTATCGTGAGCGATATTCACGGCACTACGCGCGACGTGATTGAAGATACGACCAATATCGGCGGCATTACTTTCCGTTTCATTGACACGGCAGGTATCCGCGAAACCAATGATACGATTGAGAGTCTGGGCATAGAGCGCACGTTCCAAAAACTGGAACAAGCGGAGATCGTGCTTTGGATGATTGATGCAACGGACGCAACGTCGCAAATGAATCAGCTATCGGGGCAGATACTTCCGCGTCTGGAAAGAAAGCATTTGATATTGGTATTCAACAAAGCGGATTTGTTGGGCACGGCTCATTCTGGTGAGGTGCTGTCTGCGGCCTCTTCCATCATTCCTGACGCCGAATGTATTTTTATTTCCGCTAAGAAAAGGCAAAATACGGATGTGCTTCAGAAGAAACTTATAGCCGCCGCCAATCTGCCTACGATAACCCAGAACGACGTGATAGTGACCAATGCCCGCCATTACGAAGCCCTCACGCATGCTTTAGAAGCCATCGGACGCGTACAACAGGGATTGGCAAACAATCTTTCAGGGGACTTCGTGGCCCAGGACATCAGGGAGTGCATCTTCCATTTGAGCGACATCGCGGGGGAGGTGACGAATGATATGGTGCTACAAAATATATTTCAACATTTTTGTGTGGGAAAATAATTGGTGATTACCAACGATTAGCATACATTACCATTGATTAATAAGGCGTTGAATTTCAACGCCTTTCTTTTTGCTCGTATCTGCGATAGTTATCGTTGATACTTGTTTTTCAGCTCATTTTTGTACCGTATTTGGGTCTCGGAGGTTTGCAACCTATTTCTCACCGGATAGGTGATAGAGAATTGAGACATCATGAGACGTGGTGAGACGCCATGAGACAAATATGGAGAAATAACAAGCGAAAAAGAGATGAGCAGTAACATTGAAATCAAGAAAAAATGTGAGTGGTGTGGTAATGATTTTATCGCCCGAAAGACAACAACCGCCTATTGTTCGCATAGGTGTGCAAACTTAGCTTATAAGGATAGAGTGAGAAAAGAACGTATCACCGCCTATCAAAAGGAATTATCCATCAAGGAGTATAACGAACCTCTAAAAGATTTAGAACAACGAGAGTTTTTCAATCCTATCGAAGCCGCTAAACTTTTGGGTATTAGTCGAGCTACTATGTATCGCTATTTGGCAGACGAAACAATAAAGGCTGTACAGTTCAAAGGAAAAACTCTTGTCAGAAGAAAAGACATTGATATTCTTTTCGAGAAGTCAGTTTCTTATAACAAAAGGCTACCTAAAGAAAAAGCTCCTATCACCGAGTTCTACACCACAGCCGAAGTGAAAGAGAAATACAACGTGGCCGATTCGTGGATATTCGTTGTTGCCAAGAAGCACAACATCCCCCGAACCTTCAATCGTGGCAAAACCTATTGGAGCAAAAAGCATATCGACAACTATTTCTCGAAGAAAGCCGCGAATCCGGAAATCACCGAGTGGTACACCGTACAGGAAATTCAGGATAATTTCGATATGACTTTGGCTGCCATCTATACACTTGCCTCGAAAAACGCTATTCCCAAAAAGAAAGAGGGCAAGACAGTCAGTTACTCCAAAAAGCACTTCGATATAGCGAAAGGCATAGCACAGCCTGACGAACCGCAATACTATACGGTGGCGGAAGCAATGACAAAGTTCAATCTCACTCGAGATCAACTCTACCATTACGCCAAATACCACAACATCCCCAGAGTAAAAGTCGGCAAATACGTTAAGATCTCCCGACCCGAACTCGATAGTTTATTGGGTGATCCAAAAATAGAGTAAGTTATTTTGCGGTGACGGCATCCACCATGCTATCACCATCTTTCTTTGCAATCAAAAAACAAGTATAAACATTTAAATAACAATCGTATGACACACACGTGTACCAAAGTTACAGTTCGCCAAAGAGCCATCCGTAACGACAAAATTTCTATTTACCTCGATTATTACCCTGCCATTCGCCATCCCGAAACGATGATTATGAGCCGTCGGGAATATCTCGGTATTTACATCTACGCCCATCCCAAAAACGAGATGGAGCGTGAGTACAACAACGATATGCTGAACAAAGCCGAAGCCATCCGTTGTATTCGGGTACAGTCACTTATCAACGAAGAGTTCGGGTTCTTAGATAAGCACAAAATGAAAGCCGATTTTCTCGCCTACTTTGCCAAGATGATGAAGAGTAAAGACCAGAAATGGAAGGTCGTTTACGCCCATTTCTCCAACTTCGTACAGGGGCAATGCACCTTTGGTGAGGTGAATGTGGATCTCTGCAAGCGGTTCCGAGCATACCTATTGAACGCTAAACAACTCAAACACACCGAACACAAAGTATCGCTCAACTCCGCAGCAGGCTACTACTCTACATTCAGAGGTCTGCTGAAAATCGCCTATCGTGATAAGATGCTCCGTGAGAACATCAACGACTTTTTAGAGAAGATTGAATATGAGGACGTAAAGAAAGAGTATCTAACCCTCGACGAGGTTAAGCGATTAGCTGCTACTTCCTGCGACATCCCTGTACTCAAAGCCGCCTCTCTTTTCTCATGCCTGACAGGACTTCGTATCAGCGATATTATGAACCTGCAATGGTCGGATTTTGGCATCGCTCCCGACCAAGGCTATTGTATTCGCATTCGTACTCAGAAGACCAAAACTGAAGCTACACTCCCCATTAGCCACGAGGCTTTTGAACTTTGCGGAGAAGTCGGAACTGGTAAAGTATTTAAAGGGCTTAGCCGAAGTATGATAAATTATCCTCTAAAAAACTGGCTAAAGAAAGCTAAGATACAGAAACACATTACGTTCCATTGCTTTCGCCATAGCTATGCCACCCTCCAAATTGCAGCAGGGACAGATATTTACACCGTTAGCAAGATGCTTACTCATCGCAACGTGTCAACCACTCAAATATATGCGGAGCTGGTCAGCGAGAAGAAACGGGAATCGGCAAATAAAATCTCATTGAAATAAAAACACATCTCATCAACCTATCATACAATAAATATAAACAGCCATTTTTATATATTATATGATAGGTTAAGACTGGATAGAGGAGTTTATAATGTATCTAATTATGAGCAAAAGAGAGCAATTTTGTGCATAATTAGATACATTATGCATAAAAATCGACGGACTTGCTCCCTGTTGATAGACAAATTAAAGCCAAACGAAGACAATGTAAGGACAAATGCAGCCAATGCACCAAAATAGTTGGAGTCAGGTAGTTAATCAATTATCTTTGCACGCAAATGATAACCATTGATTAATATGACGGCTAAAAAATCAGATTACATTATTATATATTGTTTCCTCTTTGCATCGATACTGTGTATTGCTGTATTGGCTCGCTTGTTTGTAGTGAAGGAACTGCAAATGGATGAATTTTCGGGCACGGTGGCATTTATTGTGGCGTGTTTGCTGCTCAGTGCTGCCTATTTTAGTTTTCAATCCTTTGTAAATGAGTGGTTACAGCCCGTTGTAGAGCGTATTTTCAGAAAGAAACATCCGCACATAGAGCCAGAATTTGAGGTTGAGCCCATTGCGGAGACTTCGCAGGAGGAACCTATTGTACCCAACTACAACGAATATAAACTAACCGCACAACAAAAGATTCAGCAGGAGCAGGAACAAACTTTAGAGAATGTCCTCACCTATGCCGGGCAAGAACTCTCGTTATATATGACCGAGAGCGATTTGCAACAGCTTTGCGAGCATATCCGCTCTTTTCAATTCGCCATCGAAAAAGAGTGTGAACAGATAAACACACCCGTAACCGTTGATGCCAAACTAAAATCGATCGATCTGATGCACTTTGGCTGGAACATTGGCAACCAATTCAAGAAATCGGGCATTGAGACGGCGACTTTCATAAAGCAAGTATTTGCTGCACCATTCGAAAAGGTTGAAATTTCAACTATCAAACGGAAATTACGAGTAGAGGGTACTTGTATTATCAAAATCAAAGAGAAGTTGTAAATCGGAGGTCTTGACAGCCCTGTTTACTCCCTTACTTCACAAAGAACGACAAAATAGACCAAACCAATAAATATCCGAAATATTGCAATTTTCCCCACAATAGAACCGGTGTTCGTCCTTTAGTGCGTAAAGATATAAAGACTGCGGCTATTGAGGTGAGGGCAAATAACAAATAAGACCATCCTAAATATTGAGGAATGATTTTCATAGATTCGGGAAGTGCCCCCATAAGAAGGTAATTAAATAGCGGTATCGAAGCAAGTGTATTCGTGTTATAAATCAGACTCGTAACAAGCCAGACATCTACGGCAAAAAGAATTCCTACCTGCAACCATTTACGATGGAATAATCCCATAGGAGCCGATAGAATAAACGTGAGTAGTATAATATTGATATAGACCAGAGGGTTCGACAAATAAGAAAAAGATGTTGCCGAACACCAAACTATATCAAAGATCAACAGCTTCACAATCATTATCGCTATTAAAAAAATCATAGTCGAAGACCACAATTGACGTGGTGACCACTCTTTAAATATATCTTTAATAGTACTCATATTTTTGATAATTTAGATACTCAGCAAATATACTCAAAATATTCATTTTTTTTATATACAACATTCAGGCGATCACTTTTGCGTGGCCGCTTTTTCTTGCTGTAATCTACTGATATATAGCAACAATCACTTCCGACAGGTTATTCAATAGTTATATTTCGGTGGCTGATTTCACCGTGAAATAACCAATTTCCTTTGCACACAAACTATTAAAATCAAGAGTTTATGTGCAAACAAGAAATCACCTTTGATAAGTTGCCGCAGGCGATAACTTATCTGACCCAGCAGGTCGCAGAGTTAAAACAGTTGGTGTCGGAGCTTCAACCACCGCCATCCGAGAAACACCAATTAGTGGGCATTGACGATGCGTGTCGCATTATCCAAAAAGCCAAGCCTACCATCTACACCCTTGTGCGCAAGGGGCTACTCCCCTCTTATAAGAAGGGCAAAAAACTCTACTTCTATGAAGATGAACTGCTGGAGTGGATCGAAAACGGTCGACGCAACACTGCCGAGCAGAACTACGACCAGATCTTAGCCACGATGCAGAGCGGAGTGCGTCGTAAACCCAAATCGGGCGTTACCCTTTAATTCCTCGAAGCTATGAAAGAGAATAAAATCACAGCCGAAGGAATTATCGGTGAAGCGTTGGCGTACAACGACGTGTTGTCGGGATCGGATTTTCCACTCCACATTTTTCCGGCAAAATTTCAGGAGATAGCTCGCACCACAAGTCATTGTCTGGGTTATCCGCTCGATTATGTTGCCAGCTCGATGCTCTTTGCCGCATCGGTAGCCATCGGCAACACCTATTCTATCAAGGTTACACAGGGCTGGACGGAACGTGCGATCCTTTACATTGCACTTGTGGGCAAGGCAGGCGTGAACAAGAGCCACCCGATGAGTTTTGCGATGCAGCCCCTTTTGAATCACGATGCTGCGGAGCATCACAAATTCAAAATGCAGTATGCCGAATATCAGCAACTCATATCACTCACACCTAAAGAACGCAAGGATCAGGGATTGACCGAGATGCCTCAAGCCCCGAATCTGCACAAATTCATTGTATCAGACATTACGCAAGAGGGATTGGCCTATATTCACGAGCAGAACAAACGGGGTATTTGTGTCTATGTGGATGAGTTAAAAACGTGGGTTAATAATTTCAATCGCTATTCGAAAGGCTCCGAAGAACAGTTTTGGCTGTCAAATTTCAATGGCAAGTCGATTATCGTAGATCGTCGCAACAGCGAACACTCTATCTCGGTGCGTAAATCTTTTATCAGTGTCATTGGCAGTATTCAATTCCAACAACTGTGCGACCTTGCTAAAGGCGACAAGAGCGACAACGGTTTCATCGACCGAATTCTATTTGTAGTACCCCGTACGATGCAAAAGCAGTATTGGAGCACTGACGAATTACCAACTTCCATCGATACGAGTTGGAACGACACCATAAAACGACTGATCGAGATCGATTGTGCATTGGATGAGAATAGCGACCCTATTCCGGTGGAGCTAAACTATGACCCCGAAGCGAAAACCAAACTCTATCAGTGGCAACGGGGCAATGTAGATCTCTGTAATAGTGAATTTAATGAGCGATTGATTGGGATTTATAGTAAGCTGGAAATTTATATTTCCAGATTCAGTCTTGTGTTGCAATTACTTCACTGGGTGTTTGGTGAAGAACCAAAAGAAAGTGTCAGATTATGCAGCTTAGAGGGAGCCATCGAACTGACAGAGTATTTCCGTCAGACGGCACAGAGGGTGCAAGCAATAATCTCCAACTACTTCATCGAGCAGCTCAACGAAACACAAAAGGCAGTATTCCAAGCACTTCCCGAGACCTTCTGTACAGCCGACGGTCTTGCTATTGCCCTGCAACACTCCACGCCAGAAAGGACATTCAAGGAGTTTTTGCGCAACGGTACGGGCACCCTGTTCCGCAAAGAGAAGCACGGAATTTATACAAAAATCAACGATTAATCACCCTGCACTTTCCGCATTATCTACACTTTGAATCTTTATAAAGTGCCAATAATGCCGAAAATGCAACCATACAAAATCAAATGACACACAGATTTATATTAGAACCATACAAAGGCATTGTCTCCCGACACACCTGCCCGAAGTGCAAACACAAAAGATGTTTTTCACGATACATCGATACAGAGGGAGCGATCTCATTTCCTGAACACGTGGGGCGATGCGACCGTGAGCAAAAGTGCGGCTACCACTTCACGCCCAAAGAGTATTTTGAGCAGAATCCACAGCAGCAAACGCAGACTTACGAGCGAATAATACGCCCTTTACCGCCACCTCTACCGACAAGCTACATAGATACGGCGCTCGTAGAACGGTCGATGAGCCGCTATACCGATAACCGCCTATTTCAATTCCTCGCCTCTCAGTTAAGCGAAGGAGAGGCATTGCGACTGATGCAACTCTATCGGGTTGGCACTGCAAACCATTGGCAAGGATCTACGGTCTTTTGGCAAACCGACATTCACGGCAGAGTGCGTACCGGTAAAATTATGCTCTACAATCCGGCAAATGGGCGAAGGATCAAAGAGCCCCACAACCATATCACATGGGTGCACTCCATTCTTCATAAAGGGGGATTCAATCTCAAGCAATGTTTCTTTGGTGAACATCTTTTGCCGACGGACGTAAAGAGGTCGGTCGCCATTGTCGAGAGCGAGAAAAGTGCACTCATTGCAAGCTCCTATCTGCCCCAATATTTATGGATCGCATCGGGTGGAAAGAACGGCTGTTTCCGTGATGAAAACCTCAGCGTGCTACGTGGCCGAAACGTAGTTTTATTTCCCGATTTGGGAGCAACGGAAGATTGGTCTGCGAAAATTGCAACGATGGAACAAATGGGAATTACAGTCAAACTCTTCGATTATTTGGAACAGAACGCCACCGAAAAGCAACGTTCCGAAGGGTACGATATTGCAGATTTTCTGTTAGAGATGAAGCAACCGCAAGCTATACTACAAGGTATGATCGCACGTAACCCATCACTCAAAACGCTGATAGATTCACTCGGTTTGGAGTTGATAAAAGTTGAGGAATATACTTCTAAAACAGTCAAAAAAAGAGGTCTAAAGATGTAGGCATCAGCCTACTGTAAGTTAATCGATAATTGGGTTAGCAAGTTTATGTTTTGGGCGTCCCAAAACCTTGTCTTAATCCCGTTGGTCTACAAATTAATCAATAATATTGAACGTATGAAAGTATATAATAAAGGTGGAAGACCCAACAAATCATTGATAGAAAAACGTACCTATCGGGTGAACCTAAAGATGAATACCGAGGAGTATTACACACTCAAAACCCGTGCATCGGAAGCAGGAGTTTCACCATGCGATTTTATCAGAATTGTAATCCTAAAGGCTGAAATACGACAACGACTTTCGCCCGAATGGATGGAACATATTCGCAAACTATCAGGCATGGCAAACAACCTGAATCAGATTGCTCACAAGGCAAATGCCGCAGGTTATCCGGATGCTCGAATGGAATACCTGTACTTAGCCGACAAGATTGACCACCTGTTAAACCAGATACAACAATGATGGCAAAAATAGTAAAAGGAACAGCTTTTGGCGGTGTAGTAAAATACATTCTCGACCCGGCGAAACAGACCAATTTGTTGGATTCCGATGGTGTACGCCTAAAGAATTTGGATTCTATTGTTCAAAGCTTCGAGGTTCAACGAGAGCTAAACCCACGAGTAAGCAAGCCTGTGGGCCACATCTCGTTGGACTTCTCAGCACAAGACCGAGCCAAACTAACCGATGAAGTGATGATACAGATTGCACACGACTATATGAACCGCATGGGTATAGTGGGCACACAGTACATCATTGGCAGACATCACGATAAGGAGCACCCACACCTACATATAGCCTTTAATCGTGTGGATAACAACGGACACACCATCTCCGACCAGAACGACCGTTTCCGTAGTGAAAAGATATGCAAAGAGCTGACCGCCAAGTATGGACTATACTTCGCAAGCGGTAAGGAGCAGGTAAAACAGCACCGCCTAAAAGAACCTGATAAAACCAAGTATGAGATTTACAACGCCCTGAAAACAACTGTTCCTCAATGTAGAAGCTGGCGAGAGTTATTGGAACGATTGAATTGTGAAGGCATCACTGTTGAATTTAAGATGAAGAGCGGAACTAATGAACCGCAAGGCATTAAGTTCAGCAAGAACGGCTACCACTTCAACGGCTCAAAGGTAGACCAACAGTTCAGCTTTTCAAAGATAGACTTTGCATTACAACGAAATGTTCATGCAGATCAGAAGCAAGAGACAAACATCCAGCCACCATCACAGAAATCTCAACAGGGGTTTACCTCTCCTGATTCTGACAGTTTGCTGAGTGGCATAGGTGGATTATTTGATGGGATACTCACACCTAGTCCTGCTTACGATCCCGAAGAAGAAGCTTTCCGTCGCCAAATGCAATGGAAGAAAAAAAAAAAGAGGAATAAGAAGATAACAATTTAAAACAAAAAATTATGGATATAAAAATTATCATTTCGATGTTCGAGGACTTGAAAAAGTTAACCTCGGAACAGTTTAGCAACCTTTCAAAATTGGTTGAATCTTTGGCTAATGCCAAATCCGATCAGCCAGTGTTACCAGTTATACCACAGGTGGATCTATCTGAATTAGAAAGCCATGTAACTGAAAATAATATACTTATCAAAGAAGGGTTCCAGAAACAACAAGAACAATTACATGAATTTCAGCAGAAACTAGAAAAACAGCAACATAATCCCCTACCCGTTCAGAAGCATCTTCATTCCATAGAGTTGAAATCGTCAAAGGTAGTCGTTGCATTGGTCTCGCTCGGTGTAGCACTACTCGGTTCTATGAGCTGCAACATCTATCAGTTCTCAGTAAACAGCCGTTTGAATGATAATGATATTAAGTTCCGTTACATCAAGGCATTTGGAGAAATCACCCCTAAAAACCTGTTGAAGCTTGAAACTATCTTTGAGTATGAACCCGACAAGCAAAAGCAACGCTCCTTGCGAAAGATGGTTGAGGAATATGAGCAACAAGTTGAGGAGCGAGCCAAAGAATTAGAGCAAGCCCGACTCAAAGAGGCACAAGCCGAACAACTGCGACAAGAAGCAGATAAAATTAAACAAAAGAAGTAGGTAGTCAATGAGTTGAAAAGATGGAGAAAATAAAACTTCTTCATCTTTTCGCTATTATATAGCGGTATATTTCATATCTTTATAGCCAAATAAAAGAAAACATCAATAGTTATTGATATGAATCGAATAAAAGAAGTCCTTGAAGAGAAAGGTATCAAGCAAACATGGCTTGCGGAAAAGATTGGCAAAAGTTTCAGTCAAACGAATGCTTATGTCTGCAATAGACGACAACCTAGCTTGGAGGTATTGTTTCAGATAGCAGAATTATTAAATGTAAACCCCAAAGACTTGTTAGCAGAGCCTGATAAGTCATCTAATGAATAATATAATATGGCAACGACAATCAGTTATCAAGATATAGAGAAAAGACTCGCAATGTTCAAAGAATCTTTTCCTATAGAAGAAATACCTTACATCTTATTAAGAGCCTTTGGCACTACAGATACATATATCAAAAGATACAAAGATGGTAAAGGCATTATTTCCGGCTTCAACGGTCTATTGATTAAAGGTTTGCTTGCATACCGTCAAGTGTCGACAGAAGCTCTTCTTTCCGAACTAGAGATGATGAAAGACGATCCGGTTGTGCTACGTGCAAAACCACGCTTATTGATTACCTCCGATGGAAACTCTATTCAAGCTTATGACCCTAAGGAAGAAGAGTCGTACGACAATAAACTAAAAGCTCTTTGGCTAGACTTTCAATTCTTTTACCCATTGGCTGGAGTAGAACGTTACCGAGGTGTTGACGAGAATCCGGCCGATGTAAAAGCTGCCGAGAAGATGGCTAAGCTTCATGATGAAATTCGCCGATACAATGAATTCTCATCGGGTGACGATTTACACGACCTGAATATCTTTATGACCCGCTTGCTTTTCTGCTTCTTTGCTGAAGATACCGAAATATTCGAAGAGAATCTGTTCACTGCTTCTATCAGTCGCTACACTCAAGAAGACGGCTCCGATCTTTCTGAATATTTGAGTGCTTGTTTCAATATAATGGATAAGGATTTGAGAGTAGGGGTTCCTTCTGTTATCACCCAATTTCCTTATGTCAATGGAGGATTATTTCATAAACAAATATCTATTCCCAAGATGGGATATAGAGCCCGAAAGTTAATTATTGAATGTGGTGGACTGAACTGGAAAGGTATTAATCCGGATATTTTCGGTTCTATGATTCAGGCTGTAGTCTCTCCCAGCCAACGAGGTTCATTGGGAATGCACTATACAAGTGTCCCAAACATCATGAAAGTTATCCAACCGTTGTTTCTTGATGATCTTTACGAGGAGTTTACAAAGGTTAAAGACAGTGTCAAAGGTTTGCGCCAACTACTGGTTCGCATCTCTAAGATGAAATTCTTCGATCCTGCCTGCGGAAGTGGTAATTTCTTAATCATCGCTTATAAAGAGCTGCGTAAACTTGAAATCTTAATCTGGAAACAAATATCATCCCTAAAAGGGCAATACGAAATCCCCTTTGTCAACATTCAGTTAAATCAATTTTATGGAATAGAGATTGACGACTTTGCTCACGAAGTGGCCATGCTTTCTCTTTGGTTGGCAGAGCACCAGATGAACTGTATGTTCACACGTGAATTTACAAATGTGCAAATTCCAGCACTTCCTTTGCACACGAATGGGAATATTGTTCAAGGGAATGCTTGCCGAGTGGACTGGAATGAGGTTTGTCCGCATACAGAAGAGGAAGAGGTGTTTGTTTTTGGGAATCCACCTTATTTGGGATTTCGGCTACAAAGTAATGCTCAAAAAGATGATATGAGACAAACATTTGAGAAGCATATAAAGAAGTACAAAAAACTAGATTATATTGCTCAATGGTTCTATTTAGGAGCTCAATATGCAAAAACAGGATTAACAACATGTGCTTTTGTTAGTACGAACTCTATATGTCAAGGAGAACATATAGCACTTTTATGGGAACCTATCTTAAATATGGGAATAGAAATTCCATTTGCATACACATCTTTTAAATGGACAAATAATGCAAAACGCCAAGCCAACGTCATATGCATCATCGTCGGATTAAGACTAAAAACAAAAAAAACAAAAAAAATATACAACAATAACACGGTTTTGATAGTTGAAAATATATCTCCTTTATTATCTAGTGATTCCTCCATCATTATAAAAAAAAGAAGTACACCCTTATCCAAATTACCCAATATTATACTGGGCAGTCTTCCTGCCGATGACAATTTTTTAAGTTTAAACCAATATGAGAAAGATGAACTTATTAAAATATATCCTGAGTTATGTAATATAATCAAACCTTTTATTGGCTCGCAAGAATTTATAAAAGGAATAAAACGTTATTGTTTATGGATTACTAACCAAAACACCATCTCATCGCTCCAACAATATCCAGAATTAGCGACAAGATTTGAAGGAGTGAAAAGAATGAGAGAGAACAGTACTAAAATAGCAACTATTGCAAAAGCCCAAAAACCTTGGGCTTTTGCAGAAATTCGTTTTAATCCAGCACCATCTATAATAATACCAGCTGTTTCGTCTGGAAGAAGAGAATATATCCCCACAGGATTTGTCGAATCAAACACTGTTATATATCACTCTGCTTTTGCCATATATAATGGGGACATGCTTACGTTTGGGATAATAAATTCACAAATTCATATATTATGGGCAAAAAAGATTGGTGGGAAACTTAAAAATGATTTTCGGTATTCTGCTCAACTATGTTATAATACTTTTCCTTTCCCAAAAATCTCCGAAGAAAAGAAAAAGCAAATTGAGTCTGCTGCCGAAGAAGTCCTCTTATGCCGTGAAGACTATCCTGATAAAACGTTAGCAGATCTTTATGACCCAGATAAAATGCCGGACAACCTTCGTCAAGCCCATCATACTTTAGACTTAATTGTAGAAAGTTGCTATCAAGACAAGCCCTTCGAAAGCGATGAAGAGCGATTGGAGTGTCTGTTCAAGTTATATGAGAAAATGACTAAAAAAGAGAAATAGATTATGAAAGCTGAAAATATAGTAGATATTACATACGAACAAACGGGACAATCCACCAATACCAATGAACTAGGTATGCGTGAAATGCAAGCCAAAGTATATGAATGTAAAGACAAGCAATATTTACTTGTCAAAGCACCTCCTGCATCCGGTAAAAGTCGAGCTATGATGTTTGTTGCACTCTATAAAATGCAATATCAAGGCATTCAAAAGGCCATTGTATCAGTACCTGAAAAAACCATTGGCGGCTCCTTTAAAAATACAAATTTAAAAGAGTTTGGCTTCTTTACCGATTGGACTGTCGCACCCTATTATAATTTATGTGGCGGAGACGATGAAAGCAATAAAGTGGGACGGTTCAAAGAGTTTCTCCAAGACAAAGCAGCCAAAACACTTGTATGTACACACTCTACACTACGCTATGCTTTCAAGGATTTGGACGATGAATGTTTCAATGATACATTAATTGGTATTGATGAGTTCCATCATACTTCAGCAGACGCTGACAGCGGATTGGGAGACATCGTGCGCCGACTCATAGCCAATACCAATGCTCACATACTAGCCATGACTGGTTCGTATTTTCGCGGAGATGGAGTTCCAGTACTGCGTGCAGAAGATGAAGCAAGATTTCATCCGGTAACCTACAACTACTATCAGCAGCTAAATGGCTATCAATATCTAAAGAATCTGGCTATTGGATATAAATTCTATCAAGGTAACTATTTGGATGCCATATCAGAAGTACTGGATACTACCAAGAAAACTATTATTCATATTCCTTCTGTCAATTCGCGTGCAGCTACCGGATTAGGCAAGCATACAGAAGTAGACGAAATCATACAAAAGATTGGTACTGTTAGATATACAGACTATAATACCACAATTAAACATGTTGTCACTCCAGATGGCAGAGAATTAAAAATAGCAAACCTTGTAGAGGAAACTACCTCTGAACGTGAAACTCTTCAACGTTATCTCCGTAACATAAAAAAGAAAGAAGATGTAGATATTATCATAGCACTTGGAACAGCAAAGGAAGGATTCGACTGGAAATGGTGTGAACATTGCCTTACGATTGGAGTTCGGGGATCATTAACAGAAATTGTGCAGATTATAGGCAGATGTACCCGTGACTGCGAAGGAAAAGAGACTGCTCAATTTACAAATCTGATTGCAATGCCTAATGCTAAACAAGATGATGTAACCGTAGCTGTCAATGATTTACTGAAAGCAATAACAGCTTCACTTCTGATGGAACAAGTAATGGCACCATCGTGGAAGTTTAAAACAGCCAAAGAGGTAAAAGAAGGAGCAGAAGGCGGCGATGGTGATAAACGTACACTGATTGTAGAAGGATTGAAACCGTTGTCTTCGGAAAAAACAAAAACAATCATTGCTGAACAATTAGATGACTTGAAAGCGACCATCCTCCAAGATGATATGATTGTAAAAGCCATGACATCTGATACCTATGCAGAAACTATCAACAAAGTACTTATTCCTAAAATCATCAAGGAGAAATATCCGGATTTGACCACAGCCGAAGTGGAAGAAGTCCGCCAACGCACGATATTAGATACCATCGTGAAAGGAAATAATGTAGAAGTACAGCCGGATGGACAACGTCTGTTGCGACTTACTAATAAATTTATCAACATTGATAAATTGTCTATCAATATTATTGATACAATCAATCCTTTCCAAAGAGCCTATGAAATTCTTTCAAAACAGGTAAATGCCGGAATGCTGAAAGTGATTCAAGATACGATTGCCGAACAAAAATACGACATGAGTATCGAAGAGGCTATTCTTCTTTTCAAAGGTCCATTGAAACAATATATAGTTGCCAACAATGGGCAACTTCCTGATATTAATCACCCTAATCTGAAAGTACAAAGGCTGGCGCAAGCCTATCTAAAGATTAAGAATCAGAAAATCAGAAAAGAAACGGGATTGGAATACGATCCAAAGAGTAATTAATTCATAAATAGAAGAGTGTACCATGGAATACCCTAAAGAGCTTGAAGAATTATTTGATGACCCCCTCTTGGCTGATGTCAAACCAGCTCCTAAACCACTGACAGCAGATGACCGTTTGACCGAGAAACTCTTGTGCATTAATGAGTATATAAAGCGAACAGGGCATCACCCCCTAGCTGAAGGAGATTTTGAGGAGAGGAAACTTTGTCGAAGTCTGGAGGCTATACTGAATCATCCTTCTGTATCTTCATTAAAAAACTATGATGAATTCAATCTGTTAAATATTGAATAGCTTATGAAAATAGATGACATCAATAAAGAACTGGAGGAACTATTTAAAGACCCTATATTAGAGATAACTGATGAGGAGAAGGCCCTTTTTACTCTTCCAGAAATCCTAAAGGCAAAGAAAGAACGTAAAGAAGCTGATTATGTAGCTCAACGAGTTATTTGTAAAAACTTTGCTGATTATGAATCTGGATTTAAGCAAGTCCATAAAGATCTACGTGAAGGCAAACGAATGCTGAAAAGATATACAGGCGAATCTGCTATACAAGCCGGACATTATTATGTATTAAACGGGGTAGTGGTTTATCTGGATCAGCTGATAGAGATGAGGAAAGAGAACAGAACAGGCGGACACCTCGATGGACGGACGCGCCTTATATATGAAAACGGAACAGAATCTGATATAAAATTCAGAACCTTAGGGAAGAGCATACAAATAGACGGGTTCATTATAACAGAGAGTACAGATACTAATGAAGCTGCTTTAGAAGTGCGTTTCAATAATATAGACAGTTCTGATATTCCGGATGGATACATATATGTACTATCTTCCTTATCTACTGATCCACAGATACAAGGGAAAAAAGACTTATATAAAATTGGTTTCTCAACAACAAGAGTTGAAGAACGGATAAAGAATTGTGAATATGAGCCAACTTATCTAATGGATAAAGTGAAAATAGTTTCGGTATGGAAAACCTTTAATATGAAGACAAACGTATTCGAAAACATTATCCATCAATTCTTTAAATCCGTACAATTCAGGGTTAAAGTTAAGGATATATCAGGGAATGAGACTATACCTCAAGAATGGTTCGTTGTGCCATTAGGGATTATTGAACGAGTGGTAGAAATGATTATTGATGGTTCCGTTGTTGACTATAGATATAATCCAACCATGCAAGTACTCGAAAAGGTTGAAAAAGAAAAAAGAACAGCAAGTGAAAAAGTAGATACAACTGGCTGGTCTATCCTAACACTGCGAATTAAACAGATTTATTTTGACTTGATCCTAAAAGGAGAAAAAACGGTTGAATACAGAGATATGAAACAAATCCAAATAGGCAAATACACATGGGTGGAACAAGATACAGGCACTAGGTATTTACGCAAGTTTGATGCATTGCGTCTATTTGTTGGAAATACAGCTGGCGGAGGAGACAGAATGTTGGTCGAAGTTATAGATACTCAATATAATCCGGATTCTAGACAGGTGGAGTACTTGCTGGGGAAGGTTTTGGAAGTTGATATCAAATCCAATTCAAATAAATAATATGCAAAATATAATAGCAGTCATTTGGGATTTTGATAAAACGCTAGTAGATGGCTATATGCAAGATCCTATCTTTGAAGAATATAATATAGATCCCAAGATTTTTTGGGAAGAAGTAAACAAATTACCTGAACGATATTTAAAAGAGCAGGATGTAAAGGTTAATCCAGATACAATTTATCTGA
>OGGB01000774.1_pt1 | contig 25325 bp, 17 predicted proteins | sample 1571111 | NCBI WGS metagenome assembly OGGB01 (sample SAMEA2582067, study PRJEB24529) | metagenome | biome: Human gut stool | place: China | collected 2011
CCTGGCTGCTGGCCGACGGCGACCGTATTGCCGCATACGGCACGATGGACAAGATGCCGGAGATTACTCCCGACACGGAAGTCGTCGATGCGGAGGGGGGCATGCTTTTCCCTTCGTTCTGCGATTCGCATACCCATCTGGTTTATGCCGGAAGCCGCGAACAGGAGTTCCTCGACAAGATCAACGGCTTGAGCTACGAAGAGATCGCCAAGCGGGGCGGCGGCATCTTGAATTCCGCCGACCGCTTGCACGAAACTTCCGAGGACGAGCTTTACGAGCAGGCGATGGAACGTATCCGCGAGATCATCGCAATGGGTACGGGCTGCGTCGAGATCAAGAGCGGCTACGGTCTTACGACCGAGGATGAACTCAAGATGCTGCGGGTGATCCGCCGTATCCGCGAAACTTCGCCGATCACCGTCCGTGCCACTTTCCTCGGAGCTCATGCCGTAGGCCGGGCCTATAAAGGCCGCCAGCAGGAGTATGTCGATCTGATCTGTCGGGAGATGATCCCTGCCGTCGGCAGGGAGAAGCTCGCCGAGTTCGTCGATGTTTTCTGCGACCAGGGGTTCTTCACCGTCGAAGAGACGGAACAGATTTTGCGTGCGGGCGCCGAGTACGGTCTCGTGCCGAAGATCCATGCCAATGAGCTGGCCGTTTCGGGCGGTGTGCAGGTCGGTGTCCGCAACAAGGCGCTGTCCGTCGATCACCTGGAGCGCATGGGGGCCGAGGAGATCGAAGTGCTGCGCACGTCCGGTACGATGCCGACGATGCTGCCGGGTGCCGCTTTCTTCCTGGAGATGCCGTATCCTCCTGCACGGGCAATGATCGAGGGCGGTTTGAGCGTGGCTCTGGCTTCGGATTTCAACCCCGGCTCGTCGCCTTCGGGCAGTATGAAGATGATCGTTTCGCTGGCCTGCATCAAGATGCGTATGACGCCGGCCGAAGCGATCAACGCCGCGACACTGAACGGTGCTTACGCCATGGGCTTGAGCAGCGAGTACGGTTCGATCACCGTAGGCAAGAAGGCGAACTTCTTCCTCACGACGAAGATTCCTTCGGTGGCATATCTGCCGTATGCCTATACCTCTCCGCTTATCCACCGGGTATTCCTCCGGGGGCAAGAGGTGAAGTAATTGGCCGATATATCGTTCGAAGCCGGGGCAGGGTATTCTGCTCCGGCTTTTTGTTCTTTTTACGCTCATTCCTCGCTGATATCGGACGGATTTCCGGTTGTATGGAAGAGGTCGTTATCTTACGTATGGATGAATACGTTTTCGGACAATTTCGGTGTATTTTTTGCAGGAAAGAAAAATATGATACGCTGTTTGTCGATTGCGACCGTGCTTACGAGCATGGCAATAACTTTAAATGCACAGAATATGAAACCATTGACTCCCGAAGAAGAGCGGGTGATCGTTCGAAAAGGAACCGAAGCTCCCTTTTCCGGTAAATATTACCTCCACGACGAAGACGGCACCTACCGCTGCCGCCGGTGCGGTGCTCCGTTGTACCGTTCGCAGGATAAATTCGATGCCGGCTGCGGCTGGCCCAGCTTCGATGATGAAATTCCGGGTGCCGTGCGCCGCGAACCGGATGCCGACGGACGCCGTACGGAGATTCTCTGCGCCAGGTGCGGAGCCCATTTGGGCCATGTCTTTACGGGCGAAGGATTCACCGCTAAAAATACGCGCCATTGCGTGAATTCCCTCTCCCTCGATTTCGTACCGGCGGCCATTCCGACCATGCCGGTCGCGGAACCGGCAGCGGCTTCTGCCGAAAAGCCTGAAAATACCTCGTCAGTCGAGCCGCCGAAATCGGTGCAAACCGAACGGGCTATTTTCGCCGGCGGTTGTTTCTGGGGCGTGGAGTATATGCTGGGTAAGGTGGACGGAGTGAAGAGCATTCGTTCGGGCTATATCGGCGGCCATACCGAGAATCCCACCTACGAGCAGGTGTGCAGCCATAAAACGGGCCATGCCGAGGCCGTCGAAGTCGAGTTCGATCCTTCGAAAGTCTCTTACGAAACTCTTGCCAGGCTCTTTTTCGAGATACACGATCCGACCCAGCTCGATGGACAGGGGCCCGATTTGGGCGATCAGTATCGGTCAGAGATTTTCTATACCACCCCCGAACAGAAGGAGGTTGCCGAGCGGCTGATCCGTATCCTGAAGGAGAAAGGATATAGCGTGGTGACCGACGTAACTCCGGCTTCCCGCTTCTGGCCGGCTGAACAATACCACCAGAACTACTACAACCGTAAAGGTACGCAGCCGTACTGTCATCGTTACACCAAACGGTTTTGACGGACGGCGTTCGTGAATAGTCGGCAGGGGAAGCTGCGTCGGTCGGCATTCGGGTACGGAGAAGGCACGAAGCGGGAATTGTTGTACTAATATCGAATGCAATATGGATAATTTGTTTGATTTGACGGGACGGGTTGCTGTCGTAACCGGTGCGTCGAGCGGTCTGGGGGCGGATGCAGCCCGGGCTTATGCCGGTCAGGGAGCTGACGTGGCACTGTTGGCTCGCAGGGTCGAGAAACTGAAGACCGTAGCCGACGAAATAGCCGCAACGGGGCGTAAAGTGCTTGTCGTGGGGTGCGACGTGACCGACGAGGAGCAGGTCCGCAAAGCGATCGGGCAGGTCGTGGCTCGCTTTGGAAAGATCGACATTCTGCTCAACAATGCGGGTGTCGCCGTGCCGGGTACTGTCGAGCAACTGACCACCGATGAATGGGACAAAGAGATGAATACCAACGTGCGGGGTGCTTATCTGGTCTGCAAATACGTCGTACCTCACATGCGCGAACGCCGTTACGGCAAGATCGTCAATATCTCTTCCGTGAACGCACTGATCGCGGACAAGAGTCCGTTGCTGGCCCGACATGTTTACAACGCATCGAAGGCGGCGGTTTTGGGATTGACGATCGGAATGGCCGCTTCGTACGGCGTCGATGGTATTACGGTGAATGCTGTTTGCCCCGGACTTTTCGAGAGCGAGATGACCGAAGATACGCTTTTCAAAAACGAGGAGTTCATGAGGATGTACAATTTCACCGATCCGATGAGCCGTCCCGGTCGCCGGGGCGAACTGAACGGTACGATCCTCTATTTTTCGTCCGACGCTTCGAGTTATGTCACCGGTCAGCACGTGGTCGTCGATGGCGGTGCCAGCATCGTCTGACGGAAGAGCAGCCGACGAGGGGCGGTCTGTTTTATGGCGGGCAGATTTTCGCCATGACCATATAAACGGAGAAGCGTGTCGAGAAGGGGGGGGTGAAAATGCGGTTTTTACCGGACGTTGCCCTGCGAGTAACGAGAAACACCCTGCCGATTCCGGCAGGGTGTTTCTCGTTTGGTCCTAATCGGTCGGGGGCGGGTCCGTCCGGCTGTTGTAACCTCGGCGAACCTATGCCTGTTCCCGAAGTTCGCTTATCCCGATATTGCCTTGTCGGTAGCGGGTGAAATCCCGAATCGGTTATGCTTTCGGAGATGAGTCTTGCGCCTCCTGTTTTTCTACATCGAACGGGTTGCTTTGCGTGACGGTCGTATGCCAGGGGATTCCGATCAGTGTCGATAGATCGACTTTGGCGGATTCGATGTAGCTGCTCAGGATCATATCGCGGGCGTCTGCGTTTTGGAACGGATAGAGTTCGAACGCCGGCAATACGGAAACGAAGTGTTCCATGATTTCTGCCTGGATGGATTCGTAACTCGGCCAGTTTTTGTTCGAGGAGAAACAGTAGATCTGGACCGGAAGGCCGTTGGCTACCGGCGGCAGTGTCCGCACCATCAGCAGCAGTTCTTTGCTGACGAAAGGATGGCGCCGCAGATACATCACCATGTAGGCCCGGAACAGACCGAGATTCGTGTCGATAGTTCCGTTCACCAGTCCTTCTGGATTGTCCGTATTGGCGACTTTTCCATCGGCTGCCTGCTTCTGCTTTTCGGTTATGAATTGCGCCAGTTCTTTGTCGAAGGCTTTCATTTTCTCCAGAAATTCCGGCGTGCACGGTTTGATGTAATCGAGTTTCAGGGTATATTCGCGCATGATGCGCCGTCCGCCCGAGTCGCTCATGCCCCGCCAGTTGATGAACGAACCCGAAACCAGCGAATAGGGTGGGACGGTTACGATCGTGTTGTCGAAGTTCTGAACCTTCACGACATCCAGGGATATGTCGATAACGGTGCCGTTTATGTTGTTCTGCGGCATTTCGATCCAGTCGCCGATGCGCAGCATGTCGTCTTCGGAGATCATTACGCCTGCGACCAGTCCCAGAATAGTATCCTTGAACACCAGCATCAATACGGCTGTGAAAGCACCCAGTCCCGTAATCAGGTTGAGCGGCGATTTGTTGATCAGGATCGAAATGATAACGATCACGACGACGCAGTAGAAAACCACGCGGAATATCTGGATAAAGCCCTTCATCGGGCGGTTTTTCAGTTGCTTGTTCTTTTTCAGCTCATCTCCGACCGTGTTCAGTATGGCATTTACGGAGATAATCAGGGCGATGAAAAAATAGATCCAGGTGATCTTCTCGCTCAGGATGAACCAGGCGGAATCTTTGCTGAAAGCGAATGGCAGCAGGGCGGAAACCATCAGTGGCGGAATGATGGCCGTCAGCTTCCGAAATACGCCGTATTTGAACATCGATTCGAAGAATCCGACGCGTTTGCGTTTCAGAATCTTTTTCGCCAGATGCACCAATACGGCGTGGACGATTCCCGCGACGATGAATGCGATAATCACGATTACGATCAGAAACAGGAGTTCGTCCATTTTGTCGAGCATATGGGACGGAATGCCGATCCAGGCGAGGAATTTTTTGATTCCGAACAGGATGGTCAATGCAAAGTCGTTTGTATTCATAAACGGTTGGAAAAATCGAAGTTTGTCGTGTATGGATTCGTCATTTCGAATCTTATCTTAATTATTATGCAATAATTATTCCTAACGAGGATCGATCGGTGCCGTATGTAATCGGAGTGTTCGGTGCGGTTTAATATACAATAGGGTGGGGCCCCGGTTCGCCTTCTGCGCTTTTCCCGGAAGGCGGATTCGACGTCAGGATTTTTCTCGATCAGAAAAAGTGTCGTTGCCTGCGGAATAACGATCCGATACCGTTTGAGCGATAACGTGTTTCCCTGCCTTATCCAGCTCTCGATATGTGCGAAGCGACGCAGATTTATGGTATCGAGGGATAAGTTGAGCGCTTTGCAACTCCTATTTGCTCCCCTTTTTGCTGCGTCCCGTTGTTTCGGATCGATAAACCGATGGATACGCATCTCTTTTCTTTCTCCATTTACTGTGAGTCGTAATGTGATAGGAACTTCACCATTACGATTTGTCTTTGTTTTACACAGGTAGAATAAAACGCTGAAAGAGGTCTTTCCATAATATATCTTTTTAGTTACGAACTTACTCTAAAAGTCTATGGCTGGTAAGATTCAAAGTGCAGTAGCTGAATGCTTCGAGCACAAAATAGGGGGGGGCTCTTCCTCTGATTATTAGCTGCTTTTGGAGAGCATTTCGAACCTTTTTTAGGATACAGAAAAAGAAAAAAGCCTTGTAAATATACTTTACAAGGCTTTGCAATCATTTGCTTCGATATTTTGCGGTATGGACGGGACTCGAACCCGCGACCCCCTGCGTGACAGGCAGGTATTCTAACCAGCTGAACTACCACACCGTTTGCTGATTGCGAATGCAAAGGTAGTACAAAAATCTGTATCTCCAAACTTTTTTCTCACTTTTTGAAGAAAGAAAATTGCACGCTTCCGTAACTTCTTGATTGCCAAAAGTGAGGGTCGGACGAAAAATTTATGTTTTTCGAATGTTCGAAAACGAGAAACCCATCCGGTTTGAGTAAATCGCGTTCCAGTACCAGCCGGATGACCTCTTCGCTGCCCTCCAGATCGTAGGGCGCGTCCGAAAAGATCAGGTCGAACTGCTTCGCACAGCTTTTCAGGTAGAGGAATACATTGGCTTTGACGGCGAACAGATTGTCGATTCCCAGGTCGGCGGCCGTTTTTTTGATGAAGTTATAGTGTACGGGATTGATTTCGACCGAAGTGACGCTGTGCACGCCCCGCGAAGCGAATTCGTAGCTGATCGACCCCGTCCCGGCGAATAGGTCCAACACGTCGCACTCCTCGAAATCGACCAGGTTTCCCAGTACATTGAACAGGTTCTCCTTGGCGAAGTCGGTCGTCGGGCGTGCCCGCAGATTCTTGGGCGGGTTGATTGCCCGTCCCCGATATTTTCCGCTGACTATTCGCATATGGCGACATGTTTGAAATATTCACGCAACAGGCGTCCGTCCTGTTTGGTCGGGTTTCCTTCCAGCCGGATCTCGCAGTTTTCGATCTGCAGCTCCTGCGTCAGCTCCCGGACGTAGAAGAGCAGATCTTCCCCCGTGGGGGCGATGAATGTCTCCGCCAGCCGCAGGGTTTGCCGTTCCCATACTTTCAGGTAGGCCAGCTCTTCATAACGGAATATCCAGAGGCAGGATGCCGTGAATTCCCCGGTACGTAGCAACGGGGAGGTCCAGCGTATCTTCTCCTTCAGCCGGGCACGGACTTTCTCTACGGAGGCTTTGTCGGCAGCCATCAAAGCGATGACGGGCTGTTGCGGATCGGAGGTGAGAATACACTCCTTCTCCGTCGGTTCCATTCCGTTTATACGCATCAGGGCGGGAGCGGCCTTCGCGTCGAACACTTCCCGGGGAACCAGCATGGTTTTGCCCGTCAATACCTCTATTTCGACCGTTTTTTTCTCTTTGGCCGGTATGTCGAGCTTCTCTTCAGAAAAAGAGTGTCCATCCAGCCTGAGCCGGATGGACACATTCTTGATTTCGGGCTTGTTATTCGTCGCCCCAGTTACCTGCTTCATTGTTACCTTTCTCCATGGAGCCGAACTTGATGCCTCCGTAGTTGCTGAAGTTATTCTCCTGATCGTCCACCAGGTTGATTACCTCCTGACGGAAGCGTACCGTGTCGAGGAACATTTTATAAGGTATGCGGCACTCTACGACGGGGATGACCACTTTCGATTCGGTGGTCACAAGACCTGCTTCCAATTCGAATTCCGTCTGGTTGTTCGTGCCGGGCACGTAACGCAGGTTGCGAACCTGTTCTGCGGTGAGCTTTTTCGGCGTGAAGATCGTGTCGATCACGTGTACCCATACCTTTTCGCTGTTCTTGCGGCCGCTCTTTTTCAACTGGGCCATTGCCACCGAGTCATCCTCATCGACGATCTTGCGCTCGAACTCCAGCGAGTCGGTCAGCACAAAATTGATCAGCGTGTCGAAATCGCCGGTGAACCGGTTGTACTTCGTTTTGAAGCTGCGCTCCGCAGTACGGATGTCCTTGATGCGGTCGATGACGCGTGCTTCGCGGGCCGCCTTCTCCTTGGCGAAGATAATCGGAGTCGAAATCTGTTTGTAGATAACGTATATCAGGCATACGATAACTACGGCAAGTACGATTTGGATGATTCTTTTTGTCATTTTTAAGTTATTTCTAGTAAGTTTGTATCAAAATCCGTCGGCAATACCGCCGTCCTTTACCGATCCGAAGATGCTAAAGACTCATATTGCGACCCAAATTTACGCTAAAATTTGTTTTAATACAACATCTGGTCAAAAAAAAATCATCGAATCGCTTTCGGAGTATTTGGCCGAGAGCGATCCTGTAGCCATTTTTGTGCTGAACGGTTACGCGGGTACCGGAAAGACGACGTTGATCGCCGCTCTGGTCGGGGCACTCAAGGATTGCGGCATCAAACCCGTGTTGCTGGCTCCGACGGGACGGGCGGCCAAGGTGTTGTCCCGTTATTCGGGAGAACCGGCCCTGACCATTCACAAGCGGATCTACCGCCAGCGCACCAATGCCGACTACGAGTCGAAATTTTCGCTCAACATCAACCAGGAACGGGGTGCCGTATTCATTGTGGACGAGGCTTCGATGCTGGCAAACGGTTCTTCGGACGGGGCGATCTTCGGCAGCGGAGCATTGCTCGACGATCTGGTGAGTTACGTGCGCGGCGGCAGGGACTGCCGGTTGATCCTCGTGGGCGACGATGCGCAGCTTCCTCCGATCGGGGCGGATTACTCCCCGGCACTCGATCCGAAGGCCTTATCCGTCTATGGAGAGGTGATTTACACGTCGCTGGATGAAGTGGTGCGTCAGGAGGCCGAATCGGGGATTCTGTTCAACGCCACCCTGGTACGCTGCATGCTGGAGAACGGCATCTGCGAGGTGCCTCGGTTCAAGATGGATTATCCCGATATAGAAGCAGTTGAAGGCGGTGATTTCATGGAAAAGTTGCAGGATTGCTACGATCGTTACGGACGCGACGAAACCATCGTCATCACCCGTTCCAACAAACGGGCGAACCGCTACAACGACGGTATTCGCCGTTACGTGCTGGGCGCCGAGGAGGAGATCGAGAGCGGCGATCTGCTGATGGTCGTCAAGAACAACTACCATTTTACGGAACGCACCGAAGATTGCCCGATGAATTTCCTGGCCAACGGCGATATAGCCAAATTGCGTCGCCTGAGGCGTTTCGAGGATTTTTACGGCTTCCGCTTCGCTACGGCCGTGCTTTCGTTCGCGGACTACAACGACGCCGAGCTGGAGTGCAAGATCCTGCTCGATACCATTGCCTCGGAGTCCCCGTCGCTGACCCGTGAGGAGAGCAACCGGCTCTTTTGCGAGGTGGAAAAGGATTATCTCGATATCAAGAGCAAGCTCAAGCGATTCAAAGAAATTCGTGAGAATCCGCACTTTAATGCCGTTCAGGTGAAGTTCGCCTACGCCGTCACCTGCCACAAGGCGCAGGGTGGTCAGTGGCGGGCGGTTTTCATCGACCGCTGTCTGTTCGGCGACGAGCCGATGACGCGCGACATGCTGCGCTGGCTCTATACGGCGCTGACCCGTGCGACCGACAAACTCTATCTGGTGAATTTCGATGAACGGTTTTACGAATGACCTTCGTTCGGAGGTTGCGAGCGGGGCTTTGCATCCGCAGCATTTCCGGATGCGTGCGATCGCCAAGTATCTGCGAGGTCGGGTGGTGGGCGGCTGTCGGTTGCGGAGGCGTTGTTCCCGCGATTCTGCATGGGCCGGATCGGATTGCCGGTGATGCCGGGCGAAGAGGAAGTCTCTTGCACAGCGCCCCAAAATAGGGGTTGAAACAGGATCATTTGGAAATAAATAATACGATAAATTAAAAATTATGACAAGCGAACTGCATCCTCTCGAACCTTTTCTGCCTGTCGGGGCACGTCTGCTGATGCTCGGAAGTTTCCCGCCGCAGCGGGTGCGGTGGTCGATGGACTTTTTTTACCCGAACTTGCAGAACGATATGTGGCGTATCGTCGGACTGGTATTTTTCGGGGACAAGGGGTATTTTCTGACACCCGACGCGAAACGTTTCGACAAGGAACGGATCGTGCGTTTCTGCGAGGAGAAAGGATTGGCTCTTTACGATACGGCCGAAGAGATAATCCGATTGAAAAACAATGCTTCCGACAATTTTCTTCAAGTAGTGCGCGAGGTCGATCTGGCGCAGTTGTTGGCTGCGGTTCCGACCTGCCGGGCGATCGTGACGACGGGACAGAAGGCTACCGATGTGATCGTGCGCCTTACCGGTTGCGCCGAGCCGCCTGTGGGAGGGAGTGTGGAGTTCGCCTATGCGGACCGTATGCTTCGGTTTTATCGCATGCCCTCTTCGTCGCGGGCCTATCCGAAACCGGTGGAGTGGAAGGCGGACTATTACCGGCGGATGTTCGCTGCGTGCGGGATGCTCTGATCGAATTGCCGGTTGGATGAAATCGTACTGCGGCGATCTGTTCCGCTGTGAGTTTTTTCGGGGAAAACATTGGTTTCCCCGAATTTTTCTTTAACTTTATAGAGTTAAATCTATAATTTATGACCGTTATGAGAAAATTAACTCTGCTTTTGCTCTGCTTGGCGTTGGGGATCGGCGTGTGTGACGCAAAAAAGAAAAATCGAGGGGTGTATTTTCGGACAGATGCCGAAATCGTGCTGGACAAACCTTATTTCGGGTTGAATGTGAGTAATATGATTCAGGTCGTACTCGAAGCCGACCGAAATCCCGCTTCGGTCCGGGTCGAAACCGAAAATGTGCCTGCTGAGGCGGTTTCCGTGCGGGTGCGGCGCGGTGAACTCGTGCTTGCGTGCGACCCCGGAGCCTTGTCGTCCAAGAGAAAGAACGATATGTCCAAGCGGGTCGTAGTGTATGTGGGCGCCGCTCCGCTGGAGTCATTTTCGTTGTCGGGGATGTCCTCCGTTTTTTCCGAGACCGGGATCGATAAACCGTCGGTTACGGTCGAATGTATGGGAATGAGCGAGTTCGAATCCGATATTCGTTGCAGAAGCCTGACGATGTCTGTGTCGGGTATGTCGATTTACAAAGGGCAGGTGGTATGCGAGGATACAGCGACGGTGGAGGCATCCGGAATGAGCCAGGCGGTCGCGGATTTTATGTGCCGGGATTTGGATTGTACGCTGACCGGTATGTCCGTTTATAATGGAAATGTGAATTGCAGGCAGAAAGCCGAGGTCGCAGTGGATGGTTCGAGCGAATGTACCTTTTCGGGAACAGCTCGGAACCTGATGCTGGAAGTGTCGGGCATGAGTCAGTTCAAAGGGAGAAAGTTTTTGGCTTCGGGACTTGCCGACTGTGACATTTCCGGTATGAGTACCGCCTCGGTCGCAGCGGCGGGATCGCTGAAATATTGTGTGAGCGGTATGAGCGAATTCAACTATTCGGGCGAACCTGTGGTTATCTCGACATCGGTCGATAACGCCACGGTTCGACACCGTTGATCGACTGCGGGGCCGATTCCGGTAAGGGTGTACTATATTGTCGTACACCCATTTATTGCAGATTATATGAATTATGAATGAATGCAATATTCTTTCAATATTCGTTATTTTGAAGTCCTTTTGCTCCGGATTTTTCGTATATTTGCAGGACGTGGAGCAATCCTGTGGACCGGCATGAGCGAAGTCGTCCGCCGCCGGATTTTTAGGGTTTACTCCGATGTTTCCGACTTTATCTTGAAAGGTAATGGCAATAGAAAAAAAATATGTTGAAACTCCGCTGATGAAGCAATATTATGCGGTCAAAGCGGTGCATCCCGATGCGATTCTCCTGTTTCGTGTCGGCGATTTTTACGAAACTTTCGGCGATGATGCGATCAAGGCCAGCGGAATTCTGGGCATCACCCTGACGCGACGTGCCAACGGAGCCGCGACATTCGTCGAGCTGGCAGGGTTTCCCTATCATGCGATCGACACCTACCTACCCAAGCTGGTCCGAGCGGGCGAACGCGTGGCGATCTGCGAACAGCTCGAGGATCCCAAACAGGTCAAAGGGCTGGTCAAGCGGGGCGTCATCGAGCTGGTTACGCCGGGCGTGGTGCTGGGAGATAATATTTTGGCCAACAAGGAAAATACCTATCTGGCGGCGGTCTATTTCGGCCGGAAAAATACCGGCGTGGCTTTTCTCGATATTTCAACCGGCGAATTTTATGCCGCCGAGGGCAGCGATGCTTACATCGACAAACTCATTTCCAACCTGGCGCCGAAGGAAATCATCTACCAGCGCGGATACGAAGACCGCTTCTCCGATGCGTTCGGCAGTCGGCACTATACCTATCGGCTCGATGAGTGGGTCTTTTCGGAGTCGGTCAACCGGGACAAGCTCTGCAAGCAGTTCGGCACTCAGTCGCTCAAGGGCTTTGGTATCGAACAGTTCAGCAGCGGCATTTCGGCGGCAGGGGCCATTCTCTACTACCTCGAATTTACCGAACATAAGAATACGGCCCATATTTCGTCCATTTCGCGTATCGACCAGGAGGATTACGTTTGGGTCGATAAATTCACGATCCGCAACCTGGAGCTCTTCTCTTCGAACGGTTCGCGCGAGAAGTGCGCGTTCGCAGACGTGGTCGATCGCACCCTCACGCCGATGGGCGGGCGTCTGCTCAAGCGGTGGATCGCCTTGCCGATCAAGGAGATTGATCGCATCAACGAACGTCTGGATGTCGTGCAGCGGTTTTACGACGAGCCCGATTTGGCCGAAAGCGTCGCCGAGCAGATTTCGCAGGTCGGCGACCTGGAGCGCATCGCTTCGCGCATAGCGGCGGCTCGGGTAACCCCCCGCGAAATCGTACAGCTTAAAAATTCGCTTTCGGCGATCGAACTCCTCAAAGCCTTGTTGGAATCGACCGACGACGAGCGTCTTCACGCGTTGGCCGAACAGATCGATCTGCTGGCGGAGGTTCGGGAGCGTATTGCCCGCGAGGTTTACCCCGACCCGCAGAACAATCAAATTCAGCGGGGCGGCATTATCGCCGACGGCGTGGACGCCGAACTGGACGATCTGCGCCGCATCGCTCTGCATGGCAAGGATTTCCTGAACCGTATTCAGCAGCGGGAGAGCGAGGCGACGGGAATTCCGTTGAAAATAAGCTACAACAATGTCTTCGGTTATTATATCGAAGTCCGCAACACGCACAAGGACAAGGTTCCCGAATCGTGGATCCGCAAGCAGACGCTGGCCAACGCCGAGCGGTATATCACCGAAGAGCTGAAAGAGTATGAAGAAAAAATTCTCGGTGCCGAGGAGAAGATGCTGTTGATCGAACAGCGGATTTACGCCGAGTTGATCGGGTTCATTACGCATTCCCTGGGAGCTTTGCAGCGGGATGCCGCCGTCGTGGCGCGTATCGACTGCCTGCAATCTTTCGCCCGTATCGCTCGGGAGCGCAACTACGTCCGTCCGACGCTCGACGACGGCACGCGCATCGAAATCCGCCAGGGACGGCATCCGGTGATCGAAACCCTGATGCCGGTGGGAGAGGAGTATATCCCCAACGACTTGCTGCTGGACGATAAGGAGCAGCAGATCGTGATGATTACGGGTCCCAACATGTCGGGTAAGTCGGCTTTGCTGCGGCAGACGGCTCTTATTATTCTGATGGCCCAGATGGGGTCGTTCGTTCCGGCGAAAGCGGCTCATATCGGCGTGGTGGACAAGATTTTCACCCGAGTCGGGGCTTCCGACAATATTTCGCAGGGCGAATCGACCTTCATGGTCGAGATGCTCGAGTCGGCCAGCATCCTGAACAATGTTTCCGACCGCAGCATCGTCCTGTTGGACGAAATCGGACGCGGTACGAGCACCTACGACGGTATTTCGATCGCCTGGGCGATGGTCGAATACCTGCACAACCATCCGACGGCCCGTGCCAAGACGCTTTTCGCGACCCACTACCACGAACTCAACGAGATGGAGCAGATGTGCCCGCGCGTGAAGAACTACCACGTGAGCGTCAAGGAGGTGGATAAAACGATCGTTTTCCTGCGCAAGCTGGAGCGGGGCGGAACGGAGCATTCGTTCGGTATTCACGTCGCCCGGATGGCCGGAATGCCGGCTTCGGTCGTAGCCCGTGCCGAAGAGATCCTGAAGAATCTGGAACTGGTATATGGTAGCAACGAGATCGTTCCCAGCAAGAGCCCTCGACGCCGCGACCGAAAAGCGCTCCCCGGAGTTCGCGAGGCGGCGGAAGCGGGGGACCAGACGCGGGGTATGCAACTCTCGATGTTCCAGCTCGACGATCCGGTGCTGGTGCAGATCCGAGATCAGATCAAGGGACTGGACATCAATGCTCTCACTCCGATCGAGGCGCTTAATAAATTGAATGAAATCAAAAAGATAACCGGGTTATGATAAAGCGATACTTTATAGTTGTACTGCTTCTTTTTCTGTTTTCGGCCGGGGTGTCGGCACAACGCCGCACAGCCGCTAAAAAAGATTGGAAAGCGAAGTACGACTACGTGGGGGCAGTGCATGACGGACGTATTCTCGTACACCGGGGCGGAGAAGGCAGCAATCCCCGTATGGGCCGTTTTTATACGGACGGCTGTTTCGGTTACACGGACACCTGCGGTACGGTGGTCATCCCGCTCATCTATGACTATGCCGATAGTTTTTCCAATGGGTTTGCCGTGGTCGGCAAAGGGGAAAAGAACGATCGCCGTTTCGGGCTTATCGATCGGCAGGGGCGTGAAGTCGTACCTTGTGTTTATGCGGATGTCGCCGGTTTTTCATCGGGCCTTGCCCGGGTACAGGAGGGGACGGATTCCGTCCGCCGCTATGGGTATGTCGATACGCTGGGGCAGGTCGTAATTCCGTTGAAATACGATTATGCCCGGGATTTTTCTGAAGGAATGGCTGTCGTAGCCAAAGGCGAATGGAGCGGTAAGTCCGGCTATGGAAAAAGGGATTTTGAATTTACCGGGAAATACGGATTCATCGATCGTCGGGGTAACGAAGTGATTGCTCCGATATACGACGGTGCGGCCGATTTTTCCGAAGTGCTGGCCGCTGTCGGACAGATGGGGAAATATTATGTGCGCTGGGGATTTATCGATGCCGCAGGGACGTTGGTCATCCCATGCAAGTATTACGAGGTTTCCTCGTTCCGAAATGGCCGTGCGGTCGTCTGCATTGTTTCCGGCGGTGCTTTGAAGTACCGGCAGTATCGACCGGAATGGACGGGAAATCCTACCTTGTATTTACGATTGGGTGCAGCACACGCTGTTCGGAACGACCTGGGTCGGAGAAGGGGAGGATTTCGCTTCCCGGGCCTGTACCCTGCTCGACGTTTCCGGCAAACCGTTGATCGACTATAAGGTCTATCAAGTGAACCCGAGCGGAAAATTCGGACATGCCTCTGCGGCTGTTCCCGATTCTACCGGGTTGCTCCGATTCGGAGTATTGGACGGTCGTGGGCGTGTTATCGTACCGTTCGAATACGATGACATAACGATCTTTTCGGAGTGGGATTCGGCCGCTGCCGCTTACGTGGAGCGAGGAATCGCCGAAGTGAAGGGGAAGAAGTATCCGTTTGCCTTGCGCCAGGGGAAATAAATAAAAGGGAGTATCTGACAAGTCCGATTTTAACGTTTTCACCCCTGCCAGAATGTCTTCTCTGGCAGGGGTGATTTTCAATTTCGGGGAGATGTCGGACGGTTCCTTTTTGTCGTAATGGACTGCGTGTCGAGGCGAGTTACACAGACTGCCTGTTGCGAAAATCGATTTTTGGGGAATGGATTCGCGTGCTCCTATTTGGCGTTGATCTGCGACTGGATGCTGCGGATCAACATGCTTACGGCAACGGAATTGAAACCTCCCTCCGGGATGATTACGTCGGCGTATTTCTTCGACGGCTCGACGAACTCCTCGTGCATGGGCTTGACTGTCGTGGTATATTGCGAGATGACCGACTGCATGGTGCGCCCCCGCTCGCATACGTCGCGCAGGATGCGGCGGGCGAGGCGGATGTCGGCGTCCGTATCGACATATACCTTGATATCCATCAGGTCCCGGAGTTCCTTGTTCTCGAAGATCAGAATACCATCGACGATGATTACCTTCGAAGGTTTGACCAGCACGGTTTCGGCCGTTCGGTTGTGATCGACGAACGAATAGACCGGATGTTCGATCGGAACGTTGTTTTTCAGCGTGCGGATGTGCTCGACGAGCATATCCGTATCGAACGATTGAGGGTGGTCGTAATTGAGTTTCGTACGCTCTTCGTACGTCAGTTCGGGATGGGCTTTGTAGTAGTAGTCGTGGCAGAGCGTGACTACCTCTTCCTCCTTGAAAGCCTCCTGCAATCGTTTTACCAGCGTGCTTTTACCCGATCCTGTGCCGCCTGCGACACCGATGACTGTCACATTCATAATTCCCGATTTGTGGTTCTTTTTTATTCTCCGCTTTCTGTGTAAGATAACCGCCTGACCGGTTTTTCTCCGAAAACGAGGTGATTTCTTTTCCGTATTTGCACCCGCACGAAGTCGGTGTGCATTTCCGATTTCATCCGCCCGATGAAGCGTCCCTGAATCTGTTTTTCTCTTCCCCCCCCCTCGCCGTCGGATTTCGGATAAATTACGTCAAAAAACGGTATGTTCCGTTTTCGCATTTCCCGGTTACCGTATGGCCGAACTCCGAGTGTACTGCCAATCTCGTCCTTTCCGATGAACGCATCGAGTCCGCTTTCCGTCGCAATCGAACGATGGGGCAGCTCCCGTCGGCCAAACGGATATGGAAAAGGATTGCTCCCCTGCGGGGTGCAATCCTTTGTAATTTTCGATTATGCGTCGATATTGGCGTAGTGAGCGTGTTTTTCGATGAACTCGCGTCGCGGGGGAACCTCGTCGCCCATCAGCATCGAGAATACGCGGTCGGCTTCGGCAGCGTTGTCGATGGTTACTTTGCGCAGAATCCGGGTGTCCGGGTTCATCGTGGTTTCCCACAACTGATGGGAGTTCATTTCACCGAGACCTTTGTAGCGCTGGACGTGTACGCCCTTGCCCATTTCGGCCGTGATCTCGTCACGCTCCTTCTCCGTCCAGCAATAGCGCTCCTGCTGGCCCTTTTTCACGAGGAACAGGGGCGGGGTGGCGATATAGACGTGGCCGTTCTCGATCAGCTCTTTCATCTTGCGGAAGAAGAAGGTAAGCATCAGCGTGGCGATGTGGCTGCCATCGACATCGGCATCGGTCATGATGATGATCTTGTCGTAGCGGAGTTTTTCGAGGTTGAGCGCCTTGCTGTCCTCTTCCGTGCCGATCGTCACGCCGAGTGCCGTGAACATGTTCTTGATCTCCTCGTTCTCCCACATGCGGTGCTCCTGGGCTTTTTCGATATTCAGGATCTTACCGCGCAGCGGCATGATGGCCTGGAAGTTCCGGTCGCGACCCTGCTTGGCCGTACCGCCTGCCGAGTCGCCCTCGACGAAGAAGATTTCGGCGATCGAACGGTCGCGGCTCGAACAGTCCGCCAGCTTGCCGGGAAGACCCGCACCCGAAAGCACGGTCTTGCGCTGCACCATTTCGCGGGCGTGACGCGCCGCGTGCCGGGCCGTTGCAGCCAGGATGACTTTCTGTACGATGGCCTTAGCGTCGCGCGGATTCTCCTCCAGGTAGTGACTCAGAGCCATCGACATGGCCTGATCGACCGCTGCCGACACCTCGTCGTTGCCTAGTTTGGTCTTGGTCTGCCCTTCGAACTGCGGCTCTGCGACCTTGACCGAAACTACGGCCGTCAGACCCTCGCGGAAGTCGTCGCCGTTGATATCGAACTTGAGTTTGGCGAGCATGCCCGAATCCTCGGCGTATTTCTTGAGCGTGCGGGTCAGGGCGCGGCGGAAACCCGTCAGGTGCGTACCGCCTTCGATCGTGTTGATATTATTGACGTAGGAGTGTACGTTCTCCGAGAAGGAGTCGTTGTACTGCATGGCTACCTCGACCGGCACGCCGTTCTTTTCGGTGTCGATGTAGATGATCGATTCGGTGATGGCCTGACCGCGCGTGGCGTCCAGGTATTCGACGAACTCCTTGAGGCCCTCTTCCGAATAGAAATGGTCGCCGACGTATTCGCCGTTCTCGTCCCGCTGGCGTTTGTCCAGCAGGTTCAGGTGGATGCCTTTGTTCAGGAATGCCAACTCACGCAGGCGGTTGGCCAGGATGTCGTACTTGTATTCCGTCGTGAGCGTGAAGATACTGCCGTCGGGTTTGAAGGTGATCGTGGTTCCGCGATCGTCGCAGGTGCCGATCACTTCGACCGGCGAAGTCGGAGCGCCTTTGCTGTACGATTGGCGGAATATTTTGCCGTCGCGGTGGATTTCGGCGATGAGCAGCGTCGAGAGTGCGTTCACGCACGAAACACCCACGCCGTGCAGACCGCCCGAAACCTTGTAGCTGCCCTTGTCGAACTTGCCGCCCGCATGGAGCACGGTGAGCACGACTTCGAGTGCGGACTTGCCCTCTTTTTCGTGGAAGTCGGTCGGGATGCCTCGGCCGTTATCCTTGACTGTGATCGAGTTGTCTTCGTTGATCGTAACGTCGATGTCGGTACAGTGTCCTGCCAACGCCTCGTCGATCGAGTTATCCACCACCTCGTAAACCAGGTGGTGCAAACCTTTTTCTCCGATGTCGCCGATATACATGGCCGGACGCTTCCGGACCGCTTCCAGACCTTCGAGGACCTGGATGTTGGAGGCGGAATACTCCTCTTCCTGCTTCTTTATCTCTTTTCCTTCAGTACTCATATTGACCTTAAATATATCGTACAAATATACGGAAAAGTTTCGTAAGATGCAATAATCAAGCACCCCTTTGCCATTGATTTTTGCCGCAGCCGGATTTGCGGGGTGCTTATTCGGGCGAAATATCGGATACCGGAAGCGTAGCCGGATCAGTGGATAAGAGCTTTGATAACATCCCGATCGACGTCGGAGAGATCGATCGGCTTGTGGGTCGGTTGCGTGTATCGCAATCCGCTGATGGTGGCGACTCCCTGTCGGCCGTTTCGGGTGACATAGATGAAATAACCGTACCGGAATAAATCTTCGACCGAAAGTACCGGGGACTGAAACATGATTTCGAACAGCTTTTTACCCGTATGGTCTATGGCTATAAACTTTCCTTCGTCTGTTTCCACGATCCCGATTCTGTTTTCACTTATGATGGGTGTGTGGCATCGGGCGTATTTCCCGAAAGGGACGATTGGACGTCCGGTCGCATTTTCATATCCGACCAACCGTCGGCCGTTTTTCCTGATTTCTTTGCGGTATAATATCGGCCGGGGAATTTCGAATGTTTTGAGAACGGCCTGTATGCTGCCCCGGGAAAAATTTACGTCGCAAATGAAATCTACTGTTTTCAGACTGTCGGCGATTGCAGTTTTCAGTCTTTTTTTAGCGGCATCCGAAGCATCGATGATTCCGCTTTTATGAGCTACTATCAAGGGCTGTATGGTAATGGGGTTTCCGGATGGATCCGGGAGGATACGCATCCAACAGGTCCACAGCCCGTCCGTGAATTGTGCGAATTGCATGTAGTCGAAGTGCAGAAACAGCGGATCGCCCAGCATCGGAGAGGGGCAGGGAAAGGAAGGATATGTCCAATTCGTATAGGTCAATCGCCCCTCCTCGAAAACGAATATGGGTTTCGTTCCGTCCTGGTAGAATATGCCTGATATAGGAAGTGTGCCTGAATAGAAGGTGGCCGGATAATAACCGGTATGGTCGCGGACGAAAATGCCGCTGAAATCTATTTCGGAGTAGTCTGATTTGCGTATCGTGTGATCCAGGTAGAGTTTGTCGTCGATCAGTCGCCAGTAGGAATGGTGTTCGTGATCACCGTCTATGTAGATAACGAATCCCTCTGCGGTAGGCTGATGAATAAGTGCCTGGAATTTTTTTTCGAATACCCGGTCGTTGCGGGCCAACTCGTCCAGCGGAGTGTCGTCCAACCAATGTAAGTCCAGTCTGAGCGTATCTGTGCCGATGATAAGACTGTCGGCTTTTGCCGTGGTTATTGGGGCCACTGCCGCCAATAACAGGAACAACCGGAAAAGAGTACGGAGTCTCATAACCCAAACCTGTTTTTATTCGGAATTATCTGTACCTGGCAACGATGAAACTTAGGTCGCAGGGTTTCCGTTTGTGCGGGCATTCGTTAAATATCCTGCAGCATCGTTTGTACCGGAACCTCCTTGATCTTGCCTTTCGAGAAGAGGATCGTGCGGGACGGATATTCTTCGATGAGGGCCGTGTTGTGCGTGGACATGACTACGGCGCAACCTTGACGAGCGATTTCCTGGAACAGCCGAATGATGCCTTCGGCCGTCAGCGGATCGAGGTTGCCGGTAGGTTCGTCGGCCAAAAGCAGGCGGGGACGGTTCAGCAGGGCGCGGGCGATGACCAGACGCTGCTGTTCGCCGCCGGAAAGCTCGAACGGCATCTTGTAGCCTTTGGCTTCCAGCGATACGACCTTGAGTACCTCGTCGATCCGCTTGCGGATTTCTGATTCGTTTTTCCATCCCGTTGCCTTCATTACATAGTATAGGTTCATGAAGACGTTCCGGTCGGTGAGCAGTTGGTAGTCCTGGAAGACGATGCCGATTCTACGTCGCAGCATCGGAATCTCCCGTCGTTTGAGTTTTCGCAAGTCGAAGCCTGCGACGTATCCTTCGCCTTCAATGAGTTGAAGCTCGGCATATAAAGTTTTGAGTAAGGAGCTTTTACCGCTTCCCACACGCCCGATCAGATAGACGAATTCACCGGCGTTGATGTCGAAATTCAGATCGGACAAGATCAGTTCTCCCTGTTGCAGCAACTTTTTTTCGGAGCGGCTGCCGAAAGGATCGTCCGTGTGGTATATCGTTACGCCGCGCAGCCGGATTACGTTTTGTTCGCCCATGAGTCGAGTTGGTTGAAAGGTTCGTGGTGTCCGTGTGTGCCGATCGGCCGATGCAGGACGAATGTTCTTCGTTTCGTGCCGTCGCACTCCGATTCGGACGGGAGCAAAGGTAATGAAAATGAAGGCAGAATAAAACAAACTCTTCTGTTTTTTACACCGATCATATCCTACCTTCCACAAAGGTAATGAAAATGTCCGAAAAATAGTCTGTTTCGGTCATCGTGCCGGACAATAATCCGTATTTTTTTTGGAACTCCCGGTAATGAATAGTATTTTTGTTATTAATTATGGTATAAATTGACAATAAGGGGATAATGGGAAGTGAATCCATGTTGCAGGAGATATTGTGGGATACGAAGATCGGGTGGTGGAAAGTAGATATGGCCCGACGGGTTCTTTTGTTGTCCGATTATCTCTGTAAGACGATAGGAACTGAGGAGTCCGAGATCGGTTACGACCGTTTTCTGCAGTCGGTCGGAGAGCCGTTCCGGGCTTCGCTCAAAAGCCTGATGTCCACGGATGCGAGCCTGTTCTCCGCCGAGCAGATTTTTTCGCTGTGTGGTCCCCGGGGTGAGGTGTGGTTCCGCTGGAAGGTCCTGCGCCGGGAAACGGCAGCCGACAAGGGGCTGGTTGTTTCGGGATATGCCCAGGAAATCAGCGAAAGGGAGGCTTTGCCGGTCGATCTTTGCTCGATCGAGCGGATGAATACGCTTCTTTATCGGTTGAACAATATTTCGCATACGCTGCTTTCTTTCCTTCATATTGGTTCCATCGACGAGGCGATCAACAAGGTTCTGACCGATGTCCTCAAGATATTTCGTGGCAGCCGGACCTATATCGCGGAGTTCGACTGGGATAACCGCAGGCATATTTGTACGTACGAAGTGACGGACAAGGGCGTGGAGAGCGGCCGGGATCGGTTCGATCGACTTTCGATGGACGAAACCCCCTGGTGGGTCGAGCAGCTCGAAAAAAGGAGTCCTATTGCTCTTTCCTGTTTGGACGACCTTCCTTCCCGGGCAAGGAACGAGCATGATATTCTGGCTGCACAAAATATCGGTTCGCTGTTTGTGCTGCCGATGACATTTCGTGATAAACTTTGGGGGTATGCGGGAATCGATGTGATCGGGGAGCACCGCGATTGGCAGAACGAGGATTACCAATGGTTCGCATCGCTGGTCAATATCATCAATATCTGTATCGAATTGCAGCGTTCGAAGCGGGAGGCGCAAATCGAACGCGATTATTTGCAAAACCTCTACCGGTACATGCCGCTGGGGTATGTCCGTTTCCGGATGATTTACGACAAGACGGGGACGCCGGTCGATTACAAGGTGCTCGATTCGAATTATGCTGCGGAAAAGATTATCGGAAAATCCCAAGCCGACTATGTGGGGCGGCTGGCGAGCGAGCTGGAGATCGAAGATATGCCCGAGTACCTGAAAGTTTTCGCCAAAGTATTGCAGGTGGAGCAGCATGTCGAAAAGGAGGTCCGTTTGTTGGCTTCCGGCCGGTATGTTCATGTCGTTATGTATTCGACCACTCCCGAGGAGGTGATTTGCCTGCTTTCGGATATGACCGAAATGTATGAAACGCACGAGGCGCTCGACCGCAGTGAAAAGCTATTGCGTAATATTTATGACAATATTCCCGTCGGTATCGAACTGTACGACAGGAACGGCTTGCTCGTCGATCTGAATAACAAGGATCTGGAGATTTTCGGGATTCGGGACAAGGAGGATGTGCTCGGGGTCGATTTTTTCAAGAATCCCATTCTCGACGAGGAGGTCTGGCGCCGGGTGCGGAACCGGGAGGAGTTCTCGTTCAAGGCGTATTATCCCTTCGATCGTTTGAACGGTTATTATGTTACCTCCAAGCAGGGCCGCCTCGAAATATACAGTTCGGTGTGTATGCTTTACGATGCGCAGGGGCGGTTGAGCAATTTCTTCCTGATCAATATCGACAATACGGAAATCAATCGGGCGCATAGTCGTATCGCGGAGTTCGAAAGCTCGTTTTCGCTGGTCAGTCGTTTCGGCAAGGTCGGATACTGTCGCTTCGACCTGGTTTCGAAAGAGGGGTATGGCGTGCCGCAGTGGTATTATAACCTGGGCGAGAAGGAGGATACGCCGCTCGATCAGATCCTCGGTGTGTATAAACATGTCAATTTCTCCGACCGGGCTGAAGTTCTGGAGTCCATCCGACAGGTGAAAGCCGGCGAGATCGACAGTTTCAGCCATGATCTTCGGATCGATGCGGACGGACGACAGAAGTGGACCCGTATCAATGTGATGCGCAATCCCCTGAATAACGATCCTTCGAAGATCGAAATGGTGTGTGTCAATTACGACATTACCGAGTTGAAGGAAACGGAGAAGAATTTGATCGAAGCGAAGAACAAAGCCGAAGTGAGCGATCGTCTGAAATCGGCTTTTCTGGCTAATATGAGCCATGAAATCCGCACGCCACTGAATGCCATCGTCGGCTTTTCGAATCTGATCGCTGAAACCGAAGATCCCGACGAACGACGGGAGTATGTAGCCATTGTTCAGGAAAATAACGAATTGTTGTTGAAGCTGATTTCCGACATTCTCGATTTGTCGAAGATCGAAGCCGGAACGCTCGAATTCAACGATGTGGAATTCGATGTGAATCAGATGTGTCAGGAGATTGTACGGTCGTTGAGCCTCAAGGTCCTGGATAAACCGGTGGAGTTGCGTTTCGGCGATCATCTGCCCGAATGTCGGTTGGTAGGCGACAAGACCCGGATTACGCAGGTGTTGATTAATTTTATTAATAATGCGTTGAAATTCACTCGTGAAGGGTCTGTGACATTAGGCTACCGGTGCGATGACGGGATGATGCTTACCTTTTATGTCGAAGACACCGGTACCGGGATTCCCGAGCAGGAGCAGGAGTCTGTCTTCGAGCGTTTCGTGAAACTCAACAGTTTTGTCCAGGGGACCGGGTTGGGACTGGCCATCAGCAAGAGTATCGTCGAACAGATGGGCGGTCGTATCGGCCTGAACTCCGAACCGGGAAAGGGTTCTTGTTTTTGGTTTACGCATCCTTACATCCGGACCCGGTCTGTGTCGGCGGTTGCTTCCGATGCGGAGATGCGGCAACCAGGCGTTTCGGAGGGGAAAATGCCCGTCGTTCTCGTTGCCGAAGATACCGACAGCAATTTTCTGCTGGTGTCGCTGATTCTTAAGAAAGGGTATGAAGTGCTTCGGGCCCATAACGGAGCGGAAGCGGTGCGCATGTGCCGGGAGTTCGCTCCGGATGTGGTGTTGATGGATATGAAGATGCCCGTTATGGATGGTTTGGAAGCTACGCGGCAGATTCGGGAGGCGGGAAGTTCCGTTCCCATCATTGCCGTCACAGCATATGCATACGACAGCGACCGTGCGAAAGCGCTCGATGTCGGGTGCGATGATTATATTGCCAAACCATTAACGGGGGATGTTCTGAAAAAGAAGCTGCGTAAGCATCTGAAACGGTAGCGGTTCCGCAGGCATGGTACGTGAAAATATTCTTGTATGCAATGCCGATCGGGTGAATTTTTATGTTGGATGCGCACAAGGCAGAGGTGGGGCCTTTGGAAAATAAGCAGACGAATTTTCGGTGTTATATCGATACGTGCAGGTAATGTCTGCATTAGGTGGTGGAACATCATTGACAGTAGCAATGGCTTTTTTATGTATTTTTTTTGGGAGTATTAGTTTGCTTTTTTTTATTTTGCGTTTAAGGCAAAAAAAAGCAGAGTTCAAAGATGAAACGGAAAAGTTTTATCCGAATTTTTTGCATCTGTTTGTGGCTATTTTTTTATGCTTGTGCTATATATTGTATGATTGTTAGGCCCTTTGCTTAATACCAATATATAATTCGTTGGTTAATATAATCGAAGAATGGTTTTTTTCTTTTTTCTTATTGGAAGTCTTAGTTTACTTTGGTTCATTACGGGTCTGAAGATGAACAAAACAGATCCTAATAATGAAATAGAAAAGATTTATCCCAGTTATTGGCATTTAATTACAGCTATCATTCTGATTGGTTGTGCTATATTCCAACTTTATATGGTATATGGCGATTGATTGGTTCCGTATAAAACTTTCAATAGTGACGAGGACATTTTGGTAAAGTTCCGATAAATTTGGCTTTCTGCCCGGTTTTTCGTATCTTTGTACTCACTTCAATGAAATTCTATCCCTACGAAGGGGGTGACCGGTTTTGACAGCAGGCAGAGTTTGATTGTAAGCACGTCGAGCATTGTGTGGTGGCTCGTAAATATCAACACTCGAACTACAAATGGCAATAATAGCTATGCACTCGCTGCCTAATTTTCAAGGAAAATTGGCTTAATCGTTGGATCCAAGGCGGTTCGACGACGAGTATCCCGGAAGGCCGTTCCGCTCTTTAACGGTTTTCCATACGGGGTATCGATCATTTAGAGATAGTACGGCGGAGGGTTCCGGCTGTCGTGCGAAAATTCAGGAACTGGGATCCGGGTTAGGTTGCCGCCTGCCAGACCCGGATAGAAGGACGAAACGGCGGATAAGCGTGTAGAAAGCTTTCGGGTTCCTTGTTTGGACGCGGGTTCGACTCCCGCCACCTCCACATTCGGCGACGTTCCGGTTTTCCAGAACGTCGCTTTTTGTATGCGGGGCATCTTACTTTGCAAAGCTTCATCCCGCTTTTCAGACTTCAGCAGCACTCGGTCGGAGGGGGAATACTATTTTTATCGGTATTTCGAGGAATTCTTTGATCGGGCGGGGTATCCCGCAGTTCCGGATACAGAGATCCATGAGTCTGTCGTAAATCGGATGCGTCGTGTTCCGATCTTTTGCGGGTTCTTTGTAATCCGGAGCAGTACTCCGATACGGATAAATTCGTATCTTTAACTCGGTTTCAGATACTCCGCCTCGGCAAAATGCAAATAAAAATTTGCTTTTGCACTCGGCTTATTCGTAATCTTTGACTTCGTCTTAGATACTTCGCCTCGGCAAAATG
>OGGB01000796.1_pt1 | contig 24979 bp, 27 predicted proteins | sample 1571111 | NCBI WGS metagenome assembly OGGB01 (sample SAMEA2582067, study PRJEB24529) | metagenome | biome: Human gut stool | place: China | collected 2011
ATTCATTCTGATTGCACCGTCGCAATCCCAATCTCTTTCATGTGTAACCATTGTTGTTGTGGATTAAATGTTATTGATTGATAAGTTTGTCAATTCTCTGCTTAATGTCGAAAGCGCGTGATAAGCCGTTTTCTCCGAAGGCCTGCGCCTCTGAAACTTTCCCTTCTTTGTATGTGAGGCAACAAAACGAGCTATCCGGGTAGTCAATCCCCAGCCGGGGGCTGCCCCAAAACATATCAATTTTCACTTTCGGACTGCGCTTGTTCTCATCCTTTTCGCTCTCTATTTGAGGAAGGATATACAGACATGATTTGACCACTACCGGGGTTGGATAGCTTTTTGCTGCAAGAAATTTATTCCCCCAAAAGCTGTCCCGTTCTCCGTTGATAACGTTCTTGTGTACTTCAATGTAGCCCAATTCTTTGGCTACTTCTTCTGCTACTATGAGCATTGCTTCATTTACTTCCATATCGTTGTTGTAGATTATGCCCCGTTGGTTGGGCGGGGCGTTTCCTTGTTACTTCTTCGCTAACCATTCGTCACGCTTCCGGCGGCAATCTGCCAAGTCTATTCCTATGCAACTGAATAGCTCGCCTTCCGGTGTTCGATAATCATATTGCATTCGTTTTATCCGTTTCCGGCCTAACTGTGTAGAAAACGTTGTGTAATTCTCTTTTCCGGCGTCGCAAACGCTACACCCGCGGTTGTCATTGATTGTTCCCATATTATTGTTCTGTTGTGGTAGTCCGAAGGCTACCGGATTATATGTTAAATATACCTATGTTTTTTGCTATGCTGATAACTTCTTGCTTTGTCTTAATAGACGATGGAATAACCGTTCCGTTTGCTGATTTAGAATAGCATTTCCCGCGGCACAATTCATAGTCGTAGCCCATTACTTGCTTTATAAGAGAAAAACCAATGCATCCGTATTTTATCATCCATTCAGAACCACCACCAAATGGCATATAGTTACCTTTGGCATCCCACCACGATTTTTGATGACGTCTTGCGTGAAAAAAACGTCTACCCGACTTATCGTATAACAATACCTCGTATGCGCTGTTAATCGAATGATTGTGTAAATCAAAACGCTCACTATTCAATTTCTGTTGAGCTTCAATAGGTAGTTCGTTAAATTTCATATCTTATGACATTGTGCAGGGCTTTCGCCCAGCGATTAAATTAATCAATCTTGTAAATCTTGATATCTTCATCATCTGCCACAGTCAATTTATAAGTTGGCTTGAACTGCTCTATAAAGCAGAAAACTTTATCTCTCTTTTGGTACACATACAAGTACTGCCCTACAAGTTCAATACTTTCCTCTGTGCCAAAATATTCACGGGTGTTGACGTTTTCCACTACACCCCACGCCTCGATGCATTGGCTTTGTACTGTATCAATCAATCTGAATGTTTCTTTTGTCATAATCGTATGGATTTATGCAGGGTGGAAACCCTGCTGATTATTTAGCGTAAAAACTGATTTTCAATCCTCTGCGGAGCTTGCACACTACCTTGTCAAGTCCAGCATTTAAAGCGCGGTCAACGAACTTGTTGAAAAGCTCAATTCCGATAAGAGCGATTAACCCGGCAACGCCTACCAGCTTGTTTATCCGGTTCCCGTTTTCATCTACTCCGTAGACCTTCATTCGGAAGTTGCGGTTGATGAATGATTTCGTGTAGTTTAATATACTTTTTTTCATTGTTGTTGTGGATTAAGAAGATTATTAAATCACATCAAAAATTGCATTAGCGGCAGAAGCGTCAACATTGAATTTTCTCATTATATACGTCTTTGCCCAAAGTTTGAAAGTACCGTTCGTATTAGCGTTCACAAATTCAGCTTTCAAATAATCTATTGTCAAATTTTCAAGTGTCATAATCTTTATCGTTTTAGTTGTTAATTATTAAGTACATGGCGAATATAGGGAGTTATTTTAATATAGCAATACTTTTGTCAGATAATTTTATAACCTTTTCAGGGTATTAACTTTCGTTTACGGTCGCATATTAAGTTCTTAATTAAACAAATTGTGCTAATAATTATTCTATTTTACAGCCTAATAACCAAGTAACCATTAGTTTTGTGTATAAACTAATCAGTTGATAGATTATGAGCATAAAACGTTTTATCTTAGATTCGTTGAAAACCAAATTTGAAGGGATAGACGAAAAAGTATTGAGCAGGATAGCGGGCATCGCCGTGAAGACTGTAAAAAGTGAAGAGGAAGCCAAAAGTTACGTTGAGGAACTTACTCTACAGCAGGTTATTGATAGCTATTCCGATAGCCGGGCGACTGATGCGCAGGAGAAGGCTATAAAAAGCTACGAGGAAAAACACGGTTTGAAAGAAGGCAAAAAAGCCGATTCAGCAGAAGAACCTGGAAGCGAAGGGGGCGAAGCTGGAAAAGGTGGTGCCGCTGGTAAAGATGGTGAAGGGAAAGACGCAGAAAAGGTTCCCGATTGGGCGAAAGCTCTTATTCAGTCAAATAACGCCTTGAAAGAGGAATTATCAGTACTGAAGGCCGGGAAGGTTGCTGACACCCGCAAGGCGACTTTGGAGGCTCTTCTGAAAGATGCTCCCGAAAAAACCCGTAACACCCTTATGAAGAACTTCAACCGTATGCAGTTTAAGGATGATGCAGACTTTGAAGAATGGGTTGAGGAAATCACCCCGGACGTAGAAGAAGCAACAACCAGCCAGGCTGCAAGTGACGGCGTTGTCGGCCGTCCAAAAAGCGGTGCTTCAACAGGGAAAGAAGGCCAGGCCAACGCCTATGTTCAAGCCCGCGTGAATGCAAGAAAGGCCGAAACGGTTGCCCCGGCCATTATAGGGCTACCAAAAACAAGTGAGTAGTAATGAAAGATAGATTTTCTTACAACGGAGCGGAAACGGCTGACCCGATTCGCATTGAATCAGTTTATGCCGAAAAGCCGGGCGGCGGTCTTGTCGTTGAACCGAGCTTTGATGCTCCCGAAACTACCGCGGTAGGCTTGAACGCTGACGGAAAGTTAGCTGTCATCAAATCCTATCGTTTGCTTGCCGCTGTCGCAATAGCTGACACTACAATCAATATCGCTAAAGGCAGCGGTATTGCTGTTGGCGACGCTTTAGGTTACGGAAAGAAGGCCGTTGCCTGCACTGCGGTTGATACTTCCGCCCAAGATAAAGATGTAGTAACCGTTGAGATGGGTATTGCCATCAAAGCAGGTGAAAGCCTCTATCAAGCAAAGGCGGCTTCTGCCTCTGCGGCTGCACCTATCTATGTACCCGAATATTTGCTTGGAAACAAGATTTTCGGCGGCAAGGGCGAGCAGCCCGTGCGCTTAATCAACGGCGCTAATGTGAGAAAAGAAACGGCTTGTATCGGCAAGGATATTGAAGCCATGTTACCAACTATTAAACGTGTATAACTATGGGACAAATGAACGCTCCTTTGTTCGAGATTGACCAACCCGGCTTGACGCTGGAAGTCAATTCTTACGTGCCCGGTTTAGGGCTTGCGTGGCCGCAGCTTTTCCCGCTGAAATATACACCCAAGTTCGACCTCAAAGGCATTGAAGGCGATGAAGGCATTCCGGTGTCGGCCGACCGTGTTGCTTTCAATACGAAAGCTCCAAAGAAAACTCGTAAAAAGGTTGGCTCATGGAGCGGAACGCTGGGTAAGATTGAAATTTCACGCGAGAAAGACGAAATTCAAATTAACGAGTACAACGATTTGCAAGCTATTGCCGCGGCCAGCGATGACCCGGCCACAGCACGGCACCTGGTTGACCTCACCTATGATGACATCAAGTTTTGTGCTGACGGTATGGACTATCGTGTAGAAATTGATTCTATGCGCATTGGCTCACGCGGAAAGCAAGTATTAACTGCTAAGATTGACGGCGATATGGCAGAGCAGGACGAAATCAACTTCAACGTACCGGAAGAAAACTTCATCGGGGCAACAACGAAGTGGGACAACGCCGAAACTGCTGACGGCCTTAACGACATCATGAGAGGTCAGAAAATCGTTGCCAAAAAAGGTGGTAGAAAGCCTCAGTATGCTATTATGGAACAAGCCGCATTCGACTTGTTGTGTGCGCAGAAAAAGACCATCAAACGCGTTGCTGGTGTGGTTCTGAAAGCCGTAGGTCTCGAAAGTATTGACGACGTAGACGTTGACACAATCAACCGCTACATGCGCAAGAAAAAGGCTCCGCAAATTCTTATCATCGACACTTATGCCACTATTGAGCAGAAAAGCGGTGAGCAAGAAACGATTAAGCCTTGGAACGAGAACGTATGTACCCTTTCTGCCGAACCGCGCTTGGGTTACACATACTTCAAGCCCGTTCCGATGCTGAAAGCTACGGACGCCTTGCAGACCCAAGGTTCTTACTACAAGATGACGGTTTACTCTGACGTAAACCCGATGCTTGAAGTTACTATGTCGGAGGCTTATGTACAGCCAGCTTTGACCGGTAGAAAGTCATTAGTGTTCATCAACACGATGGCGACAACCTGGAACGACGGCGACGCCGCCTAATAAGTGAGGCTATGGGAACTATTTCTAAATCATTGAAAAGCCTATCCAGCTATCCTATTCCTTCGGCCACCATTGAAGAAGTGGCCGAAGAATTGGGGCTGAACCCGTCTGACGATGTTACGCCCAGCATTCGGAATAGTAATAAATTCAAGTTGGCTAAAGCTGGAATTTATGACTTCCTTTCCGAAGCTCCGAACATATCGCAAGCTGGTATTTCGTACAGCTTTTCCGATGGTGAAAGAAAACGCTTTAAAGCAAAGGCTGATTCTATCCGTAATGAGTTGGACTATAACAATCAAGACTTTTACGGCTATCAAGGAGAAGACAGATGATAATTGCTAACGGAAAATTGCAGGTTGTGGAAACGGTAGGCGGGGGGCTTAAAAATGGCAACCCGGTCAAAGTTCAAGAAGTTCTTGGCGAACCTATCCTCTGCAACTTCACTACGAATAAGAATGACCATTTAGGCAGATACGAGGCCGGGACGTTTACCCGTGCTAAGTTCATTATTCTAATTGACATGCAAAATTTCAATGCTGAATATGTGGTTCTGAATACCATTCGCGGGGTGAAGGTTGGCAAGTTTCGTGTGCAAGACATACAGTTTCTTGATGCTGTCGAGAGCGTAAAGATAACAGTTGAATAAGTCATGCCAATTAGAAGGAACACACCCGAAGGACAATTCAAGGACTATTTGGAAAAACGCTTACGGTTTAAGATAGCCGCGTTGATTCAGATGTTCAACTATGTTGGCCTTGAATGTATCCGGGAAGCGAGAACCAAGCGAAGGTACACCGACCAATCGGGAAACCTGCGAAGCTCAACCGGGTATTGTGTTCTCTACAATGGTACCGTGGTTCATCATGGCGGTTTTGAAGCCGTTAAGCCGACTGCTACAGCAGGGCCGAAAGAAGGCAAGGAGCTAATGAATAAATTGATTGCTCGGAACTCAACGGGTATTGTGTTGATAGTGGTTGCTGGTATGGACTATGCGGCCTACGTGGAAGCTAAGGGGCTGAATGTTCTTGATACGTCCAACGTAATGGCTAAAAAGTTGATACGCAAGAGCTTAAAACGATTAGGATTCAAATAATGGGAAAGAAGAACGCATTAAAGATTGAAGATGATATTTACAACGTGCTTGTGGATGTCTTTTCCGGTATCATTAGCGGAACCCTCTATAAAGAAGGTACAAGGCCGCTTGATGCCACGACGGAAGATGCGGTAATTATCGTTTCCGGCGGTGATGCAGAGCAAATTCAAACGGGGCGCGCCCATATCAATATCTATGTCTTGGACGTGGATAATGGCAGCGGGAACCTCGTTGAAGATAAGACCCGCTTAACTGAATTGTCCGGTTACGATGAAGCCATTGTTGAAGCTCTTAACGAAGCCCTTCTTGAAGAATATTCTTTCCGCCTTAACAAGATGACGGACACCTTCGCGGAACCGGATATAAAGCAGCACTTTGTGAATGTGAATTTAGAATTTGAAAGAACAACCTTTTAATACAAAGATTATGGCAAATAAGCAAAAAATCATGGCTTGGTCTGAGTGCTCTATTGAGATGGGCAAAACAGCCGCTAATGACGAAATGGCAGCAAGCCTTTCCAGCATTGGGGTGATTAAAGATAAATCGTCTACGCTGGAACCTTCCGATGGCGATACGCTCGAAGCTAAAGCAACGGGTGGAAAGACTGTCGCAAAAGAACAACTTGAAGGCGGCTTCATCCTCAAAACTCGTGTGATTGAACCGGATGATGAACTGCTCACGCTCTTGGGAATTGGAGCCGTTTCCGGTGAAGACTTCAATGTCAAAACCCATGTGGTTGACGGCGACTTTTCCGTGAGGGTAACGCCCAAGAATGTGGGAGCCGTCGGAATCAAGGCGGCCAAAACGAATGTCATTTACAAGCCCGGTTGGAGCGAAGAAGAAGGACACTATGCAGATTTGGAATTTGAAATCTTGAAAGGCGCAACTGATGTGTGGTATTCAAGGTTCAAAAAAAAAAATAAGCTGACGGTAGCACCTACTTCTTTAGCTTTCCCAAAGACGGCTGATACAACGGGAAAAACTGTTACCGCTACATCAACGGGGGCTGTTACAGCCAAGTCCTCTGCAAGTTGGTGTACGGTTACAGTTTCCTCCAAAATAGTAACAGCCAAAGTAACAGCCAATACGGGCGGAGAACGTGCCGCTGAGATTACCATTTCGGCAGATGGCAAAGAAACCATTGTTCCGGTTACGCAGGCCGGAGCGTGAAGGTTGGGCTTTCGTTCATCGGATAGGACACACCCGCAGGGGTGAAAGCCGGGTTCAACTCCCGGAAGCTCACTAAATTTAAAACCCCGTTTTTATGAAGAATACAGTTGAACAGCAAGTTTCCAATGCAGTATTGCAGGAGCCTTTGAAAGTAACGCTGGGCGATAAGGTTTACACCATTTCCCGTCCTTCCGCTGGTACTATCATTGAAGTATCAAAGTACATTTCAATGTTGCCTCTTGCTCCGTTTATCGAAGGCGAGAATGAAGTTTTATCGTATGTACTTGCCTACGCTAAGGATTGCGAAGTTATCGGCGACATTGCCGCAATACTTATTCTTGGAAGAAAAGGTCTTGTTGTTACTCGCCAACGAGTTACCCGCCACTTTTTGGGTCTTTACAGAAAGGTTGAGACTTACGAGGTGAACCGACAGAAGGAGCTTGCCAAAGAACTACTGGATAATTGCACCAACGAGGAACTATTGACGCTCATTTCTAAAACGCTCGAAATGCAGCATATCGCTTTTTTTTTCAGCATTATAACTTCCCTAAACGAAGCGAACATACTGCGAAAAACAAAGGAAAAAGTGAGTTGAACGATAGTATTTGGGCTGTCATTCTCGGAATGTCAAAGAACCTTGGGCTAACACCCGATTACATCCTGAATGAACTCAGCTACGAAAACTTAATCATGTACAGTTATTCCCTGCCAAGTTACGATGCAGGTGAAACAGAAGAATGGGACGAAAGCATTGACGCCAACAACCCGGATAATTTCAATGATACAGACGAAGAAGAAGTAAGATGAACACTGACGGTAGAGAAAGTTACAGCCTCGGACTTGATATTAATCAGATGCTCCGGGATGCCCGCCGGGCTGAAAATGCTTTTCAGTCTATCGGAAACACTGCTGTGTCCGAAGGTAGCAAAATAGATAAGACTTTCCGCAACATTGGCGCTGGGATAGCTGGGTATTTCACGATTGGAGCTATAAAGGACTTTGGCAAGGCTATCATTGATGCTCGTGGCGAAATTGAGAGTTTTCAAATATCGTTTGATACTCTGATTGGGAATAAAGATAAATCCAAGGCTTTCTTCTCTGAATTGAAAGATTTTGCGGTAAATACGCCGTTATTGTTGGGCGACCTCGCGAAAGGTGCACAGCTTCTTATGGGGTTCGGTGTCGAAGTTGACAATGTAATGCCCACCTTGAAACAAATAGGTGACATATCAATGGGTAATACTGAAAGGTTCAACTCGCTTGCTCTTGCCTTTGCCCAAGTTTCCGCCAATGGAAAGCTCATGGGTAATGACATGATACAGTTTGTAAATGCCGGATTCAACCCGCTCAAAATCATGACAGAAACCACCGGTAAATCAATGGAAACCCTCAAAGACGAAATGTCAAAAGGTGCCATCTCTGCCGATATGGTTGCAAAGGCGTTTGAAGCGGCAACGGGCGAAGGCGGGAAATTCAACGGTATGTTGGAGAAGCAAAGCAAGGGTATAAAAGGCAGTATTTCCAATTTGGAAGGTGCTATACAAGATGCCCTTAATGGCATTGGAGAAAATAATCAAAGCATAATTACCGGAGGTATTGCACTTGCTACATCAGCGGTTAAGAATTATGAGACGCTTGGTAGTATTCTTATGGGGATGATTGCCACTTATGGAGTATATAAAGTTGCCCTTATCTTGGCAACCGAAGCCGAAAAAGGTTATACCGTTGCTCAAACATTGAATATCAAGGCCATCATACTTGCTGAAAAGGCTCAAAAAATGCTCAATAAGACGATGCTTGCCAATCCTTATGTTTTGGCTGTTGTCGCCTTGGGCGCACTTATAACGGCCACAATCGCTTATTCAAAAAGTAGCACAGTATTGGCAGACGAATTGGAACGAGTGAATAAAAGGGAAAAAGACCAAGCCGACTTGTTAAGCGAGCGCAAACAAAAGATTGAGGAATTAATCACTGCCATTCAGGACGAAAATACTACTGAGGAAGAAAAGCATGAAAAGCTGAGTGAGCTAAAAATCTTAATGCCATCTATTTTCAAACAGTATGAAACAGAGAAAGAACTTATTGACCATTTAACCGAAGCCAGGAAGGCGTATAATAGCGAACTTCGCGAGGAAAAAACGCTGAAAGGCATTGAGAACTTGAAGGATGATAAGCAGCGGCTCGCCGATTTGAAAGAGTACTTGAAGTTACGCAAGGAGTATTACAAATATGGGCGTATCAATATGTCCGATGATGAATATAAGAGATATTCTGACCTCGATAAGAAGTACAAGCCAGAAGTTAAGAAAAGCCGCGGAACCTTCCAGCTATTTGATTCAGCCATTGAAGAAATGATTAAATCAATGGAAGGGACTATTTCAACGGACACTGACGCCATTAGGGCAGACGCGCAAAATAAATGGGAATCCTCTGTAAATAGCATGAATGCTGATACGGCAAAGAAAATGGCCGAAAGCTATTCTAACCTTCTTAAACTTGCGAAAGACACCGGGAAGAAGTGGGCGCAGATTCAAGGAGAAGCTGTTCCCATAAGCACTGATACCCTTTCAAAACGTATTCAGATGCTTAATAGCCGTGCTAAATTCATACAAGAGAATGCGGCAAAAGACTTCTTGAATGACTCAAAGGTTGCATGGGAAAGCGCACAGAAGGAAGTGAAAAAGATTATTGCCGGGCGGAATGACCGAAATAAATACCCGGACGAAGCCGCTTATGAAGCTGCTTTGGATAAAGCCCGAAAAAAAGAAGCTGCAGCAAAGAAAAAGTATGAAAAATTGGGCGGTGAGACGAACAAGGAAAAGAATGCTGCAAAGAAAGCTAAGGAAGAAGCCAATCAATTAAAGGTTGAGCAGGCCGAACGCCAGCAAAAGATTGACGAATACAACAAAGAGCGCATAAACCAAGAAAAGCAATCGGAGTTTGAAATTCGTCAAGCTCGCATTGACGCTTTGAAAGAAGGTTACGAGAAGGAGAAGGCTCAAATAGACCTAACGTATGATAGGCTGATTGAGGCAAACAGACTTCGCCAAGAACAATGGGTAAAAGAGCTTCAAGACAAGGAAAAAGAAGTATGGATAAACGAAAACCCGAATTACAAAAAAGAAGGTAAGGTTTTTACTCCTGCTTCCACGGTTGCCGATTTATCCGCCGGACAACAAAAGCAGTTGAAGGAATACACTGACGTTGCGAATGAGTATCAACGTGCAGCCGAAGATAAGCTGTTGAAGGATTTGTTTGATAAGTACAAGAACTATGAGCAGCGCCGCACTGACCTCAATAAGAAGTTTGACGCTGAGAGGAAAGCCATTGAAAACGGGAAAACGGTTGATGGAAAAGATGTTTCCCAAGACGTGAAAGATGCAGCCATTGTAGAACTTGAAAATAAGCGCAAGGAGGCGATTAAGAGCGTGAATGATGAAGAGCTTGCCACAATGCAGAAGTCATCAGATTTGCTCGTTAAACTATTTGAGAATGCGTCTAATAAGTCAGTATCAGAGATAAACAAAATCATGTCTGATACCGAACAACTATTATCTTATCTTTCCAAGACTTCGGCCGAAGATATAACGCCCAATTTCGGGTTCACGGCTGAACAGTTAAAGGCATTGAAAGCATCTCCGAAGGATATAAAAGCCATACAAGATGCAGTGGAGCAACTTTATTCAGCAGGGGTTAAAAAGAATCCTTTTACCTCATTAATAAAAGGCATCAAGGATTTATTCAAGTCCGGTGAAGAGGACGGGGATAAATCAACTGAGGCCAAACTTGCCAAGATTGGCGAGGCCGCGGCTGAATCTGCTGATTTGATTGGGAACATGGCCGGGAGCCTTTCGGATATGTTTGCTGCGGCTGGGAATGATTCAGCGGCCGAAGCTATGGACACGGTGCAAGGTGTTATGTCCTCTATCTCCAATATTGGGCAAGGCTTTGCCAAAGGTGGTATTGTCGGCGGTATCGCGGCCGCAGTTGGTGAAGCTGCAAATTGGATTGGTAAGGCTTTCGCTGCCAATGCCAGGCACAAGGCGGCTCTGAAAGAGATAATGAAAGAAGCTCTTTCCCAACAACGTGAGTATAATCTATTGCTCATGCAGCAAAACTTGGAATACGAGAAGGCGACAACCATTTTTGGCACCGATGCTTACGGGAAGGCCGCCAACGCAGTGAAGGTTCTGAAAGACGCAACAGCAGACCTTAACAAGGAACTGGCCGGAACCTCTCAGCAGAAGTCAGAACAAAGAAGAACCAGCTTTTTGCAACGGTATTTCGGCGTAAAAGATGCCAATGCCGCATTGAAACAAGCGTATGCCGGTTTAGCTGATATTGAAATAAAAACGGGGCATAAGAAAACCGGGCTTTTCGGATGGGGAAAGGGAAAAGACATCTATTCATCTATCCTCAGCGTTTACCCGGAACTTATCAAAGCTAACGGTGATTTTAACGCTTCCCTTGCTGAGACAATCATAAATTCCCGCACGATGTCCGATGAAGACAAGGCAGCGTTACAGAACATGATTGACCTTTCAAAGCAGGCCGAAGAAGCATTGCAGGCCGTAAAGGACTACTTAACGGGCATCTTTGGTGAGTTAGGCAATACAATGAGTGATGCCCTTGTAGATGCTTTCAGAAACGGAACTGATGCCGCCGAAGCATTTGCAAAGAGCGTTTCCGGGATGCTTGAAAAACTTGCCAAGGAGATGATTTACACCGTTACCATTGCTCCATATATCGAGAAGGCGCAGAAAAAGATGCTCGATGTGATGCAGAACGATGCTTTGACTGACGAACAGAAATTCAACAACTACGTATCAATCCTTGACGGGCTTACAAGCGGGGTTCTCGGACAACAAGAAACCTACAACGCCTTGTTGAAAAAATATCAAGAAATGGCAGCAGAAAAGGGTATTGATATATTCCAGCCGGATGAAGAAGAACGAAAGGCAAGTTCTAAGGCCGGAATAACCGCGTCGCAGGATAGCGTAAATGAAACCAATGGACGATTGACCGCAATGCAGGGGCATACATATACTATCAACGAAAACGTGAAGGTTCTCGTTAGTGTTAGTTCGCAAGCCCTCGAAAAGCTCACAAGCATTGATAAGAACACCAAGGACTTGTGCGATAAGACTGATAAAGTCATAGAGCAAAACGATTCAATCAAAAGAGAGGTGAGTAATATCAATACAAGAGGTGTATTCATCAAGAAACAATAGTACTATGAAAGGGAAATTTTACATAGACGGAAAAGATGCTTATTTGGCCTTCGGGCTATTTGTAGCCAACAACGGTTACAATGGGTTGATAGCCTCTCCCGGCTTTAAAGAGTTGGTGGAAAATGTATGGCCAGAAGAAGATGGCGCGGAAGTTGACCTTTCTTCACCCGTGCTTGGCGCCTTGGAATTCAGCATAAATTTCTACTGCTGTGATTACTTCAAGACAATGGAGTTTTTGGCCCTAATCTCTGACGGTTCCTATCACGAATACAATTTCGCTGAAATAGGGTGCACCCGGCGCCTGCGCTTGGTTTCCAATCCCAGCAAGAAAATACACCGGGACATAGAAACCTTTTCTCTTACGTTTTCTGATGATTTTCCAATGGAAGGGTATAACTACCTGGCACCAACGTTTGACGGCGGAATACCAGCACAAGAAGGGTACGAGATTGACGAAAAGTTATTATCTGAATATGGCGTTTTCGTCTTGGACGGTTCGGATGCAGAAATAACGAAAATGCCCGCTGTAAAAAAGAACCTTTTGATTGATATTCCCAGCCAATCGGGTGTAACCTATGACGGCGAAAAAGTGGTATTTGAAAAGAAAGATGTTTCATTGAAATGCTGGATGCGTTGCCAAAATGCAACAACCATGTGGCGCAATCTTAACGCATTGGTTTATGACCTGATTACACCAACCAGCAAAACGGATGACGAAGGCTACGAATATAAGGATTCAGAGCGTGTTTTTTACGTCGATAGTCTGGGCGAAGAATACCCCTGTTATTTCAGCGGTTTGTCAGCATCTAAATTTCAGCTATTATCAAATGACCGGGTTTGGCTTGAATTTACCTTATCATTGACATTTACTTCTTTCCGGGTTAATGGTGTTGAATACCTTCTTGCTACGGAGGCAGGCGAATTGATAATTACAGAGGACGGTGAGTATTATATAGATTTGAAAGATTATGCCGATTAAAAAGAAGAAAATCAGCGAATTAACGCTTGCTGATAGTATGGTAGGATTGTACACTATTGGCGTTAAAATGGTGAACGGTGTACAGACAAGTGTAAAAGTAAGCCTTGAATTTATAAAGAAGGCTTATGATGATGTAGTTGCAGCAACTAAAAAGGCCAATGATGCAGCGACAGGAGCCAATAATGCAGCTTCGTCCGCTAACAGTGCGGCTTCTTCGGCCAATAGCGCAGCTTCATCCGCTAACGGTGCGGCTACGAAGGCAAATAAAGCTGCTGAAAATGCTGATAAAGCAACAGAGGCAGCAAATACGGCCACAACCAACGCTAATAATGCAACGAAGAAAGCCAATACTTCCGCTACGGATGCAGACAAAGCGCGTGAAAATTTGGAAAAAATAAAAATTGATGCTGTAGCCGCCACTAAATCCGCTAATGACGCAGCGGGTTCAGCGAATACCGCAGCAACCAGCGCAAACACGCAGGCTGACCGGGCAAAGGTACAGGCAGACAACCCGCCGAAAATGGGTGATAACGGCAATTGGTGGAAATGGGATGAAACCAAGAAAGCCTATGTTGACGCGGGCGTTTTAGCGAAGGGTGGTGTCATCTATCCAACCTTTGCTATTGAAGATGATATGTTCCTCTACATGAGTTTTGAGGACGAAGTAAGCCCGCAACTTATCAAATTTGACCCTTTGACCGGAGAACTTTTTTTGAATATTGGATAATTAAAATATTACGATTATGACAAAAATTCCATTAGGAAAAGTTGCCTTTACAGACAAAGGAACTTATTCAAATACAGTCAAATACGCTCGTCTTGACTTCATCGTTACCGATGATAGTTGCTATCTATCATTGAAGGACGAAAACACCGGGCACGCCATAACTGAAACGACTTGGTGGCGTTGTATCGCGAAAGGTTCGCAAGCTACCGAAGCTGCCACAAAAGCATTGGAAGCAACCAACAAAGCGTTGGAAGCGGTAAGGAAGGCCGAAGCTGCCGTTGTTCAAGCTACCCAACAGGCCGCAAATGCAAGTTCAGCCGCCGGAAGTGCTAATACTGCCGCCGAACTCGCAAATAGTCTCATTGCCAATACTGAAACGGAGCTTGCCACACTTCGCGGCCTGCTTTCGGAAGTCAGAACCGCAACGAAAACCGCGCAAGATGCTTATGACCTTGTTTCAAAAATTAACGGCGTTGATGTTTTTGCCGGAATACCAGCAACCCTTGTAGTCGAGGAAACGATTAATGCCGTTGTAGGTTCTTCGCCTATCATCGCAAAAGAGTTATTCCCAAAAACAGCCAATCAGAGCGTTATTTTCCAGCTTTTAACCGGAAATGGTTCAGTTACACCGGACGGCGTTGTTTCATCGCCCACAGAGGCCGGGAATGTGGTTATCAACGTGATTTCTACAATATCATCGGCTCTTTGGAAACAAGTAACGGTGAAATTTAGAGCACTTCAAGCTCGAACGACAGAGGACGGAACAGCCCGGACAGCAGAGGACGGGACAGCAATAGTATGTTAAACTTTTAAATATCAATGTAATATGAAGATTTCAGAAATGCAATTAGTAACCACCTTAACGGGTGAAGAATGTATTGAAATAGTACAGAATGGTGCTTCTAAACGTTGCACCCTTGAACAGATTGCAGCCGCCCAGCCGGATAGCAACGGAGTATATCCCGATGTCCCTTTAAATAGGGTAACATTGAAACGATTCAGCGGACAAACAAGCCCAACGCCTGTTATCACTGATAATTTGGGAATGATTGACGCTATTGCAGCAACAGCCTACCCGGTGTTAATTGACCGCAATAGTAATATTGTAGCTTACTTGAACGGGAATAATGTTGCAAAGACGGCTGACGGCCTTCCTGCTACACTTGACGATTGGACGTTACAGGCCATGTTACGGTGTGGCGGCTTTTACAAGAAGTATGAGTACAACGCATCTACTAATGAGAAGATTTTCAAGTTCTCAACGAAGAAGGTGCGAGGCTACAAGTATGTTCGTCGCCGTTTCCTCAACCTTTTCGGCGGAACCGTAGAAACGCAAGGCGGAAAGCAGGTTCTTTTATCCAATGCCGGAAAATGGACTACTCAAAGCTACAATTTGATACAGTATCATCAGTTTGCCAAGAACCTTGGTGAAAACTTCCGTGATATAGCAACCCAAGACCGGGAAGTGTACAGAATGTATTTTTGGTTGCTCGAAAATACTTTCGATTCTCAAAGTGTTTATGCTGGTATTTCAAATATTAGCTGGGATTGGTGGGGAAAATTTACGCAAGCGGCAAATGGCGGGCAATCATCTTACGGTCAATTCCATAAGACCGGAGAAACAATGAGTATTTCCGGCCATAAAGGAGAAAAGAGCATTACTGTTTCTAACTCTGATGCAGTACAAGTTACTGTAAAGCCTTGCAAATGGCTATGGCGTGAAAATATGCTTTCCGGGCCATATTGGATTTGGGAAACCGGGTATCTGAAAAAGGATAGCACTTGGTATCGTTGCAAAGACCTCTCAAAGATTGCTTTCACTGTAACAGCAGATTATGAAGCTGTTTGTGAGGATTGCGGAGCCGGAACAGGCGGCGGTTACATTTTGGAAAATTATGCTGATACGCTTATACCCCAGCTACTTGGCGGCTCTACTACTACCGGGCATTGCGATAATTATTGGAGACAGGTTTCTCCCGGTGCTGGCACGGTCTATATTCCCGCTGGTGTTGGTAGTTCGGACTACGGTGCCGCGCTTGGTGTGTCGTGCTTGATCTCGCTCAACGTTGCCTCGTACTCGCCCGCGTACTACGGGGGTGCCCTTGCTTCCGATGACCCGACCGACACGACACCCGACGGCTCGGTAGTGGCGTAACGAAGTGAAGCAAAATCGGTTTTTGAAATCGGAATAAACGAAAAATCGAAATCGGGGCGGCTTGTCCGTCCCGTGGGCTTTGCTCTCAACTCCCGCTGGTGTTGGTAGTTCGAACAACGGTGCCGCGCTTGGTGTGTCGTGCTTGAACTCGAACAACGTTGCCTCGAACTCGAACGCGAACTACGGGGGTGCCCTAACTCCTAAATGCTTTGTAGCAGCGAAGTAAAGATATAAAAGTAAAAAAATAATTTTCTCGGAGAGCAAGTGGCCTCACTAATTGCAGGGAATTTCCCTGCCGCCCGGATAGGATTTAAAAAACGAAAGGCGAGTGAAATATGCTACATTATGGCCGGTTAGTAGCGGATAGAAGCATTTGTAAGCACAGTATGAACACCGTCCATTCAGAAGGAAGCAACCTTTTGTAAAACACATTGAAATGTCATGAGTAAAAGAACATTTGTCGATTTAAAGGAGATAGCGAGTTTTAACAGCCTGTACAATGCTTGGCGTTTGTGCAGTACAGGCGACGGGAAGGACAAACGCAGTGATGTTATTGATTTTGGTAACAATTTAACAGCAAACCTAAAGAGCTTGCGCAAGCGGTTACTTGATGAAACTTGGATTCCAGATATTGGCCGTGATTTTTGGCTATACACAGAGAAGAAATGGCGGAAAATACATACAGTTGGAATCGAAGATAGAATTGTACATCAAGCATTGGTTTATCATTTTTCCCTTCATCGGAGATTTGTAAACCGGACGTTTGGGAGCATTAAAGGCAGGGGAACACTAAAAGCCAATAAGCAAGTCCGTAAAGACTTGCACCGAAGCGGTTTTAAGTATGTTATCAAGCTGGATGCGAAAAAGTATTATCCTAATATCAACAAACAAAAGTTGATTGGGCTTGTACGCAGGAAGTATAAAGGTGAAGCGGCTCTACGATTATTTGAGAAAGTAATTATGAGTTATCAGCCGGAAAGTGAAGTTGGTGTTTCTATCGGGGCTTTGACCTCGCAGGACAACGGAAACTTTTATCTGACACCTTTTGACTATTTCGTATTGCAAATTCTTGGCGTGAAATACTTCTCCCGCTATGTGGATGATATGGTTATCATTTGCGAAAGCAAGAAAAAAGCGGCAGAATGGATTCCCAAAATGAAAGAATTTGCGGCTCAATTTGGTATTACTTTCGGGAAGATAGAAGTGTTTCCCATATATGCCCGGCGAATTGATTTTTGCGGATATGCAGTGAATAAAAATAATGTCCGGTTGCGGAAAGCAACGGCAATGCGTTTTGTCCGCAAACTTAAAGATTTTGATAAACGTCCGGCCATTAACGGAATGTATGAAAGAAACAGCGTTTGCAGCTATTTAGGAATGTTGAAGTATTGTGATAGTTATAAACTTTTAAAACAATTAAAAAATGAACACAGTGAAGTTTTTAGGCGTATCGACAGATATGCCAAGGGAAAAGGAAGTAAAGACAATGAAGTTGCCTGTACCTCAACCGGGAATAGACGAATACAGAAGGTTCTACAATCATCGCGAAGTAGAGCAGGAAGAAACAGCAGAGGACAACGAGCAACGCGCTATCGTGGCCGTCCCATGTGCTGATTTTGTTGCCATACAAGCAGACCATGAACCGACTGCCGATGAGTGGAAAAATATTTTATCTGAGAATGGATTTACTGAAGAACAAATTGACGTAATTCTTGCAGATGAGTAATGCCAAAGATTAGTTCTATTGCCGTAAAATATAGGGGCGGCTTTCGCGGCTCCTATATTGATATAACCCAGCTTATTGATAAGCGGGTTAAACTCGACGTTATCGACTTCAAAAAAGAAGAAAAGAGCAACGTGAGGAATTGCGAATTTTATTGCCGTATGCAGTTGCGAATATCGGGTGTTTTATGCGTTACTTGGCATTCATCGGAAGTCTTAACACATTTCCTTGAAGATTGCCGCGAACACCAACAGGACACCGGAGAAGTTGTATTCCCAATAGAAAGCTGTATGTTTTCTGTTGGCGATGATAGGGCTTATTATTTGATTTATGCTCCTGGTGATGCTTTCGAACCAAACGAAAAGGAACTTGAAAAAATGTTTGAGAAAGCACGCCGGAATAAAAGATAAAATTATGATTACGCTGTACAATGGAAATCAAAAAATAGTTCTTCCGGTAACGGATGATAGCTATTCATACAATGCTGTAATGGGTGAAAACAGCATGACACTGTATTTTTCTTCGGAAAAGTATATTGAAATCCCAATAGGCTCATATTGCGATTTTGGCGGAGAACGTTATTCTTTGAAGAAGGACAGCAATTTCGTCAAACAAGGAACTCGTAACTTTGAATATACGCTATTATTGGAAACAGACCAAGCGGATTTGAAGTTATGGAAGATTCGCAACCCGGTTGATAATCGGATTAAATTCAGCTATACAGCTACGCCTCGCGAACACTTGGAACTGTTTGTAGCAAATGCCAATCGCCGTAGTAGTGGTTGGAGCGTGGGCGCGTGTATCGACGGGAAAGAAGTAACCTTTGAATACAATCATACCTACATTTTTGACGGCTTAAATGATTTTGCCAGTCAGTTAGGTACGGAGTGGCAGATAAAAAACAAAACCATTCATCTACGCAAAGTTGAATACAACAAGGAAAATCCGCTTATTCTTTCATATGGGAAGGGAAACGGGTTTAAAACAGGTATTGGCCGCGAAACAGGCGATGTCCCGGTTGAGATTCTGTTAGTACAGGGTACAGATAAAAATATTGATTTTAGCAAGTACGGAGCAAAAGAACTACTTCTTCCCAAGTCTCAAACATTAACTTATGAGGGAAGGACATATAAGACGTCTGCTGATGGACTTTCGGTTATGCGTGCTGATAAGGCATTAACAACCGGCCATGAAGATAGCTTGGATTGTTCCGAAATAATCCCAAGCCGGGAAGGCGTAGTTGGAAGCGTTATCCAAGTTGATGCAGAAAAGAACTTTTATGATTTCATAGATAACTCGATACCGGATGACTTAAACTTTGAAGATTATTTGATTGAAGGCGAAAACATGACAGTCATCTTTCAGACGGGTATGTTGGCAGGCCGTGGCGAATTTGAAGTGAAATACTTCCATGAGCCTAAGACCGTTGCGGGAAAGAAAAAGGCCGGAAAACGCTTTGAGATTGTCCCACAAGAAATTGACGGCATTACTATGCCGGATGGCGGTGTGTGGATGCCACAACCAGGCGATAAGTATGCAGTGTTCGGCATCCAATTGCCTGATGCTTATATTTGCGATAATGCCACAAAAACGGGTGCAAGCTGGGAGATGTTCAGAGAGGCCGTAAAGTGCTTATATGAGTGCGAAGATAAGAAATTCACTTTCATAGGGACGCTGGACGGAATTTGGGCAAAAAAACGCTGGCTACAGATAGGAGGAAAGATTGTTTTGGGTGGTTATGTTTTGTTTTCTGATGAACATTTTATGCCGGAAGGCTCCTTAATACGTATAACCGGAGTAAAGCGTTATGTCAATAAACCCTATATGCCGGAAATTGAGCTTTCAAACACTACGTCGGGAACTTCCATTTCCAGCGACTTGAACAAACCGGGACAAAACGAAGTTGTCATTGAAGACAAATACAAGGACGCTTTAAGTTTCACCAAAAGACGCTTCCGGGATGCTAAAGAAACGATGTCAATGCTTGAAGATGCCTTGCTAAACTTTTCGGGTGCTATCAATCCGATAGCCATACAGACCATGCAGCTACTTGTTGGTGATGAAAGTTTGCAGTTCCGTTTCGTAAATTCGACGACAAACCCCGTTCAGGTTCCGCATAATATAACGTATGATATTGTTTCAAAAGTGTTGCGCGTTCCTTCCGGCCTTATCCAACACATGACAATGGGGATAAATGATATATCATCTGCACATAAGGTAAGCGATTATAAATTTTGGAATGTATCAGCTTATAATTCTCCGGCATTAATAGAAGGAGATGCAAGGTATTATCTGTATGCAAAGGTCAGTAAGTCAGATAAAACGGGGACATTCTTATTGAGCGAGAATGCTATCAAAATTGAGCAAGTTAATGGATATTATCATTTACTTGTTGGGGTCTTGAATAGCGAATTTGAGGGCGAACGTAGTTTCGTTGAGCTATATGGATTTACAGAAATTCTTCCGGGGCGTATTACTACTGAACGAATAGTCTCTTCTGATGGCCTTAACTTCATGGATTTTGTAAAAAACGCATTCCGTGTAGGAAATGAGAAGAACTACTTTGATTGGAACACTAAGACAGACGGTAAATTGAGACTGAAAGGCACTATCGTTCAGAGTGAATCGGGTGACGAAAGTCCAATTGGCTGTTTTCGCGGCGAATATCATTCAGATTATGTTTATTATCCGGGGGATGAAGTGACCTATAATGATGGCACCGGATTATCTACATATCGTTATATTTATGAAACCCCAAGCAAAGGTAATGCACCGACAAATGGAGTATATTGGCAAGTTGTAGCCAAAGGAGAAAAAGGAGATGAAGGAGTACCTGGTGATTCATTTGAACACCGTTATGCGAAAAACGGTTCTCGTACAATTGCGCCACCTCTTGATAGAACAAGCCCGGCGCCTTCGGGCTGGTCTACTTCGATGCCAGCCGTTGGAATGTTTGAATACTTATGGATGACTTCAGCTAAAAAATCGCATGACGGTAAACTGTTACTAAATTGGAGTGATCCAGCAAGAACAACGCCCTATGATGGTATCGACGGTAAGGATGGCATTGACGGAACCGACGGACTTAACGGAAAAGACGGTATAAGTCTAATCTATAAGGGGGAGTTTTCCAATCATCCGGCCAATCCTCAAAATGGATGGTATTATAGAAATACTACTACTAAAAAAAGCTATGTATATCAAGATAACGCTTGGTATGTAATGACAGTTGACGGCGTGAATGGAACCAACGGAACCAACGGTAAGGACGGATTGAGCGTAGTATGGAAAGGAGATTCATCAGTTGCCCCATCTAACCCGCAAAAAAATTGGTGTTACCGTGATACCGATAACGGACGTGTGTACATTTACAATGGTAGTGCATGGGAGCTAATGACAAAAGACGGGAACGACGGCGCAAATGGCGCAAATGGTTCTGATGGTCACTCAGTCTATATTACCTACAATGATAGCACCTCTAAACCTTCCAAACCTACGGGGAATGGAACAACTAACGGGTGGCATACAAACGTAACTGACGATATTGTATGGATGGCCCAGAAGGTGGCCTCTTCCGCTTCCGCCGGAACATGGGGAGACCCAATAAAAATAAGAGGTATCGACGGGAAAGATGGCATTGCGCCGGCAAGTCCATTTCGCGGTGAATACAAGTCAGATAGCATTTATTACGGAACTGCTATCCGCGTTGATATAGTTAAATATAACGGGCACTATTATATTGCTCGAACTGATGCTGGAAATGGTTTCAAGAACAAGGTACCTACTGATACGAACTATTGGAATGACTTCGGAGCCGAATTTGAAAGCGTAGCAACTCAACTACTTTTGGCAGAAATGGCAAATATTGCCAACTTTATCTTCCGCAATCAACGGATGGAAAGCCAAGGTTCGACAAACGGGGTAGCAAATATAATACTTGACGGGTTGAGAAATGTGGCATCATTTGCCGCCGGGAAAGTGAAATTTGAAAATGACAAGGCGCTAATTGGGTGGCTGCAAGTGGTTGGCACGGACTTGGTAGGTTACGACGAAAAACAAGACGAACGCATCAAAATAACGAGTTCTGTTTTGCCGTCCATCTCTTCGCTAATAAAATGGATTAGAATGACTATTAATGCTGGGGCATCTAAGTCGGAAGTTGATGTAGATTGTGATGGAGAATCTTTCTATGCAACGTGTCCGGGATTTAAAACCGAAATACGCGACCCGTGGAACGACCGAGTAGAATATGATGAAGAAAGCAATTTTAGCTGTTATATGGATTTTACCATTAGTGAAGACTTTTCCGAAGCGGTATTTGATGCGCAATACGGTGTAACGGGGGCGTCTGTAGACAGCTCAGAAGGCTACGTTGACGTTTATACCGGAACAAATTATGCTACGAAGGTAGCAAGCGGAAACTTGTCTAACGTCTTTACTACAATGTTGAATAAGGGGAAATATAGGGCAACATTCAGGATGTATGCTTATTCATCAAGAGAATGGCGAGGAACAATGTATATTGGGATGCAAGGGTTTGCTATCAAACGTCGTGCACAGCAAACAATCCTCGCAAAGGATGGACTACTATCAACTTTCAATGGCAACTATTTGAAAATGCAGTCATCGGAAGGGTTTGAGGTCAAAATTGGAAATTACGGCCTTCGCGTTAATTCTTCAAGTGGCATACAAAAAACATCCAATAACGGGAGCACTTGGACTTCATTATAAATCAAGTATTCAAGTGATTAATTAAATAAAGAGGGTTAATTGTACCACAAAAACGCTTCCAATATAAGCGTTATTTGGTAGTTTTGAAGAAAAAAGTACATTATGGGAAATTACAATCAATTAATCATTGTCCTTTTCATAACGCTTGTAATACTTGTTACTCCGTTATTCTTCATTGGGTTCGACTTTTGGGCGGGCACAAGAAAGGCTAAATTACGTCGTGAGCGCATTACAAGTGATAAATGGAAACGGACTACAACTAAAATTGCTCGTTATTATAATATGTTGCTCGCTCTTATGGTATTGGACGCAATGCAGATAATGGGTTTTTGGTATCTAAACAATTTCAGTGGTTGGAGTGCTCCGCTTTTTCCGTTTATTGTTTTTGCTGGTGCTGTATTCGTAGGAGCTATTGAGGTGAAGAGTATCATGGAACCGGCAAACGAGAAGGAACGCAGAGATATGAAACAAGTCGCTACTTTGGCTGCTGAAATTGCGAAAAATAAGACAGAACCGGAAGAAATTGCGAAGGCAATTGCTGATTACTTAAATTTAGGAAAGGAGGAAAGGAAATGAAGTATTTCACAATATCAGAACTTTGCAAGTCGGTAACTGCTGACCGATTAGGAATTGATAACCGCTGCAAGAAAGAACATGTAGTCAATCTTAACGCATTAGTGGACAATGTTCTTGACCCATTACGGACATGGTACGGAAAACCTCTTATAGTAAGTTCGGGCTACCGTTGCCCGGCACTGAATAAGGCCGTTAAAGGCTCTTCAACCAGCCAACACATGAACGGGCAGGCGGCGGATATTGATACCGGAGACAGACAGCAGAATAAACTGTTGTTTGAGTATATTCGAAAGAACCTTCCTTTTGACCAACTCATAGACGAAAGTAATTTTGCCTGGGTACACGTCAGTTACCGGGCAGATGGAAGAAATAGAAAACAAACATTAAAACTGTAAAGCTATGTTAGTTAAGTTCTTGAAACTGATTGCATCGTGTGTTTTAAGATGCCCGCTGCAGTTTTTGTTTGTCTTGGTTCTTTTCGCCTCGTGCGGAAGTCATAAATCAGCAACAAAAAGCAATTCTTTTGTGAAAAGCAACGAGCAAACGCAAATGGCTGATACAACGTCTGAAAAGCAGGTTGAACAGTCAAAAGGAGAGGAAGAAATAACCGAAGTAACTACTACAACAAAGACCGAATATGATACTGAAAAGCCAATTGACCCGGAAACCGGAAAACCACCTATTAAAAGTGAGGAAACTACCACCACGAAAAAAGAAACTGCAAAACGAACGGAAGCATCTTCTGAAACAAACATTAATAAAGGAGTTTCAGAAGGTACCAGCCGAGAAGAACAGCAAGTTTCAAATAGCGAAGCAAAAGAAGTAAAGCAGGAAAGCACCCAATTTAAGCAAATGGGATGGTGTGCTTTCGCTACTTCCTTACTTCTATTAATTATTTACTTTATAGTGAAGAAAATCAAAAAAAAACATGGTGGTTAACAATAAATGACTATATTTGCATCGTTGTTGTGGATTATAGCACGCAGTGCTACTTCCGCTTAAAAGCCCGGTTCTTCTTCCAAAGTCCGGGCTTTTTCTTGCTTTTAATTGATTTTATTTCCTTTGCTGATAAGTTATCAAGCGGACGCAAGAAAGTCTCACTACGCAAAGATTTGATAAAAATAACTCTATTTCCCGAAGTTATTTATATAATCAATCACTTTTCGGTTTGCTTCATCCACTTTCTCCATATCATAGTCAATGTAAATGCCAGTAGTCTTGCATCCAAACTCGTGGCCTAATGCAATTGAAATAGTATCTTTGGGGATGCCTATTTTGTGGGCTATGGTTGCCCACGTATGGCGCGCCCAATAGGTGGTAATGTCCGGGAAAAGAGGTTTTCTGATTTTTTTTCCTCCAAACCCTATTCTTTTAAGTTCGCCTATTTCTTGCAGATTTTTATTAAGTCTATGGGCATAATCCTTGTAGTTCGTATATCGGTCAAGCATATCCAAAAGCTGTCCTTTCCCTTTATATCGCTCAATAATCGCCATTGCTTCCGGTTCCACTTTTATTGAATATAACTTCTTTGTTTTCGCCCGGCGGTATTCTATGCGCCCGTTCCGTATTTCCTCCAAATTACACAAATCAATGGTGTTTATCCCAATGAGGTAAAAGGTGAGCATAAATGCATCCAAATATTGTCTCTGATGTTCTTCGCACGGGTAATCTCTGAAAGTAATAAGGTCAGCAGGAGATAAAGACCTTTTGGCCGTTGCCTCATTTTTTATCTTGTACTTTCGGAAAGGATAGCAGGTGATAATTTCTGAATTTAGTGCATCATTGAAAACAGCACGAAGGTTCCTCATGTGAATGCTGATTGAATTTACCGCAGACGTCTCGGACAAGTAAAAATCAAAATCCTTTAGCCATGTATATGTAATGTCCTCGAAAGTTAGTGATTCGGGGTAATCGCAGAAAGCTATAATCTTACTGAGTGTATAAAGATAGTTTTCTTTCGTTCTCGCATTCTTTTTTTCATTTGCATATTTCTTGTAATGCTGTCACTAGTGTCCCATTAAAATTGGGACGTTATTAAAAATCAAATAAACTTGGCC
>OGGB01000804.1_pt1 | contig 24638 bp, 27 predicted proteins | sample 1571111 | NCBI WGS metagenome assembly OGGB01 (sample SAMEA2582067, study PRJEB24529) | metagenome | biome: Human gut stool | place: China | collected 2011
TGGGACGACGAAATCGAATTCTAACGAATTACCGATTTCTGTCCCACTCTCTCTTAGGATTCAAATGCATCCATACCACCTTGGACGTTGGTCACATCATAGCCTTGCTCTTCCAAAAATTGGCAAGCACGTGCTGAGCGTCGACCTGACTTGCAGATGACATAATAGGGATGATCCTTCTCTAATTCCTGGTAGCGATTTGCTAACTCAGATAAGGGAAGAAGACGAACCCCATCTAAGTGAAGGGCATCATATTCCTCCTGCTCGCGTACATCAAGAACGTGTATGTTCCCTTTTTGATAAGCTTGGTAAAAGCTTGAAAATGGAATTTCTTTCATGATTTCTCCTGTAAGATATGTTATGGAAGGGTTAGGATTTCATAGTTAAAGTCAATAGACTCTAAAAATCGGAACAAGTCTTGGGTTTTAATAAAGATGGTTTTTTCGTTAGTATTGGGATGGAAGGTCATGATTTCCTCTGACACAATATCCTGATCAAAATAGACCCGAATATCTTTTTCTTCATTGTTCAATAAACCAAATGGAGAAACCGTTCCTGGCGGTAATTGCATTTTTTCAGCTAAAGAATCTGCTGAAGCCATGCGGATCCGGTTGGCTTCCACTTGCTCTTTGAAATCATCCATATCCAATGGCTTCTGGTCATCCATGATGAGCAAATAGTATTGAGTTTTCTTTTTGTTGGTCAAAAACATGGTCTTAGTGCGGACACCTTCTAAGCCTTCAATATAAGAATCCGCCTGCTCCGTCGTAAATGCAGGTGGGTGTTCCACCACATCAAATGAAATTCCCAACTCATCTAATTTTTCTTTAACTTGTTGATAAGGATCCATCTTCGCTCTCCTTTATTTTTGAATGATCTCTTGTACTAAGGTTTGCAATTCTGGGACAACTTCTGCCTCAAACCAAGGATTTTTAGCCATCCAGATTTGATTACGAGGGGAAGGGTGAACAAGTGGAAAATAGGTTGGCAAATAGTCTTTAAAATGGTGGACCCGTTCGGTTACTTTGCCACTAACCTTTTCATGAAGGTAATAAGCTTGAGCATATTGTCCAATTAAGAGGGTTAACTCAATATCCGGACACTCCTTGAGAAGTTGAGGGTGCCACTTTTCCGCAAAGCCTTTGCGAGGTGGAAGGTCACCAGATTTCCCATGCCCTGGGAAATAAAAGTCCATGGGAATGACCGCAAACAAACCAGAATTATAAAAGGTGTCTTCGTCAACTCCTAACCATTCGCGCAGACGATCACCACTCTTGTCCTTCCAGTAAATACCAGCTTCTTCCGTCTTCATCCCTGGAGCTTGTCCGATGATATTGATACGAGCTGTCTTTGGGGCTGCAAAGAGTGGCTCTATCCCTTTCTCTGTATATTCTTTATTTTGAGGATCTGCCATAATGGCTTGTTTAATGCTTTCAATCCTTGACATAAGTCCTCCTTCTATGGAAAAACTCAGCCAGAAAAACTGGCCGAGTAGTGGATTATTTGATTAGTTCATAGATGGCTTCTGCGTAAATAGCTGCTGCACGATAGAGATCTTCGACATCTGCGAACTCATTAGCTTGGTGCATAGTATTGACATAGTCTGGGAACATAGCACCAAAGGCAACCCCACGTTTCAAGAGACGACCAAAGGTACCACCACCGATCACTTGTTCATGTCCTTTGAGGCCAGTTTGTTTTTCGTAAACACGCAAGAGGGTGGATACCAATTCATCATCCATCGGAACATAGTGAGGTGTGTGACCGTGGGCTGACAAGCTTACTGTAGCCACTCCTTCGATCTTTTCAAGGGTGGATTTGATGGTTTCAGGATCTGTACCTTGAGGGTAACGGATATTGAGGGCAATAGTGTTGTCTGCTTGGCTTTCATCAAAATGGAAGACACCTGCATTCATGCTCAATGGTCCCATTTTGGCATCTGTATGGGCAATACCTAATTTTTCACCAGCAAAATCTTCGTGAAGAAGTGAGGCTGTCACATGAAGGTAAGCCTTAGCAGCACCACCAAAATCAAATTGGTTCAACAAGAGAGCCAAGTAGGTCGCACCATTGATCCCATCTTCAGGAGTTGATCCGTGAGCAGATTTCCCAACAATCGTAACGGTATAGGTTTCTTCATCGACAGTTGAGATTTCATACTTGAGCTGGTGTTCCTTGGCAAAGGCATCTAAGAGGCCAGCAAGATCTGGTAGTTGTCCAGAAACGACTGCAGTCGCTGACTCTGGTACCATGTTTTCACGAAGGCCACCTGTAAAGCTATGAAGATGGGCACTTCCTGTGTTGTCATTTCCAAAATGAAGGTACTCAGTGATGTTTCCTTTTTCCCCATTGATGATTGGGAATTCCGCATCTGGTGAGAAGCCAAAATCTGGCTCAGGAAGTCCGACGTGTTTGAAATAGTAATCCATGTCGCCCCAGCCTGATTCTTCATCCGTACCGACAACAAAGCGCACGCGCTTAGAAACAGGGAGTCCTAGGTCTTTAATGATCTTCAAACCATAGTAGCAGGCCATTGTAGGCCCTTTATCATCAGACGAACCACGCGCATAGAGCTTGCCATCGATAATTTCTGGTTTATATGGGTCTGTCTTCCAGCCACTACCAGCAGGCACGACGTCCATATGGGCAAAGATTCCAAGCTCTTCTTCTCCTTCACCAAAGGTAAAGTGACCGGCATAATTATCGACATTCTTAGTTTCATAGCCATCACGCTTGGCAATTTCCAAGAATTTTTCAAGAGCTTTTACAGGACCAGGTCCAAAAGGATGCTCCTCATCTGCCTTGCTGTCATCGCGTTCAGAATTGATTTCCAAGAGGCTGTATAAGTCAGCCATCATCTCATCGCGACGTTTTTCTACTTCTGCTTTAAAGTCAACTGTTGTCATGAATTCCTCCTCAATCTTCTATTTGCTAATTGGCTTAGCGTTTGTCAATGATTTCGTCCACTGGTAAGCGATAGCTTGGCTCTACTTTTTCAGCCGCATAGCCAACCGTAATCAAAACTTCTGGACGGAAACGCTCTTCGATGTCCAATACTTCATTGATTTTTGATTTATCAAATCCCAAGATAATATTGGTTCCAATGCCTTGGTCCGTCAAAGCAAGTACCAAGTTCATGGCCACAAGACCAGCATTCAAGGCCAAGTAATCACTTGTTTGTTGGGCATCATAGCGTGCAAATTCAGCAGGAAGATTTTGCATAAAGTATTGCAACTGCTCGTCTGTGAAGTTTTTCACTCCACCGACACGCGCAATCTTGCGAGCCCGTTTTTGCAAATCAGTATCTGTAAAGAGGGCGATGGTCACAGGTGCTTCCATGACTTGATCATAGTTTGCACCATAGGCTAATTTTGCCAATTCCGCATTTTTTTGACGAACGACCACAAATTTCCAAGGCTGGCTATTGTGGGCACTAGGGGCCAAGGTTGCGATCTCAATGGCAGTCCGTACATCCTTTGGATCGACCGGTTGGTCAGTGAAATGCTTGATCGTATGGCGTTTTTTATTGAGCTCTAGAAATTTCATAAGCTTCTTCCTTTTCTATTTCTGTTACCTCTATTTTAACACAAAATGAAAGAGCTTGCAGGGTTTTACAGCCTAAGATTGTGAAAAAAGAAGCGGACATTTTGAAGATCCACTTCTTTTTTATAGGTTGAATACACAAGAGATCTACCTATGATTCATTGGAAAGATTGAAATAGGCAGCTACTTCTTTGGCATAACCGTATTTCTCAATTAAGCCAGTTAGAAGCTCGATGTTATGGCCCCGATAGTTATCCTCGCGTCTCAATTCTTCGTACATCTCAATAAAAGGAAGACCTTTATCCTTAGCATCTTGGAGCTCTGCTTCATAGTCATAGGCCACCTTACGAAATTGCAGGTTGGTCACCCCATCTTCTTCGACATCGATCAGAGCATATTGAGCTCTGTGGTTTTGAATTGGTTCCCAGTCAAAATAAGGCATGCCAATAGTTCCTGGATTAAGAATCTGTTGGCCCTGACTGCCATAGCGAAGCAACTGCTTGTGGACATGACCGTAGATCGCCAGATCCGTCTGGTCATCCAGCAGTTGGTCAAAGTTCTCCGTCGCATTAGCTGGACGCAAGTCTCCACCATAATTCTTTTCTGGCAAATTGTGGGTCAGTGAGAAGCGAATACCGTTGACCTCCTTTTTCTCTACCAAAGGAAGGGAGCGAAGCCAATCGATCCGCTTAGGATCTAGTCCTTCCATGAGGTACTGAGTGAGACGAAGAAGCTGGATCTCCTGCGGATCCTCAAGTCCGTACTCGCCATCCAAGGCCTCTAGGACACAATCGTCCCAATTTCCACGAACAGCCGCTGTAATCGGAATCGCATCCAGCAACTCAAAAAGGTCCTCTCTTCCAGGCCCCGGTAGCAAAATGTCCCCCAAAAGCCAGTATTCCGTCGCACCTAGAGCACGCGCATCTGCAATCACTGCCTCCAGGGCTGTCGTATCTCCGTGAATATCAGATAAAATAGCGATTCGATGGTTCATTATAAACTCCTTATGATTGGTATGGTTCAGAATCCTCCGCCACTTCCACCAAGGGACTTGCTTCTTCTTGCTTTCCTTGATGGAGCTTGGCTTGCACTGCCTTTGCCACTGCTCGCGGAACACCGACTGTGACAATTTCATCTACAGTGGCCTCTTTGATCTTGGTCAGTGACTTGAAGTGCTTCATCAGCAACTGCTTGCGTTTTGGTCCCAAACCTTCGATGCCATCCAGCTGAGAAGAGAAGGAATTCTTTGACCGGAGCTGGCGGTGGAAGGTGATGGCGAAACGGTGGACTTCATCTTGGATCCGTTGCAGGAGGAAAAATTCCTGTGAAGTCCGAGAGAGTTCGATGACTTGAAGGGGATCACCGAAGAGCAATTCATGGGTCTGGTGCTTGTCATTCTTTTGCAGGCCTGCGATAGGAATGTCCAGCCCCAACTCTTCTTGGATGACTTGCTTAGCAATATTGACCTGGCCCTGCCCCCCATCGATAACGATCAGATCTGGTGGCGTCAGGCCATCCCGCATGACCCGGCTGTAGCGTCTGCGAATGACCTCCCGCATGCTGGCATAGTCGTCTGGCCCGACGACGGTCTTGATCTTGTACTTGCGGTAGTCCTTTTTGCTTGGCTTCCCATTGACAAAGACCACCATGGCTGAGACCGGACTGGTCCCCATGATGTTGGAGTTGTCAAAAGATTCAATACGCACAGGAGTTGGGATTTGCAGGAGTTTTCCAAGATTTTCAATAGCACCTTGGGTCTTTTCCATGGATTTTTCAAGGAGATTAAACTTCTGCTCCAGACTGACACGCGCATTTTTAATAGCCAGATTGACTAACTGCTTCTTCTCGCCGCGCTGGGGCTTGAGGACCTTGGTATCCACTAGGGCCTTGACCGCTTCCTCATCGGTATCTTGAGGGATCAAAATCTCATTGGGAATCAGATGAGATTTCTCCTGGTAAAACTGCCCCACATAGGTCAAAAAATCCTCGTCCGGATCATTGTAGTAAGGGAAGAGATTGACGTCGCGCTCGATCAGCTTGCCCTGACGGACAAAGAAGACCTGCACACACATCCAGCCTTTGTCCACATAGTAGCCAAAGACATCCCGGTTCTGCAAATCCTTGGCCATGACCCGCTGTTTGGTCCGCAGGGTCCCGATGGCCTGGATCAGATCGCGGTACTCGGCTGCCCGCTCAAATTCCATGTTTTGCGCAGCGGTATTCATCTTGAGCTTGAGCTCATCGATAATCTTGTCATCCTGCCCCTTGAGGAAATCAGAAACCTCCTGGGCCATGCCCTTGAAATAGGCCTGGTCCTTGTGGCAGACCGTGTGAGCCATACATTGCCCTAAATGGTAGTAAAAGCAGACCTTGGAAGGCGGATTGGTACACTTGCGGAATGGGAAAATCCGGTCCAAAAGCCGTTTGATCTCATTGGCCGCTCCCACATCTGGATAGGGACCGAAATAGAGACCGCCGTCCTTTTTGACCTGGCGCGTGATGATGAGACGCGGATAGCGCTCATTGGTAATCTTGATGAAGGGATAGGACTTGTCGTCCTTGAGCATGATATTGTACTTGGGCTTGTTCTCCTTGATGAGGTTGATCTCAAGAAGCAAGGCCTCAATATTGGACTCGGTGACGATAAACTCAAAATCTACAATCTCAGATACCAGCGCTTCCGTCTTAGTATCGTGGCTCCCTCTGAAATAAGAGCGCACCCGATTGCGAAGATTCTTGGCCTTCCCCACATAGATGATGGTACCGTTCTTGTCTTTGTGAATGTAACAGCCCGGACTCGTCGGCAAGAGCTCGAGCTTGGATTTAATCAAGTTATTCATACTCTCTATTATAGCAAAAAAGGTAGGGGGTAGCCTCTCTCTAGTATGTTTGTATTATTGGTATCCACCTTCACCAAGTAAAAAATAATTATTAAATGATATATCAGACCCTCATCCTCAATCCTTTATCTTCACTTGCCCTTTTTCGTATGCTGAATACCAACTGCTATCTGGACTGACATACTCAGCTAATTCCTTTTGTGGCTGATCTCCTGAAAGGGTTAAAAGTCCATCATATATCATACAAGAGTACTTCTCTGAATCTCTTGTAAATTCTTCATTTTCAGGATCATATGAGTAAGTATGCTCTGAACTACCTTCCTTTATGGTGATCTGCTCTCCTTCTATTTTTATTCATGATGTTTTATCTAGGGAGGCCGTTTTAGTTGATTCATTTTTTACTGTCAGATAATAAATTCCATCTTTTGATTTCATCTCATCAAGGGTAGTCGTGATAATCCCTAAAATCATCAGTGCAGGGATTATCAACAGAAACCATTTCCATTTTTTAGATTTATTTTTCATTAGTAACCATTACTCCATTTAATTTTAAATTTCGTTTTTTTCAAGTTCAAATTTTGCATTTCAACTCTCTACTATAGCAAAAAAGAGGGATCTAAAAGAATCCCCCCTTTGGTAATACTTATCCTTTGAGATTAGCCATCTGGAAGAGCGGAATCACATAAGGAACAATAGACATCAGGATAGTCAATAGCACGAAGAACCAGAACCAGAAGGAAGCGAGGGCACGCTGGAAAACTCCTGGCTGTGGTTTATTGGCTTGAATATAAGCCTTGATAGCTGGCCATTTGGTCGCAAGAACCACTATCATGACAATGGAACCAATGGCTAAAACACCGATTTGGAGCCAATTCGCTAGTCCCTCGTCCACATGATAGGCCACATAATGCAAGCCTTGGGAAATCACAAAGTTATTGAAAATGTGATAGAAAATAGCCCACCAGATATTGTATTCAAAGGCAATGTAGCCGAAACCTAGACCAATGATACTCGCGAAAAAGAGCTGGTCAAAATTGGCATGGAAGAGACCAAACAAGATAGCCGTCATGACAATGGCAAAAATCTTCCCATACCGTTCCAAGCCTCGCAAGCCGGCCCCACGGAAGAAGAATTCCTCTGTTATTGGACCAAAAAAGCCAGCATACAAGAGCATGGTCCATGATCGCTCAATCGTATCACCTAGATCGGGTGTTGGAGAATGAAGGCCAATGGTCTCAAACATGCGCTCAATCACTTGTGTCATCACAGATGAAAAGACTTGAGAAAAGCCAAGAAAGGCGAGAAGAATAAAGAAGACTGAAAGAGTCATCTTACGCCCCTTGTGCTTAAGATCATATTTATAAAGGGCCTTCTTGCGATAGGCATTAAAGAGAAAGAGTCCAATGGAAATAGAGATAAGGTAGGGAATACCAGCCCAAACATTCAGGGCATTGAGTTTCTCCGTTACTTGACTTGGATCTTTTCTGAGAGAGCCTGCTATGGTTAATCCAAGGAGGACTTCCCACAGGACGGTTACCAAGGTCATGATCAAGAGATAAATGGCAAGTGTCCCGGAATACCTTCCTATATCTTTTTTAGGGTCTAATAATCGGTTGTATTGGTTCATTTCTTCCTCCAAGAAAATAGATAAAAACTCGCACACATTCCTTCGTATAAGACAAAGAAAATTAAAAAGGCATGCATAAAGTAGTCTTCTGGTAATGCAAGAATAATCGAATCCACGCGCGGATCAAAGAGCCAAGTATTGTCCCCAGCAAATAAGACCTGATGAAAGAGCGTAAAAAATTGATCAAAGCCGATCATAACAGCCATCACTGCAAGCACTACTGGTAAAACCATCATCCAAAAGAAGAGACTACGGTACAAGGCCAGGTAGCCTTTTTTGACGACTGTCCGCATAAACTGGAAAAAACCAGGTAGTGTCACCACGAAAACAACTGTCACTAAGTGAAATAGGTACTTGACGGCCTCAAAATGGTGCAATCCATTTTTTGAAGAGGGGAATTGAGGCATCTTCAACACCCATTGAAAAGGATTGGTCAAGTAGTTCATCAAGATATTAAAATTCTTCATGATGACAGAAGCCGAAAAACCAGTCCGGCTTTGAATCCCCAACCTATGAATCTCCATGGGATAGAGGGCCCAAGCGAGAGCGATGGTGAGAAGGATGGTAGCTGACAAGATAAAGAAAAATAGGTTAATTGATTTCAGACTTTTAAGCATCAAAATCCCACTCCGCTAGACTGGCAACAACATGTGTCGGTGAAATTGGTAAGGTTGGCACTTCTTCTGGTTTGGTAAAACCTGTCGTTACCAAAAGGGTTGGAATCCCATTGTCAATACCCGCACGAATATCTGTTAAATAATTGTCCCCAACCATAACCACTTCTTCTCTTTCAAACCCCAGATGTTCAATAGCCTTATCCATGATGATGGCCTTTGGTTTCCCAATGATCACTGGCTCGACCCGTGTCGCTGCTTCGACAAGGGCAATCAGGGATCCTGCTCCTGGCATCAAGCCACGCTCTGTTGGAATGTTCAGGTCCGGATTGGTCCCAATAAAGTGTGCTCCTTTTTGAATCGCCAAGGTCGCAATAGCAAACTTCTCATAATCCACTTGCCAATCGAGGCCAATCACCACATAATCAGGTGCTTCTTCATCGATGATATAGCCAGCTTCTTCAATAGCGTCTTTGAGCCCCGCTTCTCCGATCACATAGACCTTTTTGCCCAAATTTTGGTCATTCATGTAGTCAATGGTCGCAAGGGTAGCTGTATAGATAGTCGAAACTGGGGTTTTTATATTGAAATGAGTAGCCAGCATATCCCGAACAGTCTCTGGTGTGCGGGTTGTATTGTTGGTCACAAAGAGATAGGGAATCTCACGCGCCTGCAATTCATGAACAAAAGCTTCTCCTGCAGGAATTCGTGATTTTCCTTTGTAAATAGTGCCATCCAAATCAATCAAATAGCCCTTATAGTGCATTTATTCTTCCTTTTCTGTTTCCGTTTCGTCATGTAACTTCTCTGCATCGACTCGTCCACCAGAACCATATAAGAGCAAGGCTCCAGCATAGAGGACAAATTGTAACACCAAACCTGTAAAATTAATCCCTTGACTTCCCGATTGGGTGAACAAGAAGGATGCTACCATGAGGATGACAATGGTCAATAACAAGCCTATCACAGTTGCCTGATCCACACTGATTTGATAAACCGTGCGTTTAGTGCTCCGATTTTTCCCGTCAGACTTAGTTTCTGGTTGCAAATTCTCCACAAAATCCGTCACTAAGGTCGCAGCGAGGCTGACTGTTGTGCTAAAGAGCACGCCTTGAGACAAGCGGTGATAGAAATTGGACCAGAAGGATCCTGATTGGCTAGTAATCCCAATCGAGAAGATCATGACCGGTAAAAGAAAGGCCAAGGTGAAATGGATCCAGACCCGATACCAGCGTATATCTTCTCTTAAAAAGCGATTAAAACTCTCTAAATTCAAGCGATAGCGGAAAAATTTATAAATTTCCTCTACCAGGATGATGCCCAAAGCACAAAGAGTCAAGAGCCAATCTCCCAACATGTACAAAGGGTTCTTTTGACGCTTGGCATAGGCCACAACCCGTTTTTGATAGCTTTCAAGTTCCTGTTTTTTATTTTTTAATCTTCTACTTTCCATAATTCCAACCCTTTTCTTCTACTTCTTCCCACTCAATTTCAGCTTGGGCATTGATCTGACTATCTGAAGTAATTTGGTGCTGAGTTTTCAAGCCCTCTTGTTCATATTGAGAGGTGATGAGACCTCCTGCTAGCACTTCTTTGACATATTTTAGATGAACTTTTTTAGGGATATGATGGGTCAAGAAGTCTGCTCCCATCACCTCAAAAACCCAGTCCAAGTACTTGCTATTGTTGACATGTCCGTTCATATCCAAGTCGTAAAACCGAACCCGGTATTCTTGTTCGACGCCGCCTTCTAATTCTTTGAAACGGGGACCACGGAGCATGGTTTTTGAAAATTCAGAGTCAAAGGCATCCGTGATTTCACTCATAACAGGATGAACCTTGCGTGTATCACGATCCATCAAGACAAAGGTCGCGACCATCTCAATGATAGTATTTCCTGCTTCATCCTTGATATTAAAGGCCCGGTAGCAGAAAAGTCGATTGTGACTCTTGGCATAGGTTTCGATAGTGATTTTCTCATCAAAAACAGGGAGACGCTCGATCTTCATATTGTAATCCGTGATAATCCAGACTAGATTGTAGTTCTCTAAAATGTACATATCACTCATACCCAGCTCAATCGATTGCATGCCTGATACCTGTAAAGACAGCAAGATCAATTGGGGAATCTTAATATAACCATTGACATCGCTCATATCAAACGGAATTTTCATGCTGTATTCAAATGTTTTTGCCATTTTCTACTCCAAAATAAACTTCTCTGCTACAGTGTCTCCTAAAAAGAGACCTTTCTTGGTCATTCGTACAATGTCCTTGTCAGGGACCAAAAGTCCCTGCTGGATCAATTCCTCAACCACCGGTCCATATTGTTGGTCAAAATTCACACCAAACTTTTCTTCAAAACGCTTCTTGGAAACGCCTGTTTTCTTACGTAGTCCTAGAAACATCTCTTCTTCCATCATTTCTGTCTGAGTCAGATGCTCTTCTTGGACACGCGCATTTCCCTCTTCGACAGCCTGCATATAGTGACGAATGGGGCCATGATTCTTGTAGCGAATCCCATCGACATAGCCGGATGCTCCAGCTCCCAAACCATAATACTCGGCATTGTCCCAATACATGAGATTGTGCCGACTTTCAAAACCAGGCTTGGAGAAATTGGAAATTTCATAATGCTCAAAGCCAGCACGCTCCAACTCCTGAATAATGTATTCAAACATCTCCGCTTCCAACTCCTCTTTAGGTAGGGGAAGTTTGCCCCGTCTCATGCGATTCATAAAGACGGTGTGATTCTCCAGAATCAAGCTATAAAGACTCATGTGGGGAATGTCAAGGGCAAGAGCCTTAGCGACATTCTCTTTGACCTGGTCCATGGTTTGCGTTGGAAGCGCATAAATGAGGTCGATCGAAATATTGTCAAAACCAGCCAGCTTCAGACGGTCGATATTGTCATAAATGTCCTGCTCTTGGTGGCTTCGACCGATCTTCTTGAGCAAGCGATTATCAAAGGTCTGCACGCCCAATGAAACCCGATTAACTGGCGAATCCTTCAAGACAGCAATCTTATCCGGATCCAAATCACCAGGATTGGCCTCGATGGTCAACTCTTCCATCTGAGACAGATCAAGCGACTTGGTCAGCTCCTTGAGCAGATAGGCTAGCTGATCCGCAGTTAGAGCTGTCGGTGTCCCACCCCCAATATAGAGAGTCCGTAGGTTTGTGATTTCTTCCCGACGAAATTCTTGGATCAAATGCTCCAAATAGGCATCGACTGGTTGGTTCTTAATAAAGACCTTCGAAAAATCACAATAAAAACAAATCTGGGTACAAAATGGTATGTGGACATAAGCGGACGTTGGTTTTGTATGCATACTTTTAATTATACCATAAAATCCCCCTGAGTCCGAAAAGAAAAGGGAATAAGAAGCAAGGAATTCCTTGACAATAACGAATAAAAGGAATAGAATAAATCTAATCATATTCGGAGGTAAGGAGATATGAACAACTAAGTTTCGTTAAATAAGATACTTTATTTAGTGGACTGCTTGTTCTATCTCTTTTTGTGTACCCTCTCGCCTATTCTCCAACCATTTGTTGGCTAAATAAGGTCTTTTTCTGCTTGGGTTCCACATGAATACAGCTCTACTAAATAGGTAGAGCTGTTTTTTGTCCCAGTAGAAAGGAATCTTATGCTAAAACTATCCCACCTCACCATTCGCCATACAAAAGATTTACGCGATCTGGTTCGAGATCTTTCCCTGACCATTCATGAAGGAGAAAAAGTTGCTATTATTGGCGAAGAAGGGAATGGAAAATCTTCCTTACTTCAGGTCCTTATGTCCCCAAAATCTCTACCAGATTATCTGACCATAGAAGGAGAAATCACCACTTCCTTTCACTCCTATGCCTATATTCCCCAAACTTTACCGGAAGCTTTGAAGGGAAAAACCTTGGAAGAATATTTTTTTGGAGAGGACGAGCTAGACTATGCCTCCCTTTACAGACTGGCAGATCAATTGCATTTTAATAGCGAGCGCTTTGCAAGCGATCAAGCTATCGGAAGTCTATCTGGAGGAGAAGCCCTCAAAGTCCAACTGCTTCACGAACTTTGTTGTCCTCATGAATTACTATTTTTTGATGAACCTTCAAATGATTTGGATTTGGAGACCTTGGACTGGCTCCAGCAGATGATCCAAACTAGTCCTCAAACCATAATATTTATTTCCCATCATGAGGATTTTTTGACTCAGACGGCGGATACCATCATTCACCTCAGACAGATCAAACACCGCAAAGAAGCTGAAACCATCGTAGAGCACCTAGGCTATCAAGACTACAGTAGCCAGAGGGAACAACAATTTAAGCAACAGTCTCAGCAAGCGGCCAACGATCAACGAGCCTACCGAAAAACAATGGAGAAGCATCATCGCGTCCGTCAGCAAGTCGAAACCTCCTTACGAAATACCAAAGATAGCACTGCTGGACGTCTTCTGGCAAAGAAAATGAAGTCCCTCCTCTCACAAGAAAAGCGCTACGAGCGAGAATTCCAATCCATGACTCCCCAACCCTATGATGAGGAAATCATCCATCTGCATTTCCCTTCCCTCATTCCCTTGTCTCCTCAAAAACGTGTCCTTCTCTTAGATCAAGAAGAGCTCGCAATTGGGGATCGTTTGCTAGTCAAGAACCTCTCCCTCACACTTCAAGGGCAGGATAAGATAGGGATTATCGGTTCCAACGGTGTTGGGAAATCCACTTTTCTAAAAAAGATCTGGGAGATTTTACAGAATAATGAGAGTATCCGCACTGCCTATATGCCTCAAGATTACACTGAAGGCCTCCCTTTGACTCAGACACCCGTTCAATTTCTACAGCATTCAGGTGATCGCGAAGAAATCAACACCATTCAATTGCATTTAGCCTCCCTCAACTTTACTTATTCTGAAATGCATCATCCTATCTCTGAACTTTCTGGTGGCCAGCAAGGAAAACTCTTCCTCCTTCAATTAGTACTCACAAGTCCCCAGTTTCTGCTCTTGGACGAGCCTACTCGTAATTTTTCCCCCACTTCCCAACCAGAAATTCGTCGCCTATTCGCAGACTACCCAGGAGGACTGGTTACAGTCTCCCACGACCGGACCTTCCTCAAAGAAGTCTGCCAAAAAATCTATCGTCTGACTGAAAGTGGCTTCGTAGAGATAGAGTCGCTCTAACGTAAAAAAAGATCGGCCAAAAAACCAATCTTGTAGAACGAAGAAAAAATGTTCTATTATACAAATCTAACAAATCCAGAGTTATCCAAGCCTCTATTGAAACTTTTCCGCCGTGAGAAAAGTGCCTGAAACGTAATAGTTTCAGGCACTCGGAATTATTGAGACCTTAGGCTCAATAATTAGTCATGGAACTTCGAAGAAGTTCGCTGACGTTCGTTCTCACCTAAGGAAAGTTTCTAAGAGGACTTTGTCTTCAATTTGAAAGATTGGCAAAAACCAATCTTTTTTCTAATTCTTCCCTGCATCTTGTCCCATTTCTTGGGTGCGTTTGTAGGCTGCTTCCACACCTGCAATGATGTCGCCCCGTAGGCCGACTTGTTCTAAGCGATTGACTCCTGCGATGGTAGAGCCACCTGGGCTACAAACTGCATCTCGCAAGCGGGCTGGATGTTCGCCTGTCTCTAGGACCATTTGACTAGCGCCGTGGAAGGTCTCGGCAGCCATCTTCAAGGCTTGCTCTCGTGAAAGTCCCAAGCTTACTCCTGCATCTGCCATGGCTTCAATCATCTGATAGACAAAGGCTGGTCCACAGCCTGCGACAGCCGTTGCAGGATCCATCAATTTTTCTTCAATTTCGTAGAGGGCCCCTGCTCCTGATAAGAGCTGGTTGACTTGAGCTACTTGCTGGTCTGTCACTGCTTGGGAGCGGGCCAGACTGATGACTCCTTGACCAATGGCCACAGGCGTATTGGGCATGATGCGAATGAGTCCTAGCTGGTCGTTCTGGATCACGTCAGCCATCTTTTCTAGTTCCAAACCTGCAGCCATGGAAACCAGTAAGAGATTAGAGCGTTGGGCCAAGATGCCCTGGTACTCTTCTAAAAGAGGGCAGATCTGATAGGGTTTGACCCCTAAAAAGATTACTTCAGCTTCTTGAAAGACTTGTCCAAGATCAGACGCCGTTCCCCCATACTGGCTGATAAACTCTTGCACCTTTTGAGGAGAACGATTGAACAAGAGCAGGTCTTGCGCGTCCACTTCTTTTGCGACTGCTTTGGCTAAACTAGCCCCCATGTTTCCAAGACCGATAAATGCAACTTTCATTTCTTACCTCACTTGACCATTTCCACTGACGATATATTTGTAACTGGTCATTTCCCGTAGTCCCATTGGTCCACGCGCATGGAGTTTTTGGGTCGAGATCCCCATTTCACAACCTAGGCCAAATTGACCCCCATCTGTAAAGCGTGTAGAAGCATTGACATAAACCGCTGCTGAATCTACTTGCTTGGTGAAACAAGCGGCTGTCTCAGGATTTTCAGTCACAATGGCATCCGAATGATGGGTGCTATGAGCTTCAATGTGGTCCACCGCTTCCTCCACTCCGTCAACAACCTTGACTGCTAAAATATAATCTAAAAATTCGGTATCAAAATCCTGTTCCTGTGCTGCTGTCCCAGAAATGATTGCCTGAGCTTGCTCATCTAGGCGCAACTCAACGGATCTTTCCCGATCATCCACTAAACGCTCTTTGACCAAAGGCAAGAAATCAGACGCGATCGCTCGATCCACCAACAAGACCTCCATGGCATTGCAGACGGATGGGCGGCTGGTCTTAGCATTTTCAATAATGGCGAGGGCTTTCTGGAAATCAGCCTCCTTGTCCACATAGACATGGACGATCCCAGTTCCTGTCTCGATCACAGGGACAATGGCATTTTCAACCACCGCTTGGATCAATCCAGCACCACCACGTGGAATAAGCAAATCTAGATAGCCCTTAGCCTTCATCATAGCAAGGCTAGAAGCTCGACTCGTATCTTGGATCAGTTGGAGAAGATCTGGATTCAGTCCGGCTTCTTCCAATCCAGCCTTGAGAGCTGTCACGATTGCTTGTGCAGAATGAAAGGCATCCTTTCCAGTACGAAGGACTACTGCATTTCCACTCTTGATGGCAAGCGCTGCAGCATCTGACGTTACATTTGGACGGCTTTCATAAATGATTCCGATGACGCCCATGGCGACTCGAACCTTCTGGATTTCTAGGCCATTTTCCAAGACTTCAGTATCCAGCACTTCCCCAATCGGATCTGGCAGGTCTATTAAAGCACGAATTCCTTGTGCCATCCCTGCAATCCGCTCTTGATCAAGAAAGAGGCGATCCAGCATGACTTCAGAGATCTTCCCGCGCGCTGCTTCCATATCGATTTGATTGGCTGCTAAAATGACTTCCGTCGCTTTCAAAAGCTGGCTGGCCATGGCTTCCAAGGCCTGATTTTTAAGAGCTGTACTGGCTGTATTGATGCTTTTCTTAGCTGATCTCGCTAAGGCTAATTGTTCTTGTGTTGTTTCCATACAATTTCCTCTAAAATTCTGAAAAGAGTAGGTCAATCTCAGGAGTTACCGAGATCCAATCATCCCGGTGGATAAGGATTCCCTTAGCTTTTTTAGATTGGAGTAGATCGCGCACAGCTGATTGGCCGAGACGAACCTTGCCTTTTCCTAGCAATTGTCCTGACTCTTGATGATAGACGCTGACGATGTCGTGATAAGAGAAATCCCCTTCTGCCTTGGTCACACCAGAAATCAACAAACTCTTTCCATGATCCAACAGGGCTTCCGCTGCTCCAGCATCCACCCAAACAGCCCCTTTGCTTTCTGCATAAAAGGCAAGCCACTGCTTCTGGGTTTTTAAGCCCTTGTCCTCTGCAAGGAAGTAACTGCCATCTGCTTGCTCTTGCGCTGCTTCGATCAAAGCATCCGGTTTGAGAGACGAGCAAATATAGACAGGAACCCCTGACTCGGTCGCAAGGGTCGCTGCCTTGAGTTTGGTCAGCATGCCGCCAGTTCCATTGCTACTGCCAGCACCACCAGCCATCTCGATCATCTCGCGAGAAATGTGGTTGATTCGATCCAAGCGCTTAGCTGTTGGATCCTGAGAAGGATTGGCTGTATAGAGGCCATCGACATCCGTTAATAGCACCAAAAGATCTGCTTGAACCATAGCCGCAACCTGCGCACTCAAGGTATCATTGTCACCCACTTTTAGCTCGGCAATCGAGACCGTATCGTTTTCATTGATGATCGGAATGGCCCCACGATTAAGCAAGACAGAAAGAGCCTGATGAGCATTTTTATAGCGGCGCTGATCTGCAAAGTCGTCCTGAGTCAACAAAATCTGCGCAGAAACAATGTTGCGTAAGAGCAGGTTGGCTGTGTATTCTTCCATCAGTAAACCTTGCCCAACTGCCGCAGAGGCTTGCTTGTCTGCCACCTTGGTCGGCCGTTTTTTAAAACCAAGGGCACCAAATCCAGCAGCAACTGCCCCTGATGAGACCAAGATCAACTCATGACCTGATTCATGTAAGAGAGCCAACTGCTGCGTAATAACCTTAACCTTCTGTCTGGAGAGACTCCCATCAGGATTGGTCAAAGACGAGGTCCCTACTTTAAAGACGATTCGTTTTGCTTTCATCGCTGTGTTTCTTTCTAATACAATTTATTTCGTATCTAATGAAAGTGAGGCTGGACAAATACTGTCCAGCTCTCTATGTTTGATAGTAATAACTGCATGACGCAGTGGTTGATTGGCATCTTTGTTCGCTTTTTAGGCTCCAAAGATAACCTAATCAACTGTGCGGGGGTGGGAAAACGAACTCTTTTTAACTAGTCAGAGTTCTTTCCCACTCCCATCTTCATTATCCTTTTCGAAGGTCTTCCAGCGTTTTTTCAAAGATCGCTGGCACTTCTGCTGTAAATTCCAAAGTCTCGCCTGTACGGGGGTGGGTAAAGCCGAGTGTCCGTGCATGAAGAAACTGTCCTTGTCCTTTAAGTGTCTTCTTAGGACCATAAGCAGGATCTCCAGCCACGGGATGACCAATATAGGCCATGTGCACCCGAATTTGGTGGGTCCGACCAGTCTCCAGTTGCAATTCTACCAAGGTATAATTTCCAAAGCGTTCCAATACTTGAAAACGGGTCACTGCAGGTTTGCCTTTAGCCGTCACTGCTTGTTTTTTCCGGTCCTTTTCACTGCGACCAATTGGTGCTTCGATCATGCCTCGATCGTTGGGAAGGTTGCCATGAACAATGGCCCAATACTTCCGTAGAGATTTTTTGTCTTTTAGTTCCTCTGCTAAGGCGACGTGAGCTTGGTCATTTTTTGCGACCATCAAGAGGCCTGACGTGTCTTTATCAATCCGATGAACGATCCCTGGACGCAATTCCCCATTGATCCCTGAAAGGTCCTTGACATGGTATAACAGCGCATTGACCAATGTTCCACTGGTATGACCCGCACTTGGGTGAACAACCATGCCTTGAGGTTTATTAACCACCACAACATCCTGGTCCTCATAAACGATGTCTAAGGGCAGATCTTCTGCTTCATAGCTGACCTCTTCCACTTCTGGGACTTCATACTGGATGATGTCTCCTTCTTTGACCGTGTACTTGGCTTTTTTCACAGCCCCATTGACCAGAACTTTTCCTTCTTTGATCTGCTCATTGGCCACAGCTCGTGACAAGGGAGTCAAATCCGCCAAAGCCTTATCCAGTCGCGCACCGGCTACTTCGATTTTAATTTCCATGCGTTTCCTCTTTCAACATCAGGATCAGGAGCAAGAAAACTCCAACTGTCAAATAACTATCTGCTACATTAAAAATGGCAAAATTCATAAAGTCCAGGTGGAACATATCGACCACGAAGCCCTGACGCAGGCGATCGATAAAATTCCCCAAGCCACCTGCAATGACTAAGGTCAAGCCTGTCACCATCCAAAGCGACCCCTTGAGATGCTTATAGAGATAGTAAAAGGCCCCCACCATCACGACTAGAGTGATGAGAGTAAAGAACCATTGCTGATTTTCAAGAAGCGAAAAAGCTGCACCTGTGTTTTGAAGATAAGTCAGACTAACCACATGGGGAATAAAAGATTTGACGACCCCCAGTGGAATGTTCTTCACCACATACCATTTGACCAGCTGATCCAGTAGGACCAATAGGACGATCGCTACTGGGACCATTGTTTTTCTCTTCATTTCTTACCTCTTTTGATCAAAATATTCTACCATGACCTCGACAAACTTCTCTGCTACAGGAGAAAGATCCATCTCTTCGCGTTTGACATAGACCATTTTATTGTCCAAGTTATCTTCCAAAGGAATCACGGTGATGCCATTCACGGACTGGCTATCTAAAAAGCCTGATCCCGTCGCATAAGCATCTGTCCGCTCCAAGATCCCATTCAAGGTAGCCCGGTCGGTCACATTGAACATTTGTGAGCTCGAGCTGGTATCGACAAAGTTCTCTGAATAATAGAGGTACTCATCTTTTTCTTGGGTAAAACGAACAGTTGGCAACTGAGCTAGATCTTCCATAACCAGTTTTTTCTTCTTAGCCAAAGGATGTCCTTTGCGAAGGTAAATATGGGTCTGAAAAGGAATCAAATCCACCACTTCAAGCCCTAATTTATCAACCCGTTGCATAATCCCCTTGGTATTTTGACGGTTGAGATAAATAATCCCCAACTCACTATGCCCTTGAGCCACTTCGTCCAAAATTTGAACCGTTGTTGATTCAAAGATGCGGAAGTTTTTATTTTCCGGATAGCGGATTGAGAATTCCGTCATCAAAGGTGGCAAGAAGTCATAGTGCTGACTAGAAATTGAGAATTCTTTCTTCTCTTCTTCAGGACTGGCATATTGATTTTGAAAAACATCAAACCCTTTGACCACGTCCTGCGCTTTTTCATAAAATTCCATTCCCCGACGGGTCAAAAAAGTCCCAGAACTGGTCCGACGAAAAATCTTGAAGCCCAGTTCTTTTTCCAGATCTCTGACGGAGATGGACAAGCTAGGCTGACTCACATACATTTTTTCAGCAGCTTCACGAAAAGTACCACTATTGGCAATCGCCACTACATATCGTAATTGTTGTATATTCATTCTATTTTCCTTATTACAGTATCGATCTATTATACCATAAATTAGGGGCTGAAAGAAGAGATCCGTTTAAGAGACCCTCTTCTAGTAGAATAAAAAAAACTGGAACTAAAACAGTTCCAGTTGATACTTATTCAATCACTTGGCTTTCGGCTACTTTCTTGTACCAATGAGCCGATTTCTTTGGATAGCGCTCCTGGGTTTCAAAGTCCACATAAAAGAGACCATAGCGTTTTTCATAACCATTAGACCAAGAGAAGACGTCCATGAGAGACCAGATGAAGTAACCTTTGACATTAGCACCATCTGCAATCGCATCAGACAAGACCTCTAAGTGTTGTTTCACATAATCAATCCGTCCATCGTCATAAACCGTATTATCCACAAACTCATCTTTGTAGCCCAGTCCGTTTTCAGTGATGTAGATTTTCTTATAGTTTGGATAATCTTTCTTGACACGCATGATTTGATCATACAAACCTTGAGGGTAGATGATCCAGTCCCAGTCAGTACGAGGTACATAGTCAGGAGCTACACGACGACCAACACCTTTAATTTGGTACTTAGAGCTTCCTTTTTCCCCTTTACCGTTGTGGATGATTTCAGTTTCACCATCAAAGGCTTCCATCCAGTCACTCATGTAGTAGTTAATTCCAAGGAAGTCGTTCAAATCTTTAGCTGCTTCAAGTGCTGCAAAGTCTTCGTCACGAAGATCCAAGCTACCACCATTAACTGAAAGAATGTGATTAACCCCTTCCATGGTTGCATCTGAATAGTGTCCAAGGTAAGTAGCATCCAAGATAAATTTGTTGTGGATGATATCTTCCAATTCAGCCGCCCGAACGTCTGCTGGATTTTCTGGATCCAAAGGATACTTAGTAGGAAGGGCATGTACCACTCCAATTTCACCTGCATAACCTTTGTCTTTGTACAATTTCACAGCACGTGCATGAGAAACCATCATATTGTGGTGAGATTGGAAGACTTTAGCAAGGTCATATTGAATACCTGGTGGGAATTTACCGACTAAATACTGACCATCTCCGATTGGGCCGATTTCATTGAAGGTTGTCCAGTAGTTGACTTCTGGGAATTCTTCAAAACAGAAGGCCGCATAATCTACAAAGTGTTCGATGTTTTCACGATTCAAGAAGTCTCCGTTTGAGTGAAGAGCTTCAGGTGTATCAAAGTGGTGAAGAGTTACAAATGGTTCTACATGACGTTTATGACATTCTGCAAATAAATTGTGGTAGAACTCAACCCCTTTAGGATTCACCTCACCATAACCAGTTGGGAAAATACGTGACCAAGCAATAGAGATACGGATTCCGTTTACGCCATATTCTTCAGCCAACTGTAAGTCTACTGGATATTTATGGTAGAAATCACTCGCTGGTTCAGCAGTATACCAATAGTTGTCTGCTAAATATTTATCCCATGCAACAGGGCCTTTCCCATCTGTATGAGTAGCCCCTTCTGCTTGATAGGCAGCTGTAGCGCCACCAAAAATAAAATCTTTAGGAAGTGTTTTTGTCATTTTTTCACCTTTTTCTTGATTGGATAAAAGGAAAAGTGAGTGGAGAGGAGTTTGTGAGCCGTCCATCTCCATCTCACTTCTTGTTCCAAGCCACCGAATTGTGACATGAGGAGGTAAAAACGATATCTTTTTACCGACGAATTAACAAGTCGATTAGGAAAATCGCCATAGCGATTTCCGTTACGATAGGAGACTGTTTCACAGTCCCTATCGTTAATCGAATTGTGCTTGAACAAATGCAAGGGCTCCTTGTCCATCACGTGTCAATTTAATGTATTGAGCACCTTCTGTCTTAGCCAGTTTGATACCTAGTTTATCTGTTTCTGCCTTCATGTCTTCATAGTTAGAAGCTACTTGAGGGGCTAGGATAACCAGGTCAAACTCTGGCAACATTTCACGGTGAGCACCGTAACCACCAGCAGCAGCCTTCACAGGAACATTGTATTCTGCAGCAGCTTTATTCAAAGCATTGGCAAGAAGACCACTTGTTCCTCCACCAGCACAAAGAACGAGGACGTTTGTTTCTTCAGTAATTGTATTTTGTGCTGAATCTACTCCAGCTTTTTCAAGAATAGCATCTGCTTTTGCAGTGTTAAAGTTTGCAGCTACCTTTTCTTTTAATTCATCATTAGTTTTACCTGAACGTTCTTCTTCAAGAATTTGTTCATCATAAACCTTGAGGAATGGATAGTAGATAACAATATCTACTACAATTAACAATGCTGCAAGAGCGAATGATAAGAACTGGAAGTTTGTACCAAGAACAATACCAAGAGGTCCTGGTGTAGTCCATGGAAGGTTGGCAGTAAATGAGTTCATGCCAAGTGTTTCAATAAAGAACTTAAAGATCCATACGTTTGCAATTGGTGCAAAGATGAATGGGATAAAGAAGATTGGGTTCAAAACAAGTGGTGCACCAAACAAGATTGGTTCGTTTACACCAAAGAATGTAGGAACTACTGAAGCGCGTCCAATAGCACGATTTCGTTTCGATTTACATAACCACATAAACATGAACGGAACAACAAGAGTTGCACCAGTACCACCCATAGTGACGATGAACATTTGTGTACCAGATGTAAGGATCTTATCAGCGTGCATACCTTGTTGAAGGAGGTTCAAGTTGACTTCGGCATTTGCATAAGTGATCGCTGCAATCGCAGGCTCAACGATAGATGGGCCGTGAATACCAATAAACCAGAAGAATGCAAAGGCACCGAAAATAATCGTAATACCAACATAACCGTCTGCTGCTGAGAATAGTGGAGCAAGAAGGGTACCGATTGATTCAGCAACCGTTACATGAAGGCTTGCTTTCACAACTAATTCAAGTGCATACAAGAGTACAACTGACAATGTAAATGGAATCAGGTCTTTAAATACTTGTGAAATATTTGGTGGAACCTCGTCTGGCATGCGAATCGTCACATTATTTTTCACACAGACCTTATAAACATTAACGGTAACAAAGGCTGCAATGAAGGCTGTCAACAGACCTTTTGTACCCATGAAGGCTGTTAAGAATCCACCTTCTTTAGCAGGTTCGGCAGCCATGAGCAAGAAGCCAACCATAGAAGCCAACATTGTAGAAATGAAGTTGATTTGGTTAGTTGCTGGAAGGTCGCGGTTCATTGAATCAGTCAAAGCCTTAGCCGTTGTACCACCAACGAAGAAGGCCAAGATGCCCATAGAATAGCTATATGGAGTCATCAAGAAAGTTTCAATATCTTTAGACCAATGGAATCCCCAAGCGTTTGGTACATACGCAATTAGGATGAAGATAGATGAGAAAAGGATAACAGGCATCCCTGCAATAAAGCCATCCCGAATCGCTCGCAAATATTTGTTTCGAGAAATCTTTTCAAAGAAAGGTTTCCCTTTTTCAATCAGTTCAATCAGTTTATTCATTATTTCGCTCCTCTTTTATATAGTTCAATCAGATGGTGAATCACGTCTTTTAATAGGATTGTTGTCATGAGATGGTCTTGACCATGCATCATGGTAATGCTATAGGGGATTTCTTCTCCTGCTGCTTCATGCGCTAGCATGGTCGTTTGAGATTTGTGAGCCTCAGCGATACAAGACCCCGCTTCTTCTACTAAGGATTCTGCTTTAGCAAAATCACCATTTTCAGCAGCTTTTAAGGCTTCCACTAATTTTGATCGAGCGTCACCGGCATAAGCGACAATTTCAAAGCCAAGTAATTGGACTTCTTCTTTATTCATGTTGGTTCCTCCTTATGATACCTTTTGAAAATTTTTATAATAGACGTTGAATATGAAGGGCTAAATAGACTTTTTCATTAGGAGATATCTTGGCTCCTGTCTGTTCAGCGATGGTTTGGTAGATTTGATGACTAATCTCATAAGCCTTTGGATAACTTAGCTGAAACAGTTGTTCCATCTCGCTCAAACCTTCTGGATCTTCTCTTCCCTTATCTAGCGAATCTAGGAAATAATTGAGATGGATCATAAAGCGATCATAGAAATGACTGTTTTCTTCTTTCCGTTTCAATCCATTTTGAGCTAGTTTTTCTTCTACAGCTTTCAAAATAACTTGTCGGTCCTGAACATCTGGATCTTGCTCATGAATCATTTCCCCTTGTGCATTAATGAAATGATAAGCGATGCGATTCACTTCATCGTCAGGAAATTGATCCAAGAGCCGCTTTCGAAAGATCTCAATCGCTTCTTTTGCGATTTTATAGGGAATCGGATGCATAGCAGACACATCAGGAAGGTCACTGTATTTATATCTTCCCTGTTGAACTGCCTGGTAAGAACAAAAGATGTGATCTGTTAATGTCACATAGATATATTCTTGAACAGGATAGGCATATTTCTTAGACAAGGTATCAATCACTTCATAAGTGGTTGTAATGAAATCAAGAGGAACATTCTTTAGAAGGGCCATAAAGTTTTCTCTTGACTCATCCGTGTTTAAACGAAATACTTTTTCGACCTTATCATCAGCTACTAGATCATTTTTCTTTTTCCCAAATGCAATCCCACTCCCAATAACAATCAACTCTTGTTGTAGTTCATTTTGAACCAAAGCAACATTATTGTTCATTGGATGGATAATACGATACATGAGGCTCTCCTTTGTAAAAATTGTTAAAAGCAAATAAAAATGACCACGAAGCAACTGAAAAAACTAGCATACACTAATTGTTCAGTCTACTTGTGGTCACGCCTAATCTAACTTAGTAACGCTCACTGCTATTCAACTTATAAACTTATTCTATCATAAACTTTTTGTTTTGTAAACCCTTACAGCGAAAATTTTTAAACATTTTTTTATAAAAAAATAGCATAAAAATCTAGTTATCCGCATAAAAACTGGACTTATCACACTTTA
>OGGB01000811.1_pt1 | contig 24421 bp, 20 predicted proteins | sample 1571111 | NCBI WGS metagenome assembly OGGB01 (sample SAMEA2582067, study PRJEB24529) | metagenome | biome: Human gut stool | place: China | collected 2011
GTAAACACTTCCGGTGCATTAGTTGGAAAAGTAGCCGGATTGAATTACAGATCGGCAGACAGTCGACCGGGCAATGCCACAACCTTGCAAATCCGTAACATGGGAACACCCTTGTTTGTGATTGATGGTGTGCAATCCGATGAAGGCCAGTTCAACAACATTGATTTTAATGACATCGAATCCATTTCTATTTTGAAAGATGCTTCTGCTTCCATTTATGGTGTACGGGCTGCAAACGGAGTCATTGTTGTAACCACCAAGAAAGGAAAGAAAAACACCAAGAGCACTGTGACGTTAAATACTTATTATGGATGGCAACATGTATCACGCTTACCGGAACCGGCAGATGCCGTAACGTATGTAGAAAATTACATTCAGTCTGAAACTATCCAGGGAAAAACATCTCGTTTATATAGTAAAGAAGATCTGGAGAAATGGCGTCAAGGTACAGAAAAAGGCTATGTGCCATTTAACTGGTATGATTATATCTGGGTGACTTCTCCACAATATTATGTCAATGCCAATGTTTCCGGAGGTTCGGACAAGATCAACTATTATTTCAGTCTCGGACACATGAATCAGGAATCCGCCATTCGTAATTATGGTGGTATGAAACGATACAACGTACAGATGAATGTCGAAGCACAAATCACTGATAAATTTAAAATTGGCATGAATATGAACGGACGTATCAAACAGTTGAGGAATCCGGGCGTACCGGGAACTGATGACTACTCAAACCCGACAGCAGCCACCTATCGCAATCTGCCCACTGTCCGCCCGTTTGCCAATGACAATCCTAATTACCCGGCATCAGTCGGTTCAGACAATGGCTTAAACTTCGGATTATTGAATTTTGAGAAAAGCGGAACCTTTGAAGACACTTGGCGAATGGTCCAATTAAACCTGAACGCAGAGTATGAAATAATCAAAGGTCTCAAAGCCAAAGCTTTGTTCGGATATTATTTTGCAAACGAATTACTCAACAACCAAGAGTATACCTATCGTGTCTATAGATATGACGAAGCAATGGACGAATATGTAGATGTAGGAGGACGTGCCAGTGCTTGGAGAGAAAGAACGAATGCTCATGTGGAAGAATTGACTTCAAATATTCAACTGGCTTATGAAAAAGCATTCGGAGCACATTCCATCAACGCAATCGTCGGTTTCGAAGCGATAAAAAGAGATGCTCCTAAATCTTGGTTACATGCGATTCCGGCTTCCAACTCATTACATCTGATTTATTATGATACAATTGACAAATTCGAAGATACCGGCAATAATACGCAAGCACGTTTAGGCTGGCTGGGACGTTTCAATTATAACTATGCCAACAAATATCTGGTAGACTTCTCCGCACGCTATGACGGTTCATGGAAATTCCCACCAAACCACCGTTGGGGCTTCTTCCCTTCCGCTTCATTAGGCTGGAGAATATCAGAAGAAAATTTCTGGAAAGAATCAAAAATAGCTTCCATTTTCAGCAATTTAAAGATCCGGGGATCTTATGGACTGGTAGGAGATGATAATGTTGACGGCTACAATGCTTTTGACTATATGACAGGTTACGACTACAAACAAGGGGGAGGAGTAATTGACGGTTCCTATATCATTGGTACTACCCCACGAAACCTGCCTGTTACCACACTCTCATGGGCAAAGGCTAAAATTCTTGACATTGGTCTCGATGTTGCTTTCCTGAATAACCGTTTATCAGGAAGTGTCGATTTCTTCAGACGTATCAAAACAGGTATTCCGGCCTCCCGTGATGACGTATTACTACCGGAAGAAGTAGGTTTTGAGCGTCCCAAAGAAAATCTCAACTCCAATGTTCATACCGGGTATGATTTGTTTGCACGCTGGAGTGACAAGGTTAATGACTTCCATTATTCTATCAGTGCTAACTTCACCTATTCCCGTTTCTACAACTGGGAACAGTATAATCCTAAGTTCAGTAACTCATGGGATGAATATCGTAACTCTACATGGCACCGTTTCGGGAATATCAATTGGGCATACGAATCAGATGGTCAGTTCCAGAGTTGGGAAGAAATTGCATCATGGCCGATTGATAATGACCAAAAAGGTAATACGACATTACGTCCGGGTGATATCAAATACGTCGATCAAAATGGTGATGGTATAATTAATGATATGGACAAGCGTCCTATCGGATATAAAGAAGACTCCACTCCTGTTCTGAACTTTGGTTTTAACCTTGCATTTGCGTGGAAGGGTTTCGATTTAGCATTGGATTTCTCCGGTGCAGGAATGTCTACCTGGAATCCGACACTCATTCAGAAAATACCATTTAACAATAATGGAAACAACCCAGCTTACTATATGGAAGATACATGGAGACTATCTGACATTTTTGATGCAAACAGTGAATTGATTCCCGGAAAATACCCGACCTTATTAATCGGGAACAATGCCAATAACCATAGTAATTATTGGGAAAGTTCTTTCTGGAAGTACAATGTCCATTATTTAAAACTGCGTAATCTGGAATTTGGTTACACCTTCCCCAAAGAGTGGCTGCAAAAATGCAGAATTAACAGTCTAAGGTTATATCTTGCCGGACAGAACCTGTTCACACTCACCAATGTACCTATCGATCCGGAAGTTTCAGCCGGTAACGGAACAGCTTATCCGAGTATGCGAATTATTAATCTGGGTTTAACACTTAAATTCTAAAAGCAATGAAATATATAAAAGGATACCTGTTATTGGGTTTAACTTTGATATTAGGATCTTGTTCTGATTTTTTAGATCGTGATCCCGATCAGATATTGACAAATGACCAGATCTTCAGCGATGCTAAAATGATAAACTCCGTATTGGCCGGTTTTTATGGAGATACAGAGAATTGGGGACAAAGTTTTGCCACTCCCGCCAGCTTTACTAAAGTGGACGACGGTTGCGTGACTAATGGTGGCCGTGATAACATGCAGGAATACAGTGACAATCAATGGCGAGTTTATCCATATAAATATATTCGTAATTTAAATCAGTTCCTAGCGGGATTAAGAGCTACAACCGTACTTGAATCTACAGAGAAATTGCGATATGAAGGCGAAATTCGCTTCTTACGCGCCTGGGCATATTTTAGTACGTGCAGGGGTTTAGGCGGTGTACCTATTGTGAATGATAACGTATACGAATATGAGGCAGGGATGGATGTTTCAGGTTTGGCTGTTCCCCGTTCTAAAGAATCGGAAGTCTACGATTATATCATCAATGAATGTGCGACTATCGCAGATTACCTGCCTACAAAGCCCACCACCAATGCCGCCCGTGCCACACGTTGGGCTGCCCTGATGTTAAAGGCACGTGCTGCCGTTTATGCAGGTTCGCTAGCCAATTACAATAACAAAATGGCTTCACCAATACGAACAGCAGGAAACGAAGTCGGTATTCCGTCAGAGATGGCTGCTCAATATTACGAAACGGCATTGAAAGCTGCCAAAGAAGTGATAAGCCAAGCTTCTGCATATTACAATCTAGACATAACAGTTCCCAACGATCTGGGACAAAATTTCTATAATGCAGTCTGTGTCAAAGAGAATAATCATGAAGTAATCTGGGCCAAAGATTATGCATATCCGGGAGCTACCCATGGATTCACACAAAAGAATATTCCCGCTTCTTTAGCAGAAGACCAGGAACGTTGTTATTCCGGCGCAGTATTAAATCTGGTGGAAGCATTTGAATACAAAGACAACCGCGACGGCACAATCAAAGTTAAGGATGAATCCGGAAATTACATCATGTACAGTCGGCCGGAAGATGCCTTTGCCAATAAAGATGCCCGGTTGTGGGGAACCGTTCTTTATCCGGGAGCCAAATTCAGAGGTAGTGAAGTAGTATTGCAAGCCGGGCAGAAAGTGCCCGACAGAAACGGAAATTGGAAAGAAATCATAGGTAAAGCCGATTCTTACGATGACAATAACCGCTTGATAACTTCTATCAACGGACCAATGGAATCAAATGAAATCCGCATCAACAAAACAGGTTTCTTCTTCCGCAAATTCCTGGATGAAACCATCGGTGCTTCTACCAATTCGAAGATGAGTACCATGTGGTATCCTCGCTTCCGTATTTCAGAAGCATATATGATAGCTTGTGAGGCTGCTTATGAGCTCAAAAAAACCGGAGAAGATGATCCGTTGAACTACATCAATCCTGTTCGTACACGCGCCGGCATCAGCGAACTGGGATCAATCACATTTGAAGATATTGTCCGCGAATATCGGGTGGAATTTGCATTGGAAGATCATCGTTACTGGGATCTGAAACGCTGGCGTCTGGCTCACGAAATCTGGGATGGTAACTCGGAAAATCCGGATGCACAGCTCTACGAATTGTTCCCTTATCAAGTCAATGACCCAGGCACTGCCAATGACAAGATGTGGGTATTCGACAAAAAGAAAGCCTACATGGTTCCTTATCCCCGTTATTTCCAAATGAAGAACTATTATAACTTCTTCGATAACAACTGGCTTAATAAGAATCCATTATTAGTGAAAAATCCGTATCAGTAAAACATAAAACTGTAAGACAATGAAAAAAATAGGAACTATATTTTCTTTGCTTTCGCTTTCCCTACTTGCTGTAAGCTGTGGTTTAGACAATTACAACGAACCGGAATCATTTCTGGAAGGGAAAATCACATATGAGGGAAAACAACTCGGTTTAAAAGGAACCAATGGGGGGATTCAGTTACAATTATATCAAGACGGCTATGCCAACCATGATCCTATCACCGTGTATGCTACACAAGACGGCACTTTCTCCGCAGTACTTTTTGATGGTCCATATAAACTAGTAACCAAAGACAAAAATGGTCCTTGGATGAATAAACGCGATACCATATATGTGGAAGTAAAAGGAAAAACACAGTGTGAAGTAAAAGTCACCCCTTATTTTACAATATCAGACGAAAATATCACATTGGATAACAACATCGTATCCGGTACATGCAACATCCAACAAATAGTACAGGATACAAAAATAAACCAGGTAATGTTATTAGTTAGTAAAACTTCTTTTGTAGATGAAAATACAAATATAGGCCGGCAAAATTTATCTAAGATAAATCCGGGAACAACAACGATCTCATTAGACATTAGCAACAATCAGAACGTGCAATCGGCCAAAGCGTTATTCGCCCGTATCGGTGTAAAAGCAACTGGGGCTGATCAGGCTGTTTATTCAGATATTTTCAGGCTGAAATAATGACTCTGAGAAATAAAATAGAAGTATCTTATCAAATAAATATCTAATAGAGACTCAAAATAAAATCACATTATGAATAAAAACATGTTATTAATGGGAACTGCATCTTTATTGTCTTTGCATGCAGCAGCCCAAAACGATCAAAAGCCCAACATTGTTTTAATAATGGTGGACGATATGGGATATTCCGATTTGGGATGCTACGGAGGAGAGATTCCGACTCCCAATCTGGATAATCTGGCAAAAAAAGGAGTACGCTTTACTCATTTCTGCAACACAGGACGTTCCTGCCCTTCCCGTGCCAGTCTACTGACCGGACTCTATCCTCAACAGGCAGGTATCGGAATGATGTCCGAAGATCCACATTCCGCTGAAGATCACGGAGTGCACGGATATATGGGATATCTAAACCGCAATTCTGTCACTATGGCAGAGGTTCTAAAAGAAGCGGGATATCATACTTATATGTCAGGAAAATGGCATGTAGGTATGCACGGGCAGGAGAAGTGGCCATTACAACGTGGCTTCGATCATTTTTACGGTATCTTGTCGGGAGCGTGCAGTTATCTGCAACCTCACGGTGAACGTAATCTGACTTTAGACAACCAGCAGTTGCCTCCACCGGAACAGCCCTATTACACCACCGATGCATTTACCGATTATGCTATTAAGTTTGTTGACGAACGTCCCAAGGACGACAAGCCTTTCTTCCTTTATCTGGCATACAACGCGCCCCACTGGCCTCTACATGCTAAACAGGAAGATATAAATAAGTTCGTTGGCAAATATCGGAAAGGCTGGCAGAAAGTACGTGAGGCTCGTTTCAAACGTATGGTTAAAATGGGATTAGTAGACAAAAACTGGGGATTGGCACAATGGGAAGGTCGCCAATGGTCGGAACTGACAGAAGCTGAACAAATTGAACTGGATAAAAGAATGTCAGTATATGCAGCTCAAGTTCATTGCATGGATTATAATGTAGGACGATTAATCAGCTATCTGGAAGAAAAAGGAGAGTTAAACAATACCTTACTTATTTTCTTATCAGATAACGGTGCATGTGCCGAACCTCATCGTGAGAAAGGTTTCGGAACTATCGATATGATTAATAACCCGAAAGAATGGGTGAATCCGTCCTACGGTCTGCCATGGGCACAAGTTAGTAATACACCGTACCGTAAGTATAAAGTAAGAGCATACGAAGGTGGAACCTCTACTCCATTGATTATTTCCTGGCCTGACAAGTATGCGAAATATAATGGCGAGATAAGGCACAACAGAGCTTTCCTACCTGACATCATGGCAACTTTCATCGATGCAGCGGAAACCAGCTATCCGAAGACTTATCATGGAGGAAATGAAATCATTCCTTTGGAAGGTGCAAGTATGCTACCAATATTAACAGATACGGATACAGAATTGCATGAATACATTTTCGGTGAACACTTTGATAACTGTGTAGTATGGTGGAAAAACTGGAAAGCCGTCAAAGACCAGAATTCTAAAGTATGGGAACTTTTCAACTTAGAGAAAGACCGTACAGAACGTGTCGATTTATCCAGAGATAATCCTAAAATTTTGAAACAACTAGTGAATGAATGGAACAAATGGGCAAATACACATTATGTATACCCCAAAGGTAAATAGCCATAAAAACAGCATAAAGACATGATAAATGTCTAAAATCCTGTTTTAAAAAGCTTGCTCTGCAACAACAGAACTGCCCTCTAAAAGTTTTTGCATCTAACTTTAGGAGGGCAGTCCCTTTTTACAGCAAAGATAAATTTCATTTTAAGGACTCTTCAGCCCTTCTATCTTTTATCATCAAGGAAGCATCCCCTCTCTCACAATATCCACCAAAATCGGTTTCAATCCGCTGACGAAACATTCCACCGCAATCACCATCAGAATCAATCCCATGAGGCGCATCATTACATTGTTTCCCGTCTCACCCAATACGTTTACCAATTTCGTAGAAGCACGAAGAATAAAGAAAGTCAGCAGATAAATCAGGGCAATAGTGCCGATCAAAATTCCCTTCATTTCATAAGAATGTGCATCCTGCATCAAGACAATAGCATTGGCAATCGCTCCGGGACCGCATAACATAGGAATGCCGAGAGGAGTAATGGAGATATCATCCGCATACGTTTTGATTTCTTCATCTTTCAGTTTCATTGGTGTATAACGGGCTTGAAGCATATCAAAGCCGATCTTGAAGATAATCACCCCACCGGCAATACGGAAGCCATTGGTAGAAATACCAAAAAACTTAAAAAGAAACTGCCCGGCAAAGACAAATACCATTATTGTAATAAACGACACAATGGTGGCGCGACGTACGATAGACTGACGTTCCTTATCCGTCATACCATGGGTCATGGTAAGGAAGACAGGCATCGTTCCCAATGGGTTGGTCAATGTAAAGAATGAAGTGAAACAAAGTAAGGCAAAAGGCAGAAGCGTACTATCCATGATTATATCGTATTTTATGCAAAATTAAAACGCAACAAAAATACGACTTAATCCAGAAAACCTATAATAAATCCATTAATTCTTTCAAGGAATGTATGTGATAAGTGGGAAGGAAAGGGAAAGTAGTCCGTTCCGTCACATTGTAAAAAGCCTGATGCATCCCTACTCCGTGCGCTCCGGTTATATCCGCTTCCCAACTGTCACCAATCATCAAGGATTCGCGCAATTCGGATTGAGTAGCAGACAAGGCAAAATTGAATATCGCCGGCCAAGGCTTCAACACTCCGAGATCTTCCGAAAGAATCACTTTTTTGAAATACCCGTCCACTCCTGCCGAACGCATCTTGCGTGATTGCAATTCACGGAATCCATTGGAAAGGATATAGAGGTTATATTTAGGAGCAAGATATTCCAATACCTCCTTTGCATGAGGCATCAAAGTACTTTTAGTGGGAATAATCGCGAAAAAATCTTTCGAGAACTGTTCGGCAAGCGCTTCATCTTCCACTCCCACAGCCTGTAAAGGATAAAAGAAACGTTGACGGTTCAATTCATCTTTCGTTATTTTTCCTTCGCCGTACTCAATCCAAAGTTCAGTATTTCTTTGCTGATAAAGGGTATAATAATGATTGAACGAATCAAAATAACGGTCGAACGAATATTTCTGATATACTTCTTCAAAAGTATCACGGGCATTTTGAGAGAAAGCCCAAATGGTATCATCAAGATCAAAAAAGAGATTTTTATATTTCATCAGTAGTTATGCGTATATAGGAAATAAAAAAGCCAATGTGCTAATTTCTTGAATTCAGGAATCAGCACATTGGCAAATCAAAAAGGAATGTCTACCTTATTTTACCTGGATAACCAAGTATCTAGATACACTCCAGAATTCAGTAGGATTAGTAATCTTCAATGTCAACTGGCCTTTGTCATCTTTTACCAATTCATAAGAACCGGACGGATGAGTAGTCAGTAACTCAGCACGTTTAGAGTACAACTTGATTTCTTTGGTTGTACGGATATCGATTTGAGTGAAATAATCCTTATTGAAATCAGCGCTCTTCAACACGTCTCCGCTCTGAAGAATCTTTTGAGCTTTCAATTCAGATTTTGTACCGAATACGAACCAGGCAGCATTCAAGCTCTTTTCCTGTTCAGCAACGGTTTTAGCTTTCGCTTCGTTTTCTGCAGCCAACGTTTCTTTAGCAGCAGACAAGTCGCTGACAGCAGCATCCAATTCCTGGATACGGATATTCTTGGAAGCCAGTTCAGTTTGAAGTTCTTCGATACGTTGTTGTTTAGCGTTCAATTCAGCAGTCAAAGCGGCAACTGCTTTTTTCATCTGTGCAGAATTGTAATTACTGTTCTTCAACTGTGCCTGTAACTTTGCAATCTGCGCTTTGTTTTCTTCCATCTGTTTAGAGATGAATTCGATGTCAGAAGCAATCTGTTGCTTGGCGCTGGCAGAGTTTTCAGTGATGGTTCCACGTTGCAAGTCAACACGGCTTTCGGCAGCATTGATCTTACGGAAACCTTCCTGAACTTCATTGAAAGTACCCATCATATCATCCAGTTCAGCATTACGCTGGTTCAGTTCCATCAAAAGAGAATCATTTTCAGCTTTCAGGTCTTTACTTCCACCTTTAAAGCTATCACACGAAGCTAACATGGCTACGCATACAAATAAAACAGCTAACTTTTTCATACGTTTACGTTTTACGTTTTTTAATGAAGTTATTTAATCATCTATTCCTGCTAATACTATCACAATCTCGCCCCGGGGTTCGGTAGCGGTAAAGTGTTCTATCAATTCAGCCAAACTGCCCCGAACTGTTTCTTCGTGGAGCTTGGATATTTCACGCGACACGGTTGCCTGACGTTCAGCACCGAAATATTCGGCAAACTGTGTTAACGTCTTCAACAGACGGTGGGGTGATTCATAAAACACCATCGTGCGGTGTTCTTCCGCCAATGTCTTCAGTCGTGTCTGCCGTCCTTTCTTCTGGGGGAGAAACCCCTCGAAGCAGAACTTCTCGTTCGGCAATCCCGATGCAACGAGTGCCGGAACAAAAGCGGTTGCTCCCGGCAAACACTGCACTTCAATACCGTTGCGCACACATTCACGAACAACCAGAAATCCGGGATCGGAAATTCCAGGCGTTCCGGCATCCGAAATTAGTGCCACCGTTTCACCTGCCTTTATTCTATTAACAACACTTTCCACCGTTTTATGTTCATTAAATTTGTGGTGGGATTGCATTGCATTCTTTATTTCAAAGTGTTTCAACAAGATACCGGAAGTACGTGTATCCTCCGCCAAAATCAGATCGACCTCTTTCAGGACTTTGATAGCCCGAAAAGTCATGTCCTCCAGATTCCCTACCGGCGTAGGCACTACATATAGCTTTCCCATCTTGTTTTTGATTTATACTGATTGATTAAAAAATTTCTTTAGTAGTTCCAAAAAGTCGTTCACCGCCTCTTTTTCTTCATTTATTTCGACTTTCGAGGACAAAAATGCGACCGCAGTCTTGTAGGACCCCATTACTGATATCTGTTCAATAACACGATTCATCAATTCTGTGTCGCCTCCAAATAGTTCACGAGAAAAACGGAAAGAATCATTCAAGCTGATAGCATGTCGCAAGCCAGCAGATAGTTTGAGACTTTCTCCCAACACTACCGATTTAGGTTCTTCCTCTTTCACAACAGTTTCAGCTACAGATTCCTCAACAATTGCTGGTTCCTCTTTTTTCCCTTCTTCTGTTACCGCTACGACTGGTTTCTCTTCCGCAACAATAATCTCTCCTTCCTCATCTTCTTTCACAACAACAGATTCAGAAGTCACCTGAACAGCATCCACTTCCTGCTGCAGTTCATCCAAACGTCCCTGCATCCGTGTAATGCTCCGCTTCAACAGTTCAGACAAAGTCGGAGTCGGCTCCTTGGTAAATGAATCCATGAGATACTTCAACTCATGAACATCCAACTCAATATCTGTTAATAGCTTCTGTTTCATGTCAGTCCATTGTTTATACGGTGCGAATGTAGGAATAATTTATGCAATAACTTAAAATAATGGATAATTTAACAGTTCTTGCACATTGAATTGCTTACCTTTGTCCACATATTTACTTAATCAAGAAAACACAAAATCTCATGGTATTATTTTCAGAAGACCACATACAGGAGACTAGAAGAAGAGGCCGGATCGAAGTAATCTGCGGTTCCATGTTCTCCGGAAAAACAGAGGAATTAATTCGTAGAATGAAAAGAGCGAAATTTGCGAAACAACGTGTAGAGATATTCAAACCAGCTATCGACACCCGTTATTCAGAAGAAGATGTAGTCTCTCACGACAGCCATTCTATCGCCTCCACTCCCATCGATTCGTCAGCCAGTATCCTACTCTTTACTTCCGAGATAGATGTAGTAGGCATTGACGAAGCACAGTTCTTTGACAGTGGTTTGATTGATGTATGCAACCAGCTCGCCAACAATGGAATCCGTGTTATCATTGCAGGGTTGGATATGGACTTCAAAGGAAATCCGTTCGGACCAATGCCGCAATTATGCGCCATTGCTGATGAAGTCTCCAAAGTTCATGCAATCTGTGTGAAATGTGGCCAGCTGGCTTCTTTCTCACATCGTACTGTCAAGAATGAGAAACAGGTTCTTTTAGGCGAAACAGCCGAATACGAGCCTCTGTGCAGGGAATGTTATCTCCGTGCACGAGGGGAAGATGAGCAGAAAGTATAAACTCTATAAAAGAAAAAGATTATGGAAAGGAAAAAGATAACATTCGACAGTTTTATACGCGGCTCTATCGGATGTGTGTTAGTTGTAGGAATATTAATGCTTGTAGAACGCCTTAGCGGAGTGTTATTACCTTTCTTTATTGCGTGGCTGATAGCTTATATGGTCTATCCATTAGTCAAATTCTTCCAGTATAAGCTACGATTGAAAAGCCGCATTATTTCCATCTTCTGTTCCTTATTCCTTATTACGGTTATCGGAGTCACTTTATTCTACCTATTAGTGCCGCCGATGATTTCGGAAATAGGCAGAATGAACGACTTGCTGGTGACTTACCTCACCAATGGAGCCGGAAACAATGTACCTAAGAGTCTTTCTGAATTTATCCACGAAAATATCGATCTTCAAGCGCTGAACCGTGTATTAAGTGAAGAGAATATCCTAGCGGCAATCAAGGATACCGTCCCCAGAGTGTGGACTTTGCTTGCAGAATCTCTCAACATTCTATTCAGCATCCTTGCCTCCTTCATTATATTATTATATGTAATCTTTATATTATTAGATTACGAAGCGATAGCTGAAGGATGGTTGCATCTGCTACCCAATAAATACCGTACGTTTGCCTCCAATCTGGTTCACGACGTACAGGATGGTATGAACAGATATTTCCGTGGACAGGCTTTGGTTGCTTTCTGCGTAGGTATTCTTTTCAGCATTGGCTTCCTGATTATCGATTTCCCCATGGCTATCGCTTTGGGACTTTTCATCGGAGCATTGAATATGGTTCCTTACTTACAAATCATCGGTTTCCTGCCCACCATTCTATTGGCAATCCTCAAAGCTGCCGACACCGGACAGAACTTCTGGATTATCATTGCATGTGCATTAGCCGTCTTTGCAATCGTACAAATCATACAGGATACCTTCCTTGTCCCCAAAATCATGGGAAAGATTACCGGACTGAATCCTGCCATCATCCTTTTATCTCTTTCCATCTGGGGTTCATTAATGGGAATGCTCGGCATGATCATCGCCTTACCACTAACAACTTTAATGCTCTCCTACTACCAACGCTTTATTATCAACAAAGAAAAGATAAAATATGATGAAGCCGAAACTACTGATAATCAAGAAACAAGCCATAACGAGAAAAAATAATTGAAACTTTTTTCTACGGAATGCTTGCAAATTAAATAAAAGTAACTACCTTTGCACCCGCAATCAGGAAATAACTGATTCGCAAATAAGGATTGATTCGCTAGCTCAGCAGGTAGAGCACAACACTTTTAATGTTGGGGTCCTGGGTTCGAGCCCCAGGCGGATCACCAAAGAAGGTCTTCAGCAATGAAGACCTTTTCTTTTCAAAAACATTCACTGCCTCTGATGCTCAGTCAGTTATCCATTCTTTTGAGGCAGTATATAAGGTGGTAACACCATCAAAAAAAACGAGAAAAAGCGACACACTTGGACGTAAAAAGCCCCCTCGGGACGGTTTTTGTGTTACCGTAGCTGTGTTACCAATCTCACAAATGTGTTACCATTATGAGTAAGTACGTCAGATTATTCTTCAACCGGAAGAAGAAAGCCACATCAACAGTGGCAGGAGCCATTGAAATTGTAGTTTGCCTACAAAGAGAACGCTGTTATTTTCATTCAGGACATAACATCACCCTCAACCAATGGGAGAATGGAATGGTAGTTAATCATCCGCGTGCCGTTGTTATCAATGAGGAAATCCAAAAGAAAGTGACAGAGTTTGAGCATATTCTTATAGCCATGCAGGTGAATAAGGATGATATGACCATTGCCCAATTCAAAACATACCTAAGTGCAGACGGTGGCAATCGCCGTAATTTTATGGCATGGCTCAGGGAACGTATCAATAATCGTCCGCTTCGCGAAGGTACTCGAAAAGGGCATTTAACCACATACAAAGCACTTGAACGATTCGGAAAGTTCAAGACCTTCGATGATGTAACCTTGCAACATATCTATCAGTTCGACCTTTTCATAAGGGAGGAACAAACCTGTACGATGAAAGGGAAGCCAATCATCAGAAGCCAGGCTGCCATCCACAACTATCACAAACGGTTTAAGTCGTATGTGGCTGAAGCTTTCCGTCTCGGACTTATTAAGGAAAATCCATACGAGCGTTTTCAAGACAAACGTGGGGAGAAAAGCGACCGTCCTCACCTCACCGAAGCACAAGTGAAAAAGCTAATCCGTATGCGGGAAGAAAGCACGGATACCGTAATGAACAGGTATCTTGACTTCTTCCTTTTCCAGACTTTTACAGGTATGGCATACAGCGATGCCAAATCGTTCGATTATGAACAGCACATTGTCACTATTGACGGCAAAGATTACATTGACGGACATCGTATAAAGACAGGGAATGAGTTTGTTACTCCCGTCCTGCCAATTACACAGAAAATCTTGGAACGTAACAATTACAAGATGGAAATAACTTCCAATCAGAAATACAACCAGTTCCTCAAAGGCATAGGCTTGGCTCTCAATTGTTCTTTCCCATTAACCACACATATTGCCCGGCATACATTCGCTTGTACGGTGGCTCTCGGACAAGGTATATCCAAAGAGGTGCTACAATTTATGATGGGGCATACCTCAATAAAGACAACTGAAATCTATGCAAAGCTACCAATGCAATATGTGTCGCAGAATATTGGAGATAAGATGTTCAGAGCGTGGAAGTAAAATTTCAAAGAGGAGGTGGCTAAAAGGCATCTCCTTTTTGATTATTATTTATGCAGATGGCAAATTAACAATAATCAATTCAAGGAATTGTTTACTACTATTGAATTTCAGTATCAATAAGTAAAGAAAGCTATAAAATCCGTCTCAAAATGCAGATTTCTATCTGATAGAGAGTTGTTTTTAGTGGAATTTACTATCTTTGCAATTGGATTGAAGTAATTCAGTCCAAGACATATTGCTCAATAGCTTCACAATCACCACTACGAGGAAAAGAGCAACAACTGATATTGGGACTGTACCCATACGGGCGCAGGCATCCCATATTTAGTTGTGGTTTGTGGTGAACCGTGAAGCGTATGGCGAATGTCCTGCGCTTTTTTATAAACAAAAACAAGAAAAATATGGAAGTAATGAGTTTTAAAGGATTTAGTGAACTTAGAAGATTTGCATTGCTTGTAGCCATGTTTCTTACATCTATTTTCACATTTGCACAAAGTGAGCCAGAAACCACCAAACCTTTGACGGATATGGAGGTTATGCGTAAAGTTGCAGTTCTTGATATTGAAGGAAAAACGTATGAGAACGTAACAATATCTTTCAAATCAACAACACCGGATTATTTTATAACAGACAAGTATAAGGTTAAAGTGAAAGTCGTTGATGAGAATGGAAAGTCCATTTATAAGAAGACGCTAAAAAATGCGTTCTTATATGTTTTCTCTAATGGACAGATACAAGTAGGGAAACCGAATTTCAACCAAATACTTATCACAAAATCAGAACTGACGGACAACAATATTGGTGTAATCAGAGAAAAGGAAGGTGTATATTGATGCAACATTCTCAAAGATACCAACACTTTGCTTTTGATGTAAATAATAACATCATTGACATCCACAATACCGATAAAATATGCGAGCAACGGTATTTCTGTCCGTATTGCCATAATGAAATGATAGCTAAGCGTGGCAATATTCGCCAATGGCACTTTGCGCACAAAACAGAGAAATGTTCTTATGATAACTATCTGCATTCCATAGCCAAAAAGATGATAATGGATTGGTTTAACCAAAAAGAAAGCATTATTTTGGAAATGGATGCCTATAAGAAATGTGGTCAATATGATGGCTGCGTATTCCGCATGGATGAATCTTGTACAGGTAAGATAACTGTTCAACATAATTTAAAAGAATATTATTCAAGATGTACTCAAGAACGAAGATATGAGGGATTCATTGCCGATTTGCTTTGTGAAAGTGAAGAGAGACCAACTTCTCCCATATTTATAGAAATCTTCGTGACGCATGAGTGTAGTCAAGAAAAGAAAAAATCTGGCATCCGCATTATTGAATTTCATATCCAGTCAGAAAAAGATATACTGCATATTATAAGTTCCACCAGAATAGCAGAAGGAAGCATGGTGCGGTTGTATAATTTCAAGCGAAAAACTTTTAAAAAAGATGACTTTGTACAACCTTTCCAAAAATACATGCTGTATCCTACTTTGAAAAGTTTCGTAGATAAGGAGGGATATACGTGCAAAAATTACAATCAATCCCATCGGGGTATTTATGAAATCAGTATGCCATACGATGATTGCATTCCGTATTTCTTTAATAGCGGTGGATTATATACAGTAGGGAAAGTAAAAGCTTATCAAGATGGGTACCTCAAGAAAGATTGTCAAATTTGTAAATGGCAATCAACAGATTGGGCTGGTGACAGTTTTTGTAAGCTATATAAAAAATGTGGTAATCCCAAGTATTGCAGGGATAATGATGCTTCAAAATGTTCTATGTTTGGAGAAGACAGGGAAATGATACAGCGTGTGATTTCAGATTTCAATGATTATATAAAAGAGAATCCTGTAGATGTGTGGAAAGGAGGGTATTAGATGCCAAATACAATATACACATTCAAACTTTATAGCCGGATTCCTCCTTGCCCTCTTTCAATTTTCCAATCGTATTTACCCTCTGCCACATCGCCAACCTCATTGAGTGTATAGCGATGTTTTATTTCATCAAAGGGCTGTAAGTGTTCTGCATAATCACAGAGCCACGCGCCAATCGCTTTCCTCTGTTCTGTAGTTTTCCCATACTCTTGCATGACGCTCTTGATGTCGGAGGCTTCGGACGGGGCAAAGACAGATTTATACTGTTCTGTGCCGAAAGAGATTATCGCATCAATGGCGGCTTTGAAAACTTCACTCGCTTTATAGAGGATGTCTGCAAATACATTAAGAAGATCTTTGCTTGCTTTCAATGCACCTTTCAGCATCCGGATGGTCTTGTCCTTTTCTGCTGTGGTTTGGCTCACTGCAAGGCTGATGTGTCGTTGTTCGTCAACCTTTTGTTTCTGAAGCTGCCGGACTGCCTTTTCCTTTTCAATAGCGAGTGAACGGTTTTGTGCCAAAGCTCTGTCACGCTCGGTCTCGGCATTTTGCTTTTCTCTGACCAATATTCTTGTCTGTTTCTCCACCTCGCTTCTAACGGTATTCTCAATGTCTTTTCTGATGCGTTCATTCTCGGCTTTTAGTCGGGAATTTTCTTTCTCGACCGCTACGGACTTGCCAACCCCAACAAAACTACCGACAGTATTCAAAATGCTGTCCACTTTCGCCTTGCGCTCGTCTTTGAGCTGTTTCTCCTTTTCGGCAATCTCATGGTCAAGTGAATGGCGATATATTTTTTTCGCCCTGTTCTCGCTTTCGATGAACAGAAGTTCCGTTTTGGCTTGTTCCATTTCCTCTCTCTGCTTAGCAATGATGAAGTCCGTGCGCTCCAAATGCTTCTTGCCTGTTTCCCTTTTGGGGATGCCCCTCTCCATTTCCAAACACTCAGCCAAAAGTGTCTGCATCTCCATCATGTCCTTTTCGCCCAACTTGCAGGACTTGCCCGTTTCGTGGTTCATCCAATCCCAAACGATATGGGCATGAAAGTCGGGCTTCCATGTGGCGGTGTCTCTGGAAGTGTCGTAATGCCCCTCGTCACGGTGGATGAAGATTTGTAAAGCTGTGATGCACCAATGCTCCTTGCATACCTCACAGAACCGCTGCAACTGTTCCATCGTGGTGTCTTCCTTGATGACGACTACACCCTCTTTGAGTGGGGTGCTGCCACGCACAACGGACACCTTGCCCGTATTCTTGTTCACCCGTTCCCGGTCTTTGGTCTGCATCGCCCTACCTGTCTTTTTCTTGACCATTGCGGCTATCTGATTGTAGCGGTCGGTCAGTGATGTTTCTCTGAAATCAGGTGCTACCCACGTTTCATTTCTCGCTATAAGGTCAGTGCGGATGTAGAACCGTTCCTTATGAATGTGGGCAAGGTATTCTGTTGACCGTCTGTTATGTGCCTCGCTGCTGCCGATGTTGCAGGGTTTGATGTTGATGGATGTCTTTTGTGTCATTGGATTACTTGTGTGTTATGTGTTATTGTATGAATCGGGTTGTTAGGGCAGAGCCTTAATCGGAGGATGCAAGGAGAGGGTTACTTCCTGCTCCGGGTTCTTAGGGGTGGAAACCACTAAGCGGAGTTTCCAAAGAGAGGGTCACTCTTTGGTCGGGGGTGTTGGGGGCTGACAGCCTCCGACCGGGTTCTTAGGGCAGAGCCATAAGTGGGACGGGGCAAAGCCCAGCCCCTCGGGAGAGCCCACAACTACGGAAGCGAAGCGTGTAGTTATAGTGGGCTATATCTGGGAAAGCCCAGTATTTATCCATGCCGCAAATCCTCTCCTGCAAACACCACCAGCCGGGTAGTTGCCTTCAATCTGGAAAGAGTGCGCTCTCCGTATTTATCAGCCAGTTGTTCTTTGGTACAATTGGTATTTGCAATTAGGAATTTGCCTCTGCGTTCGCAATCATCCACGAAATCAGGGAACACGTTGAAACGGTTGCCGTATTCTTGATATGGTTCCTCACGCCCTACATCGTCAATGATAAGTAAACGGTTCTGCATCACTTCGGTGTAATGTCGATTCATCTCACGCGCCAAACACATTGCCATAATTTTGTGAAGATAGTGTTGCATGATGCATGGAAGTATCTGTAAGCAAATGGTGGTCTTTCCCCTACCGCAGTTGCCCATACAGAACAGTCCAAGCCCTTTGTTGTCAGTCAACCAGTCTGCCACCTTATCATATTCTGGTTGCCATTTGTAATCACCGCCTAAGAAATGTTGCAGCCCTGCATTCAGCACCTCTTTTGCGTTGGGTAGATGAATTTGCAGCCGTTGTGGTTGCAGGCATATTTTCCGTTCTGCGAAATTGCGCACTGATGCACTGAAGTCTATCATGTCGTTTGAATTTGTGTTCACCATCCTGATATGTTTTTGAATTTGTTCGGATTATCTTCTGTCAATTTGACTCCCACTTGCTGAGGTGACAATGATTTCTGCTTGTTCCCCTTGCTGCATTCTTTTTTCATCAGCCAATTCACAAAATGCTTTTGCGTATCGGTAATCGATTTGAGTTTCGTACCGCCAGTTTGCAGGTAGAGGAAAAAGCCTTCAAGTCTCTTCCCTATGTTTGTTTCATCCAGTTTGATTCCTTGTTTGCCGAGATATTCTTTTATACGCATCATCCATTCCCTATCATCCCCCAAAATAGTTTGCAGCCTGTCCAAAGGAAGAAGTTCTTCCATAGAAATAATAGATTCATTGTCTGCTGTCTTATGTGTCTTTATAATAGTTCCGTCTGCGGTCTCACATGATGTCACATTCACGGTTCCATTCTGTGTTCCATTTATAGTCACATTCTGCATTATCGAATCTTTCGACTTTATCAGTAATCCATAGCAGGGTACTATAGAATTGTTCTTTCCCTCTTCGTAAGTAATAAGTCCACGGTCTTGCAGTTTTTTCCTCAACCGGCAGAGCGTTTGACGACTGATGCCGAGATTATTAGTTATTCGCTGCGTGCTGCATCCAAAAGGATTGCGCCAATACAGGCGATTGGACTCCGACAGGAAAAAGAAATACAGTTGAGTTTCTTTTGCTGAAAACATCTGTACTTCATTCTCTCGCCAGAACTGCTTCATGTAATCAAAAGGACTCACTTCCATGTCGTTTGCGATTAAGTAGGGCTGCATCCACTTCCTGCTTACTAAAATAAAGATGCTTGGCATTGAGATGACAGGGCAACTGTTTACGCTGGCAACGCTTACGCACTGCATCAACCGACAGACCTAAATATTCCGCCACCTGCTTCACGTTCATCACCACATCGGTATGCCTTTCCATACGTTGAACTACATCGTTCACTACTTTGATATAATTTTCCTTCTTCATGTCTTATTTTTTAAGAATTAAATTCCTTCCGATTGTGGTACCTTCAATCAGGAAGTGACACAAAGGTACAGAGCAGGTCACGAGCAAAACAAATTTCAAAATGATTAAAGCCGGAAACTTAACGCTAATTAGTATATGAAGGCGATTTCATACTCATCTTCATACTCAAATACTATGTTTCAGGTAGTTACACAAGATATTAAAAGAGGTCACAATTGATGGTGAGAAAGATAATCATAGCCGACAAAAAGGGAGCAAAAGAAAAATAGCCATATAAAATGGGCTTGTTTCAAAAGGAAACATTATCTTTGCAAAGAAGACGGACAAAGAGAGTTCGTCATGTGAGTTTATAAATATGTGTTACCGCATTGTGTTACTCACTCAAACAGAACGCTGCAACTGAATATCGGAAGACTCTGATAATGAAAAGATAACGCTTGATATTTTACCAATAAAAAAGGCTCAATTCGGATACCAAGCGGATCACAGAAAACAAAAGAAAAATTAAGCAAATCCCTGATAATCAGACATTATCAGGGATTTCTTTTTTCTGACTGGTAGCAGAAAAATAGCCATTTCAAGCATATTATGGATCAGTTTGAAAATCTGGGGTAGCTATGGGATGCTTATGTTTATGAAATGTATAAGAGGGTAATAGTCTATTTTTTCAACCTTACAAAGTTTATATGTGTCTCCCAATCAGATAGGCATCCAAACCCAGCTAAAAGAACGTATTTCAAAAACATATTATCATATATTTATTTACCTTTGCAAAAAAACATAGTTACATGAAGGAGTATCCTATTAACGCAATAGATAATGAATATATAGAATGGCTAAAAGCCATCAAGCAGCAAATTCGTTCTAGCAAAATACGAATGATAAAAACAGTCAATACAGAGTTGATACACTTTTATTGGCGGTTGGGACAAATGATCTCTCAAAAGCTGAAAGAACAGAATTGGGGTGACAAGGTAATAAACAAACTTTCAGCAGACTTGCGTAATGAGTTCCCTGATATGCAAGGTTTTTCCCGCCAGAACCTATACTACAGTAAGAATTTTTATGAGTTCTACGCAGAGAAAATCCACATTTCATCCAATAATAAAATTGTCCCCCAAGTTGAGGGACAATTACAAGTGGTTGATAACTATAGAATTATCTTCGATATACCTTGGGGACATCAAAAGGTGATAATTAGCAAAGCCCAAAACATAGAAGAAGCATTATTTTATGCGCACCAAACCTTATCTAACAGTTGGAGTAGAAGTGTTTTAGAGAATCAGTTGAAGCAACAATTCTATGAGCATTACAGACAAGGACAAACAAACTTCTCGCAAACCTTGCCAGCCCTAACAGCAGATATGGCGCAGGAAGTAGTTAAAGACCCATATTGGTTTGATTTTGTGTCTGTATCGCAAAAAGCACGGGAACGAGATATAGAAAAGCAGCTTGTCACGCACATTACTCAATTTCTTCTTGAATTAGGTAAAGGATTTGCATTTGTAGGAGAACAATATTGTTTGAATCTGAACAACAAAGAATATTTTTGCGATCTATTGTTCTATCATATTCCTTTAAGAGCTTATGTCGTTATAGAGTTAAAGAATGGCAATTTCAAGCCGGAACATTTAGGACAGCTAAACTTCTATCAGAACCTAATCAATAACACCTTAAGAGGAGAATTTGACAATCCTACTATAGGAATGTTACTTTGTAGGGATAAGGATAGGATTGAAGTAGAATATGCATTGCAGAATATTTCATCACCGATTGGGGTTAGCGAGTTTAATGTTAGGGAATTACTACCTGAAAATCTAAAAAGTAAGCTACCAACAGTTGAGGAAGTTGAAGAGGAACTAAATAAATTTGTAAAATAACAAAGATTATCAATATGAAATACTTGTACATATCAAGAAATCAAAGCATTAGTTTTAATGAAGACTATTGGTACATTAATGGTATCGAACAAAAAAGACCTATTGAAGAGACTAGAACAACTGAAGAGTTAGCAAAAAATTGTACAAAACAATATATGAAAAATGTATTGACCAATTTATTTTCTCACTTTAAACATATAGCGATATTAACAGCAGCAGGTACTTCTATGGACAATGGAGAACATAGAGGAAAAACAAGAGATGGGTTATGGAGAGAATGCCGCGATGACATTAAAGCAATAATACGAGAGTTACACAAAAAACAAGCTTGTTCTAACAAAATGAAAGCTATTGTTAGAGAGAAAAATATTGAAGATTTTCTTTCCTATCTTATTTTGTTTGAGAAAATAAGTGATGTTATAAAAGATAGTACAGGAAACAGTCTAAAGGAAAGTATCGAAAAAAAAATAGCAAATGCGTGCAATCTAGAGCTTGATAAAAGTAATAAACATCATGGGGAATTCTTAAACAAACTTGTTGCTCGAAAACCTAGCGATCCTCGAGTACAGCTTTTCACAACCAACTATGACACTCTTTTTGAACAAGCAGCAAAAAAAAGAGGATTTACAATAATTGATGGATTTTCTTTTTCATTCCCTAGATATTTTGCAGGAAAGAACTTTGATTATGACATTGTTTATAGAGAGAAAACAAGACTAAAACAAGAAGAAAGTTTTGTTCCTAATATTTTTCATTTATATAAATTACATGGAAGCATTGATTGGGAGAAAGACGAGAATGGAATTATACAGCAAACAGAGAAAACACAGAAACCTTGTATCATTTATCCAGCAAGCGAGAAATATGAAAGCTCATATGAACAACCTTATTTTGAAATGATGGCTCGATTCCAGCAAACTTTACGACAAGAAAGTACCCTCTTGATTGTTATAGGTTTCGGATTTCAAGATAAACATATTCAAAACGTTATTAAAGAAGCTGTTTTTCAAAACCCCAATTTCCATTTAGTTATCATAAATTATAACAAAAATAATAATAGCGAAACAGGGATTATGCCTAATTTATTACCTGATTACATAGATCTTAATATGAGTACAGAATCAAATGTAAGTGTCATCTTTTCGACATTTAAAGATTTTGTTGAAGCATTCCCTATCAATCAATCATACTACAAATCAGAAAGACTAGAAGATAATGGAACCATTCAACCATAACAAATTTTTAGGATATGTAAGTGAGGTCACTCCCCAGTTCGTTAAAATACAATTCCCTACCGCCAATTTATTGCAATCGTTTTACCATGATGGGAATATATATGCAGGTGGGAACGTTGGCTGTTTTGTCGTCATTGAAGGAGCTGAATATGGTTTCCTTGGAAGAATCATCGAACTTAATCTTCCTCAAGGGGAACGTACAGAAATAACAGAAAAGACTATACACGAAACAAACACAGACTTTCATCCTATTGGTAAAATAGAACTTCTAGTCGTATTCAACGTATACAATCCTTTAAAAATAGAAAAAACAATATCCAAATATCCAGCAATAGGTTCAAAAATATATTCTTGTTCAGATGAACAAATAAGTAATTACATTGCAACTTTTGGATCTAAAAGTGACAATCAGGGCAGTGAACCTTTTTCTCAAATTGGCAAACTCACATCTAATAATGCGATATGTAACATTTCATTAAATTCACTATTTGGAAGACACTGTGCAGTTGTAGGAACTACTGGTGGCGGAAAAAGCTGGACAGTTGCAAAACTGTTAGAAATGATGAATGAGCATACAAGTAACAACATTATTCTAATTGACGCTACAGGCGAATATGCAAATACAAGCGATGAAGTTACTTCTGTCGAATTAGGGGATGGAGAGTATATATTTGATTATACCCGTTTAACAATAGATGAGCTATATTATTTATTAAAACCATCATCTAAAACACAAGTGCCTAAATTAATGGATGCCATACGGTCACTTAAAATTGCAAAATTATCATCTGGAAATAACTTGGAGGGCATAATCGAAAATGGGATGGTTAGAAAATCTGGAAATAATAAAAGGCCTTATGAGGCTTTCTATTATAGAAATATAACTGCCATTGAAGACAAATACTGTGATTTCAATTTTGAATTATTACCTAGACAAATAACATCTGAATGCATATGGGATACTGATAAAAATGACGTTAATAAATGGGGAGGTAGAAATGAAACAGATGTATCAAATTGTATTAGTTTGATTTCAAGAGTTAATAATCTATTATGTACAGAGGAGTATAACAAAATATTTGGATTTAGAAAAAGTGCTTTAAATGCTCCTAAAGATTTGATCCACGTTATTGATGATTACATTAAAAATAAAAAAGGGATTCTACGTTTTGATTTTTCTAATGTAAGTTTCGACTACCAAGTTCGAGAAATATTGGTCAATGCGATTGGAAAATACTTACTAAACAATGCAAGGGAGGGAAAATTCAAGAACGATCCAGTAGTGATATTTATAGATGAAGCCCATCAATTTTTAAATAAATCAATAAAAGATGAATATTTTGATGCTAAACCTTTAGACTCATTTGAACTTATTTCAAAAGAGGCTCGTAAATATGGGCTTTTTTTATGTATTGCAACTCAAATGCCACGAGATATCCCATTAGGGACATTAAGCCAAATGGGGACTTTCATCGTCCATCGTCTCATAAATGACCAAGACAAAAAAGCTATAGAGAGTGCAGCTTCATCTGCAAACAAGAATATATTATCTTTTTTACCTATTTTGGGAGAAGGAGAAGCTTTATTGGTTGGAGTGGATTTCCCAATGCCCTTATTAATAAAAATAGATGCTCCCAATACAAAACCAAATTCACAAACTCCTAGATTTACAATAAAAGACAAGTGAATTTTAGGTCGAGAGGTCTGGGGCTTTTGTACTGTGAACGTTACGTCATAATGCAACAAACTAAAAAAATAGTATCCAAACTTGGGATATTCAGTAAATGTTCCTCTTTCTAAAAAATCAAGAGAAAAGCTTTGCTTT